>Ga0180008_1001352_pt1 | contig 15735 bp, 8 predicted proteins | sample MM_PW_MetaG_FD_121121 | JGI IMG/M metagenome (GOLD analysis project Ga0180008, IMG submission 121121) | Groundwater microbial communities from the Aspo Hard Rock Laboratory (HRL) deep subsurface site, Sweden - MM_PW_MetaG | ecosystem: Environmental > Aquatic > Deep subsurface > Groundwater...
AAATAACTCCACCAGTAGGAAAATCAGGAGCTTTTATATAAGTGATTAACTCATCAATCTCAATATCATTGTTATCCATGTACGCTAGTGTACCATTGATAACTTCTGTTAAGTTGTGTGGCGGCATATTAGTAGCCATACCTACAGCAATTCCTGTTGCCCCATTAATTAATAAGGTAGGCACTCTTGTTGGCATTACTTTAGGTTCATACAAAGTATCATCAAAGTTCAATTGAAAATCAACAGTTTCTTTTTCGATATCTGCCATAATTTCTTCCGAAATCTTGCGCATTCTCGCCTCAGTATAACGCATTGCAGCTGGACTATCGCCATCTACAGAACCAAAATTACCTTGACCATCAACTAATAAATAACGCATACTCCATTCTTGAGCCATACGAACCATGGCATCATAAACAGAGGTATCTCCGTGAGGGTGATACTTACCTAAAACTTCTCCGACAATTCTAGCGGATTTTTTATGGGCTTTATTTGAAAAAACTCCTAAATCATACATTCCATAAAGAACTCTTCGATGTACTGGTTTTAAACCGTCTCTAACATCGGGAAGCGCTCTTGATACAATTACTGACATCGAATAATCAATGTAAGCTGATTTCATTTCATCTTCTATGTTAATAGGAATTAACTTTTCTCCTTCAGACATAAGTTGTTATATTAAATAATTATATTAGTTACAAAACGTGCCAATATACAGCTTTTAGAATTTTTTCTAGCGTTTTAGCGCTATTAATTTGAAGGATTTATTAACAAAATTATTTACAGATTTGTTGGCTCATTTTAATTCTATTTTAGCGATATTACACATTATATTGCTCCCTTAGCTGACAAATCATCTTAGGAACGATTTTTGTTTTTAAAATAGTAATTCACTAAATTTACATTTACTAAATATATATTATGGATGATAATTTTTCACCAAGAGTAAAAGACGTTATAACCTACAGTAAAGAAGAAGCTTTACGTTTAGGCCATGACTTTATAGGAACAGAACACTTAATGTTGGGCATACTTAGAGATGGAAATGGTAAAGCAATTCAAATTTTAAATAACCTTGATGTTGACTTAGATCATTTACGTAGAAAAGTAGAAATCCTAAGTCCTGCAATACCAGGAATCGACACTAATCTAGAGAAAAAAAACCTACACTTGACCCGACAAGCAGAAAGAGCTTTAAAGACTACTTTTCTGGAAGCCAAGGTTTTTCAAAGCTCTTCTGTTAGTACTGCTCACCTATTATTGTGCATTTTAAGAAACGAGAACGACCCTACAACCAAGCTACTTAATAAACTTAAAATAGATTATGACTTAGCTAAAGAACAATATTTAAATATGACACCAAGCGAAGAAGAATTCTTGGAAAATTTACCAAGAGCAACAGACTCCTATAATGACGACCTCGGACAAGATGACAGTCTAAAAGAAGGTTCCTTTAATAATCCTGCTAGCAAAACTAATAAAAAATCTAAAACACCAGTTCTAGATAATTTTGGACGTGATCTTACTGAAATGGCTGAAGAAGGAAAACTCGACCCTGTAGTAGGGCGCGAAAAAGAAATTGAGCGTGTATGTCAGATTTTGAGCAGACGCAAGAAAAACAATCCGCTACTAATCGGTGAGCCGGGAGTGGGAAAATCAGCTATAGCTGAAGGTTTAGCACTACGAATTATTCAAAAGAAAGTATCACGTATTTTATTTAATAAACGTGTGGTTACTCTTGATTTAGCTAGCTTAGTTGCAGGCACGAAGTACAGAGGACAGTTTGAGGAACGCATGAAAGCAGTGATGAACGAACTAGAGAAAAATGATGACATCATCCTTTTCATTGACGAAATACACACTATTGTTGGTGCTGGCGGTGCAACGGGTTCATTAGATGCGTCTAATATGTTTAAACCTGCTTTAGCAAGAGGGGAGATACAATGTATAGGAGCTACAACATTAGATGAATACAGACAATATATTGAGAAAGATGGAGCTCTAGAAAGACGTTTCCAAAAAATTATTGTTGAACCGACTTCAGTTGAGGAAACAATAACAATTTTGAATAACATCAAAAACAAATACGAGGATCACCACAATGTTATTTATTCACAAGAGGCTATTGAAGCTTGTGTTAAGCTGACTGATCGTTATATGTCTGAACGTTTTTTACCGGACAAAGCAATTGATGCTTTGGACGAAGCAGGTTCTCGTGTTCATATTACAAATATTGAGGTTCCTAAAAAAATTCTAGATCTAGAACGTCAATTAGAGGAAATTCGTGAGCTTAAAAATGTTGTTGTTAAAAAACAAAAATATGAAGAGGCTGCAAAACTTCGTGATGATGAAAAACGTATTGAAAAAGACCTAGCTATTGCACAAGAACAATGGGAGGAAGATGCTAAAAACAATCGCATTGAAGTTACTGAAGATAATGTAGCTGATGTTGTATCGATGATGACTGGAATTCCAGTCAATAGAGTTGCGCAAACAGAAAGTAATAAACTAGCACACTTACCGGAGCTTATTGAAAGTAAAGTTATAGGTCAAAAAGAAGCGGTTTTAAAGATAGCTAGATCTATACAACGTAACCGTGCTGGTCTTAAAGATCCTAACAGACCAATTGGTTCTTTCATTTTCTTAGGTCAAACAGGAGTTGGAAAAACCCAGCTCGCAAAAGTCTTAGCAAAAGAATTATTTGACTCTGAAGATGCGTTGGTTCGTATTGACATGAGTGAATACATGGAGAAATTTGCAATCTCAAGACTAGTTGGTGCGCCTCCAGGCTATGTAGGTTATGAAGAAGGGGGACAATTAACGGAAAAAGTACGTAGAAAACCGTATTGTGTGGTTCTTCTAGATGAAATAGAAAAAGCACATCCTGATGTTTTCAACATGCTTTTACAGGTACTGGATGATGGTTTCTTGACTGATAGTTTAGGACGAAAAATCGATTTTAAAAATACGATAATCATCATGACTTCTAATGTAGGAGCGAGACAATTAAAAGATTTTGGTCAAGGAGTTGGTTTTGGTACTGCTGCCAAAGTGGCTCAAGCTGATGATAATTCGAAAAGCGTAATCGAAAATGCTTTAAAGAAAACATTTGCACCAGAATTCTTAAATAGAATTGATGATGTAATCGTATTCAATTCTTTAGAAAAACATGATATCGATTTAATAATCGAAATTGAATTAGAGAAATTATACAAGCGTGTGTCAGAACTAGGATACCAGCTTAAACTTTCAGATAAAGCAAAAGCGTATATTGCTGATAAAGGTTTTGATAAGCAATTTGGCGCAAGACCGCTAAAAAGAGCCATTCAGAAATATGTTGAAGATGCATTAGCAGAAGAAATAATTACTTCTAAAATAAGTATGGGAGACGAAATATTTATGGATATTGAAGAGGGTGCGCAAGAACTTACAGTAAAAGTTCAAAAAGCGGACCAAGCGACAAATCAGTAAATTATAAGCATCTAATACTAAATATAAACCCGTTACGTTTTTATAACATAACGGGTTTATTCTTTTTAGAAACTAAAGATTTTCTAAAAACAAATCTCTACATTTGAACTTTATAATCACATTAAAAATAATTACAATATGTCTCAAGACAAAGTCATCTTAGGTAGTGAAGAATGGTGTTCGTTTCCCGAATTAGGAATCCCTACAATCAAAGCCCGTGTAGATTCTGGAGCCAAAACATCCGCTTTACATGCCATCAATATCGCTCCATTTATTAAAAATGATAGTAATTGGGTGAAATTTGACATAAACCCGATACAAAACAATTTAAAGACAATCATTCATTGTGAAGCGCCTCTTGTTGATAAACGTATTGTAAAAAGTTCTAGTGGCTTTAGAGAACAACGATATGTTATTCAAACTAGTTTAAAAATTGGAGACTCCAATTGGCCAATTGAGATGACTTTGACCAATCGTGACTCCATGGGTTTCAGGATGCTACTGGGAAGAGAAGCAATGAGCGGTCGTGTTTTAGTAGATCCTGAGAAACAATACTTACTAGGTCAACCAACGTCAGAAAGTTTAAAAGAACTGTATCAAAACTCTGAAAAAGCACCTACAGGACTACGTATTGGAGTTCTTGCTAGTAATCCCGAACTATACAGTAACAAACGCATCATGGAAGCTGGAGAAATGCGTGGTCATGAAATGCACTTTTTGAACATCAAAGAATGCTACATGAGACTGGATGCAGAAACTCCCGAGATACATTACAGAGGCGGAATAATACTAAATCAATTTGACGCTATCATTCCAAGAATTCGTCCAAGTATTACTTTTTACGGCTGTGCTCTTACGCGTCAGTTTGAGGCTTTAAAAGTTTACTGCTTGAACTCTGCAGCAGCAATAACACAATCTAGAGATAAATTATATTCACTACAATTGCTTTTACATAGTGGCGTAGGAATACCTACAACAGGCTTTGCAAATTCACCTTTAGACACCAATGACTTGATCAAAATGGTTGGTGGACCACCATTAATTGTAAAATTATTAGAAGGAACGCAAGGTAAAGGTGTAGTTTTAGCGGAAACAAAAAAAGCGGCTGAAAGTGTTATTAACGCGTTCAAAAGTTTAAATGCTAACATATTAGTACAAGAGTTCATTAAAGAAGCTAACGGTAAAGATTTACGCCTGTTTGTTATTGATGGCAAAGTCGTTGCCACTATACAGCGTGAAGCGATGCCCGGTGAGTTTAGAGCTAATATCCATTTAGGTGGTACTGCATCTATAATCAAACCTACTGCTGAGGAAAAACGAATTGCTATCAAAGCAGCAAAAGCGATGGATTTAAGAGTTGCTGGTGTCGACATCATTCGTTCCTCAAAAGGACCTTTACTTTTAGAAGTAAACTCTTCTCCGGGATTAGAAGGAATTGAAGGAGCGACAAACAAAGATATAGCAGGCGAAATGATTAAAGCCATTGAGAAAAATTTCAGGTCAAAAGTTTAAAAAGTAGTTACAAAACAAAATCAATTACCATTTACAAAATTCAGTATTATGAGCACTGTAAATGGTATAATTTTAAATAGATTAAACTTGGACCCTATTTGCTTAACTATTCATTTTGACTTTGATTGTTCCTTATAAACTTAAAGCAACTAAAAATTAGTTCTCACAATAGCTAAAAGAACAATAAAAATATTTTAAGAAATAGCTCTTAATAGCAAAAGCCACTCTAGTTTGAGTGGCTTTTTATATTTTTTACATGTAGAAACTTAAATAAAGAAACTTAAAATGTAGTAAATCAATGCTGCTAGTAAAGCCGAGATAGGAATAGTAAGCACCCAAGCCCACAACAAGCTAACCGTAACTCCCCATCGTACTGCAGATACTCTTTTTGTCAAACCAACTCCAATGATAGAACCAGTTATAGTGTGTGTTGTACTCACAGGGATTTTTAAATGCTCCGTAAAATACAAAGTCAAAGCTCCAGCTGTTTCAGCCGCAACACCTTCAAATGAAGTTACCTTTGTTATTTTAGAACCCATTGTTTTTACAATTTTCCAACCACCACTTAGAGTTCCCGCTGCAATGGCAGAATAACATGCTAAAGGAATCCAACCTGGCATTCTAAATGCACCACTTTCGGATGGTAAAACAACATCTAACCAAGCGTCCATCTGGATACCTGGATTAGCGTTAATATAAACAGCAACTGCTGCTGCTATTATACCCATTACTTTTTGAGAATCATTACCCCCATGACCTAAACTAAAAGCAGCTGAAGACAATAACTGCATTTTCTTCAAAGCTCCATCAGCCTGTTGCAAGTTCAAGCTGCTAAATATCAAACAGAATAAACTAACTGTCAGAATAATAAAAGCAACAAGAAACCATTTGATATTGTGCGGTTCAAATGCTACACTCCAAAAAACCGAGTTATCAAAGCGTGGTGCCTTACCTCCTTTAATAATTTCCTCATAAGGAATCATTTGCACGTAAACGAACCAAACTGTAGCGATCATTAAACCAATTGTAAACAATTTAGGATAAATACTTTTACGTGAAGCATTTAGCAACCATATAGAAATAAGGTAGGAAGCCAAAGCTCCCATTAATGGTGCTAAAACAATAAAGGCAATAATTATAAGAACTCCTGATGGCATACCTCCATCTTTACTTGCTTTATACCAACTTACGATATCGTACCAGTAATGCGTTGCTCCATCAGCACCTATATAACCTGAAAAACCGTGTGCTGCAATTGAATGTGCAATAGCTGCACCAGCAAAACCACCAATTAGAGTGTGTGACGAACTGGAAGGAATCCCTAACCACCACGTTAATAAATTCCAGCAAATAGCTGCAATTACACCCGCCAAAATAACAACAAGTGTTATCTCCATCGTATTTGCTGTTTTGGCTACTGTATCAGCAACACCAAAACCAAACACCCAATAGGCTAAAAAATTAAAGAAAGCAGCCCATAGAACCGCTTGAAAAGGCGTTAACACTTTTGTAGCAACAACTGTAGCAATAGCATTTGCAGCATCATGAAAGCCATTAATGTAATCAAAAATTAAGGCTAATACTATAATAATTATAAGTAGCGTCATAAACTAGAACTTCAGAATGAAATAAATTAAATTTAAGAATGTTTTACAGAAATCGATTCAAGAATACTAGCAACACTTTTACATTTGTCTGTAGCTGATTCTAAAACAGATAAAACTTCTTTATATTTAATAATATTTTTAGCATCTGTTTCATTTTCAAAAATTTCAAAAACTGCCTTATTGTATACGTTATCTGATTTATTTTCTAGCTTATTAATTCTAGCACATGATTCCTTGATAACTTTCATGTTCTTTAAATTACTCAATTCCTTCACAGCCAATTCTATATTTTGACAAGCTTCAAGGTTAATTTCAGTCAATTTACGAATTGATTTTGTGATTTTATCAACCTGATACAAACGCATGATACTAGATGCACCGTGTAAACGATCTGCAACGTTATCAATTGAAGTGATTAAAGAGTGTATGTCCTCTCTATCAAATGGAGTGATAAAATTTCTACTCAATTCAAGATTGGTCTGACGTGTAATGTCCTCACCTCTTTGTTCAAGAGTATCTATCTTAGAAAACAACACTTCTCTTTCCTTTAATGGAAGATTCACAGCTTCATGTAAATTTGAAGCTAATTCAATTAAATTACTCGATGCCTCTTCGAAAAGTGGAAAAAATTTCTTGTCCTTAGGAACTAAAAACTGGAATAAACTATTTAATGACATTTTATCTATTTTAAGGTTACAAAATTACTTCAATAATGATTAATAATGTTAAGCCATTGTTAACAAATCCTCCTCGATGATAAAACTATTCAAAAACGTGATTGATTTCGCTATATCATAATGTAACACTCTATCTTCCTGTACGAATGGGACTATGTCTCGATACGCTTTTATGAACATTTCTATAAAAGCACTCGATTCAAGAGGTCTTCTATATTGGATAGCTTGAGACGCAGTCATCAATTCAATGGCAAGAATACGTTCTAAATTATCTACGACACGCAAAGCTTTTGTAGCCGCATTCGCTCCCATACTAACGTGATCCTCTTGACCGTTACTCGAAACGATACTATCAATGCTAGCAGGATTTGCCAACTGTTTGTTTTGGCTCGCAATACTAGCTGCGGTGTATTGCGGAATCATTAATCCCGAATTCAGTCCGGGATTATCTACTAAAAAAGCAGGTAGATTACGCGAACCCGAAATCAATTGGTAGGTCCGTCTTTCCGAAATACTTCCTAATTCTGCCAAGGCAATCGCCATAAAATCTAACGCTAGCGCTAATGGTTGACCGTGAAAATTACCTCCTGAAATAATTTCGTCACTATCGATAAAAATATTAGGGTTATCCGTAACAGAATTAATTTCGGTCTTAAAAACTTTTTGTCCATACTCTAAAGCGTCTTTAGATGCACCATGAACCTGAGGAACACACCTAAAAGAATAGGGATCTTGTACATGAATTTTTTCTTGTTTAATGATTTGGCTTCCCTCCAAAAATGATTTTACCCGCTTGGCAGTTATAATTTGGCCTTTATGAGGTCGTATAAAATGTATTGATTCGCTAAATGGTTCTATCCTGCCATCAAAAGCCTCTAATGAAACACTAGCAATTAAATCAGCAAAATAGGATAACTTATTTGCTTTTATGGTTATATAAGTACCATAAGCGCTCATAAATTGTGTACCATTCAAGAGCGCTAATCCCTCTTTAGATTTTAACACTATGGGTTGCCATCCAAATTGCTGCATGACCACTTCAGTACTAACTTTCTTTCCTTCAAAATAAACTTCTCCCTCCCCTAATAAAGGTAATGATAAATGTGCCAATGGCGCCAAATCTCCAGAAGCCCCAAGTGAACCTTGAGTGTAAATTACAGGTAAGATGTCATTATTGTATAAATCAATTAATCTTTCTACGGTTTGCAATTGAATTCCGGAATGTCCATAACTTAAAGATTGAATTTTGAGCAATAACATTAATTTCACAATTTCTAGTGGTACTTCTTCACCAGTTCCGCAAGAATGTGATTTCACGAGATTCTCTTGTAGTTTAGACAAATTATCATTCGAAATCTTAACATTGCACAAAGAACCAAATCCTGTATTGATCCCGTAAATAGGCTCTAGATGGGAAGCCATTTTGGTGTCCAAATAATCACGACATTTTTGAATATTTACTTTAGCCTCCTCTGAAAGCGCTAAAGTTTTACCTTTATCAATAATTTCTTGAAGTATAGCTATCGAAAGTATTTCTGTACTTATATAATGTGTATTATCCATCTTATTTTCATTTTTGTATGCCAAATTTGATTAAATCAATATTAATAAACAACATATATCATCAATAATTGAGAAATAGACCTTCTGCATAAACTCTAATTAGGTCAAAATAAAACCCAAACCTATTAAATGAATAACACCTAGTACTAAGAAATAAGCTATTCTCCTTAGATTAATATGTGCATTTAGCGATAATTTCAAAGAAAACCGACACCTAATTCCTTAAATAAAAGAGCAATCAGGTTAAATCACAAAAATTAATTCAGTTTTAAATAACAATAGTACCTTTAAAACAGCTTTAAAATATCAAATCCTAAACCACATAACAATTAACTAGTAAATATTAAAGTATTCGCAAAACGGTCAAATGGTTTTTTGAATTTTATAAAAAGCCGTATTTTTGTTGACAACAATGATAAACAATAGCGCAACATATCAATCTTCGATTACAACTCAACTTTGGGTTGGCACTGCAATGACGTTTACATTCTCTACTACAACTACAACCCCGTAGGGGTATACACTTTTACATATAACCGTATTATATCGTTATTTCTTTCGAGAGATAAAATTCTTGGGTGAATAATAAACATTCGCTTTTTTTCAAAATCAAAATGCACAACATGAAAGTATTAAAATTTGGTGGAACATCTGTAGCCAATGCCACAAATATAAAATTAGTCTTAGACATCGTTCAAAATCAAGCAAAGCAAAATCAATTAGTCGTAGTCGTTTCTGCACTAAGCAAAGTGACCGATTTATTGCAAACCGCTGCTGCGAAGGCGGCTTCTGGTGATGAAACGTATAAAACTATTGTGATCGAAATCGAAAAAAAGCATTTAGACACCATTAAAGAATTTATTCCCGTTAGCAAGCAAAGTGGCTTATTGAGTCATATCAAAAGAATCATAAACCACCTTGAAACACTTTTAGACGGCTGTTTTCTTCTTGGCGAACTCTCTCCTAGAACAGCAGATACAATTTTGAGCTTTGGCGAACTACTATCTTCTTATATTATTGCCGAAGCTTTAAAACAAAAAGTATCAAACGCCGGATATAAAGACAGTAGAGAATTAATCAAAACCAATAGCAACTTTGGTAAAGCTGCCGTAAATTTTGACGTGACAAATAATCTAATTGCTGAGTATTATAAATCGATTGCAAACCAAGTAACAATTATGCCTGGTTTTATTGCATCGTCACAAGACGGGATTACAACTACATTAGGTCGTGGTGGATCTGATTATACTGCTGCCATTTTAGCGGGCGCATTAGACGTAGCTGAATTAGAAATTTGGACAGATGTAAACGGAATGTTCACTGCCAATCCACGTATTGTAAAACAAGCGCAACCTATTGCTGCGATTTCGTATCATGAAGCAATGGAGTTGTCGCACTTTGGTGCCAAAGTTTTGTACCCACCAACAATTCAACCCGTTCTACAAAAAAACATTCCAATTCTGATTAAAAACACTTTTGAACCAGAAGCCGAAGGTACTTTTATCTCGAATAAAGCTGTTGCAAATGGGAATCCGGTAAAAGGAATCAGTCACATCGACAACATCTCTTTGATTACACTAGAAGGGCCCGGAATGATTGGGGTTTTAGGATCTTCAAAACGCTTATTCGAAACACTTTCTCAAGCGAATGTGAATGTAATTTTTATAACTCAAGCTTCATCAGAACATTCTATTTGTATCGGAATCTTGAATTCAGATGCTAATACGGCCGAAGAAGCAGTTAACAAAGCATTCGAAATTGAAATTTCCCAAAATAAAGTAGCTCCTTGCATCGTCGAAAGAGACCTTTGCATCATAGCTTTAGTGGGCGAAAACATGAAAAACCACCAAGGATTAAGTGGAAAAATGTTTAGCACTTTGGGTAAAAACAATGTCAATATTCGCGCTATTGCTCAAGGAGCTTCTGAAAGAAATATCTCGGCAGTAATTAATGAAAAAGATGTAAAAAAAGCATTAAATACGCTACACGAACGCTTTTTTGAAGACAACACAAAACAACTCAACTTGTTTGTAATGGGGGTTGGAAACGTAGGTGAAAAATTTATCGAACAAATAAAACAACAAAAGGAATTTTTACAGGAAAACCTCAAAATAAACCTTAGAGTCATTGCTGTAGCCAATTCAAGAAAAATGCTTTTTGACGAAGAAGGGATTGATTTAAAATCATGGCAAGCTAGCCTAGATCAAGGACAAAAATCCGATCAACAAGGCTTTATCCAGCAAGTAAAAGATTTGAATTTACGCAACAGTATTTTTGTAGACATTACTGCAAATGAAAGCGTGTCGCAAACCTACGCCACATATCTTCGCGAGAGCGTAGCTGTAGTAACTTGCAACAAAATCGCTTGTTCATCGGCTTTTGATAATTACAAAAATTTAAAGAGTTTATCACGCAGATACAATGCCCCTTTCTTATTCGAAACAAACGTGGGAGCGGGATTACCTATCATAGATACCGTAAAAAACTTAGTAGCTTCGGGCGATAAAGTGAATAAAATTCAAGCCGTTTTATCGGGAAGCTTGAACTTTATTTTCAATAATTTTGATTCAAACAACACTTTCCATGATGTAGTAAAAGAAGCTGGTGTACAAGGGTTTACAGAACCGGATCCGAAAATTGACTTGAGCGGAATAGATGTTGCTCGAAAAATTCTGATTTTAATTCGCGAAAGCGGCTACCAAATGGAAATCAAAGATATTGCAAACGAATCCTTCTTGCCTGCCGAATGTATGGCCACTACAAACAACGACGACTTTTTTAAATCGCTAACACAATACGCAAGCCATTTTGAAGGGATTTTGGCGGAAGCCTATGCCAAAGACAGTCGCTTGAAATTTGTAGCACAATTTGAGGATGGAAAAGCAAGCGTAGGTTTGCAATTCATCCCAAAAGACCATCCCTTTTACAACTTAGAAGGTAAAGACAATATTGTCTTATTTTATACGGATCGCTACATAGACCAACCTCTTTTAATCAAAGGTGCTGGTGCCGGAGCAGCAGTTACCGCATCAGGGATTTTTGCCGATGTAATTAGAATAGGAAACATTTAATTTAGTAACAAAGTCGAATGTCATAAAATCCGAAAGATTTCAACGAAGTTTTAAGACAATATATTCGACTTTATGACTTTAGACTTTAAGACTCACAACATGAACGAAATAAAAATATTCTGTCCTGCTACTATTGCCAATCTTTCTTGTGGATTTGATGTCCTGGGATTGTGTTTGGACAATGTGGGTGACGAAATGATTATTAGAAAATCAGATCAAAAAGGAATTCGCATCACTAAATTAGTTGGCGCCGATTTACCGCTAGAAACCGAAAAAAACGTAGCTGGTGTTGCGGCTCTGGCAATGATAGCAGCACTGAATTCAGATGCGGGATTTGAAATTGAAATCTACAAAAAAATCAAAGCCGGGAGCGGTATTGGGAGCAGCGCCGCTAGTTCAGCGGGAGCGGTTTTTGGAATCAACGAATTGCTAGGCCGTCCTTTTGAAGTCAAAGATTTAGTTCAATTTGCGATGCAAGGCGAAAAACTAGCCTGCGGAAACGCCCATGCTGATAATGTGGCTCCTGCCCTTTTGGGTGGTTTTACCTTGGTACGCAGTTACGCACCACTAGATATTATCAAAATCGAAAGTCCTTCAGAGCTATACGCAACCGTGGTACATCCTCAAATTGAATTAAAAACATCAGATGCACGCTCGGTATTAAAGCAAACCGTTTCCCTAAAAAGCGCCATCATGCAATGGGGAAATGTTGGCGGCTTAATCGCTGGTTTGTACACGAAGGATTACGACTTAATTGGTCGCTCTTTGCATGACGAAATCGTAGAACCTTTGCGCAGCGTATTAATTCCGGGATTTGATTTAATCAAACAAACAGCTTTAGACAACGGCGCTTTAGGTTCAGGAATCTCTGGTTCAGGACCTTCAGTTTTTGCTTTAAGCAAAGGCGAAGCAACCGCTACTAAAATTGCCAAAGCCATGAGCGAGGTATACGATAAAATGCAGATGCCGTACGAAATTCATGTTTCGATAGTAAATCCTGATGGTGTCAAAATACTTTAATACTACTTCTCCCGAGGGAAATACTAAAAATATAATGAGATTGCTTCATGCCTCGCAATGACTAAAAAAATGAAATACTACAGTTTAAACCATAACGCACCAAACGTTTCTTTTCAAGAAGCCGTAATACAAGGATTAGCAAGCGATAAAGGATTGTATTTTCCGGAATCGATCACACCCTTGCCGCAAGCATTTTTTGATGGAATCGAAAATTTATCCAATGATGAAATTGCTTTTCAAGCCATTCGTCAGTTTGTAGGGGATGAAATTCCGGAGCTGAAACTAAAAGAAATTATTGCTGAAACGCTTTGCTTTGATTTCCCAGTGGTAGAAGTCGAAAACGGAATATATTCACTAGAATTATTCCACGGACCGACGATGGCGTTCAAGGATGTAGGCGCCCGCTTTATGTCGCGTTGCTTAGGCTATTTTAACCGAGATAAAAAAGACAGCAAAAATACCGTTCTTGTAGCGACTTCTGGAGATACAGGTGGTGCCGTTGCTAGCGGATTCCTAGGTGTAAAAGGTGTCGAGGTCATTATCCTCTACCCATCGGGGAAAGTGAGTGACATTCAGGAGCGACAGCTAACTACGCTCGGGCAAAACATCAAAGCGCTTGAGGTAGAGGGCATGTTTGATGATTGCCAAGACATGGTCAAAAAAGCCTTTCTGGACGACAGCTTACAACATCACAATTTAACCTCGGCTAATTCGATCAATATTGCGCGCTGGCTGCCCCAAATGTTTTACTTTTTCTTTGCCTACAAAGCCTTGAAAAAACAAAACAAACCTTTAGTTTTTTCTTGTCCGTCAGGGAATTTTGGGAATATTTGCGCAGGAATTATCGCCAAAAAAATGGGCTTGCCTATCGCACATTTTGTCGCTTCGACTAATATCAATGACACCGTGCCGCGCTTTTTAGAAAACGGAATCTACGATCCAAAACCATCCAAAGCCACGATTTCAAATGCTATGGATGTAGGGAATCCAAGTAATTTTATTCGTATTCAGGAAATGTATACTAATGATTTGGCGCTATTCAATCAGGACTTTTCGTCGTTTACCTTTACTGATGATGAAACCATTGCAGCCATGAAAAGTATTTATGCTGCTAACGGATACATAGCCGAACCGCATGGTGCTGTGGGCTATCTTGGACTGAAAAAAGAATTAGAGAACCACGCTAATGCCATTGGGATTTTCTTAGAAACTGCTCACCCTATCAAGTTTTTAGATACGGTCGAACCCGCATTACATATAAAACTACCTATCCCAACACAAATTGAAAGTGTACTAGGAAAAGAAAAGATGCGTACCAAAATCAAAACCTATGAAGACTTTAAAGCCTTTTTAGGGTGAATTTAAAATACACTTAAATACAGTAACCGATTGGAAAAACTTTTCAGTCGGTTTTTTTTATGTTTGGGCCATGCCCCTACTTCCACTCCGTTGCAGTAGCGTCGGGCTGTGCGTTGCAATCTCCCAAAAAAACTCGGGAGGATTTCCACTGCCATCCCTCATGCAAATTAGATAGTTACTTGACTAATTAGTAGATTTACTTTCCTGTCATAAAAATACAGCCACGCTTTTCTATGTAAGAAAAAATGCTATATTTGTAAGAGGTGGTAGAAGCATTAACAAATCATAAAACCACGAGCGATCAATTAAAAAAGTAATGCTATGTGCTGCTATAGAGTAGTTAGCGGTCATTGTCTTAGATTACCGATCAAAAATTGTAGGTTAACAGTAGAAAAAATAGAATTATTAAGTAAAAATTCTTTGAATTTAAAAAATAAAAAATGAAGATATTATTAGAAGAAATTTTTGTTACGGAAGGTATTCCTCAATATACATTTGTAAAACCCCCAAATTACAATGAAATATTATTAGATATCAGAAGGAAAGGAAAACCAGTAATAATTGAAGGTCAGTCTGGAACTGGAAAAACAACTACAGCTAAGAGAATAATAAATCAGCTATCAGCTGATATTGAAATAAAATATTTTACTGCTAGGCAAACAAATGATTTAGAAAGAATAATTGAAATTGTTCAACAGAAAGAACGAGGGCATTATATTATAGATGATTTTCATCGCCTTTCACCTGAATTACAAGAACAATTAGCAAATTTAGCTAAAACTGCTGCTGAAACACAAGATGAGAATCTTCCAAAACTAATAATTATAGGTATAAATCAAGTTGGAGCTTCATTAATTAATATGGTTCATGATATTGCAAAAAGATGTGGTATACATAGAATCGAACCTGGAAATGAGGAGATTATTACATCTCTTATAAATACAGGGGCAGAAAAACTCAACATTCAATTTGAAAATCCATCACGAATTTATGAAGAAAGTAAGGGTGATTATTGGCTAACACAAACACTATGTCAGACAATATGCGTAAAGAATGATATTCTACAATACCAAGAAGAATTCAAAATTTTAGATTTTGATTTAGAAGATGTGAGGCATTCTATGGTTAGGAAATTATCCCATTCTTATAAAGATCCGGTCAAAGAATTTTCGAGAGGAAGAAGATTCCGCCCAGGAAATGATCCATATTTTAAACTTCTAAGATTAATATCTATACAGCAAAGTTCAATAGTTGATTTAAATGAATTAGCAAATGCTAACGAAAATATGAGAGCTAGTATTAATGGTATAAAGGAGAGACGCCTAAATATTTTATTGGAATCGAAGCCAATCTGTAGTAGATACTTTTTTTATAATTCTGATAATAAAAATTTTGCTATAGAAGACCCAGCTTTGTTTTATTATATGAAACATGTTGAATGGGAGGAAATCAGAA
>Ga0180008_1001353_pt1 | contig 15728 bp, 13 predicted proteins | sample MM_PW_MetaG_FD_121121 | JGI IMG/M metagenome (GOLD analysis project Ga0180008, IMG submission 121121) | Groundwater microbial communities from the Aspo Hard Rock Laboratory (HRL) deep subsurface site, Sweden - MM_PW_MetaG | ecosystem: Environmental > Aquatic > Deep subsurface > Groundwater...
AACATGGTCAGGCCGCCGGAGGATTTCTGTGCCTGGGCCTGGACCGACCTGCAGCGTTCCATACAGACACTGCTCCGCGGCGGAAATTTCAGCGATACCGGCTGGATGAAAGCGGACAATATGCTTATTGCCTGCTGCAGCGACGGCATCCGTCCGGTGGTATTCAGGCTGGAGCGAATCGACGAATGACTGCTTCAGCGCACCAGGCAGATCTGCAGATCGCACACGTTGGTGTTGGTCGGCCCGGTTTTTAACAAACCGCCGGCCGCTGCCAGCAGATTATACGAATCGTTATCGGCCAGACTGCGCTGGGGATTTGCTCCACCCTGTGCGGCAGCCTGCAGCAGCTGCAGGTCGGCGAAGCCGCCGGCGGCATCGGTGGGGCCGTCGTTGCCGTCGGTACCGGCCGACAGAAAGCATATGCGGGCGGCCAGATCTTCCGGGGTGTTGGCCAGGCCAAGGGCAAAAGCCAGGGCCATTTCCTGGTTGCGGCCGCCCAGTCCTTGGCCGTGCAGGGTTACGGTGGTTTCGCCGCCGCCGATGATACAGGCCGGAGCAGTGAGGCTGGTTTCGCCGGCGGCGCAGGATGCTGCCAGGCCCAGATAGAAGCAGGCCGCTTCGCGGGCTTCGCCGGTAACGCGCGAACCGAGATAGAGGCACTTGTAGCCGCGTTTGTCGGCTTCGGCCGCCGCTGCCAGGGCCGCCTGCCGGTTGGAACCGATTATGATGTTCTGTACCCGCTCGAAGCGCGGATCGCCGGGTTTTAGGGTGTCCGGCACCAGTCCGGCAGCACCGTCCTGCAATATATTTTTAACTGATTCCGGCAGCCGGTCTTTGATGCCGTAACGTTCGACGATGGCCAGGGCATCGGCCCAGCTGCTGCTGTCCGGGGCGGTGGGGCCGGAAGCGATCGACGACAGTTCGTCGCCCAGCACGTCCGACAGGCAGAGCGCAATGGTGGTGGCCGGATGCAGGGCAGCCGCCAAACGTCCGCCCTTTACCGCCGACAGGTGACGGCGCACCGTATTTATTTCGCGGATGTCGGCACCGCAGGCTAAAAGCGCGCTGGTTACGGCAGCCTTGTCGGCCAGACTCAGCTGGTGTTCGCCTTGATGCCAGGGAGCGCACAGAATGGCCGAGCCGCCGCCGGAGATCAGTAGTATTACCAGCGTTCGTTCGTCGGCCTGGTGTGCCAGTTCAAGTATGGCCGTGGCCGCATCCACGCTGCTTTGGTCCGGCACTGGGTGTGCGGCCTCTACCAGTCGCAGCCGGCTCAGTTTTTCGCCGTGGCCGTGTTTTACAGCGATAAGCCCGTCGCTGATGCGGCCGCCCAGCAGATCCTCGATACCAAGCGCCATGCGGGCGCTGGCCTTGCCGAAACCCAAAACCAGTACCCGGTTGAAGCATTCAAGATCCCAGCTGTGTATCTGGTTGCCCTGTTGTATCTGCAGGATGCTGCCGTTCAGGCTTACAGTGCGGGTGATCATGCTGCGCGGGTCTACTCTGGCTACTCCGGCGCGGAAAATGGCTTCGGCATCGGTTCTGGCATTCTGTGACACGGTTGCTCCTTGCGGCCTGTGGTTTTTCAGGAGCCAGTATAGCCAACCAGCACCTGTATTGTCAGCTACCCGGGCTTCTGTACGGGCTTCCGCGCTGGTGTCGGACCTCTGCGTGGAAAACTTTGGGGTCAGACCCCCGATTGTAAAATCTGGGGGTCTGACCCCTTAATTTGACGGCTGCACTTATGTGGCTTATACTGGTTGCATGAAAAGTCGCGATACCCTGCTTGGTGCACTGCACGAGCGTCAACACAGTTCCGGGCAACATTGGCTGCCGCCACAGGCTTTGGCTGAAACAGCCCGCCAGTACGGTCTGACGGCCGCTGCGGTTAAAGGTGTGGCCACCTATTATTCCATGTTCAGTCTTGTCCCGCGCGGTCGGCATATCATACGCTTCTGTGTGTCGCCAGTGTGCCGCATGTTCGGCTCGCAGGATTTATTGGAGGTGGCGGCCAAGGCTAGCGGTGCCCGGCCGGGAGAGCGCTCGGCTGACGGCCTTTTCAGTCTGGAAGAGGTGCAATGTCTTGGGCGTTGTGCCGGTGCTCCGGCCATGATGATCGACGATCATGCCTATGCCAGGTTGACGCCGGACCGTATCAAGGAACTAATAAGCACTATACGCACAGAGGCGTCCGTTGCTGCTGCCACACTGCCTGCAGATGCCGGCCAATATGCCGTGGATATCGGTCCGCAAGACGGTCCGCGCATCGCTCTGCGCTTTATGGGTTTGGCCGATCCGGCTGATGTGGAGCAGTATCGCAAGGCCGGGGGCTATGCCGGTCTGCAGCGGGCTTTAAGCCTGCCACCGGATTCGCTGGTGACCGAATTTACCCGGGCCGGTGTGCGCGGCCGTGGCGGCGCCGGTTTCCCGGCCGGCCTTAAAGAACGGGCTGCCGCCGGTTCAGCCTGCAGCGATAACGAAGAGTGCCAGCGTTATGTGGTCTGTAATGCCGATGAAGGCGAACCCGGAACCTTTAAAGACCGGATTATCTTGGAGAGCAGCCCCCAGCTTTTAATAGAAGGAATTATCATTTCGGCTTACGCTGTTGGTGCCCGACGGGGCTTTATCTACCTGCGCGGCGAGTACGGGCGGGCAATTACCATAATGAGGCAGGCCCTGGCTTCGGCTTATGCCGCTGGTCTACTGGGCCAGTCCATTCTGGGCAGCGATTTTTCTTTCGATCTGGAGCTGCGTCTCGGGGCCGGTTCGTATCTGTGCGGCGAAGAGCTTACACTGATCGAGTCACTGGAAGGCAAGCGCGGCTATCCACGCATCAAGCCGCCCTTTCCGGCCGAGTCCGGGTTGTGGGGCAAACCGACCCTGGTTAACAATGTAGAAACTCTGGCCAGTCTGCCTTGGGTGGTGGAGCAGGGGGGCGATGGCTATCTTGCGCTTGGAACAAAAAGTTCACCCGGCACCAAAGTGTTCTGTCTGTCCGGCGATGTGGCCAAGCCAGGTTACGGCGAGTGGCCGATGGGTCTTAGCCTGGGCGAGTTGCTGGCCGCTGGCGGAGGCTGCCTGAGCAGTACCGGCCGGCCGGTAGAAAAGCCGCTGGCAGTATTATTGGGCGGTGCCGCCGGCTGCTTTGTGCAGGGGGACGATCCGGCGTTGCAGCTTGACTACGATGCTCTGCGCGCCGCCGGTGCGACACTTGGATCCGGTGCGGTGATCGTGCTGGGACCTGGCCGCTCGGTGTGGGACATGCTGGCGGCCATCATGGTCTTTTTTAAACATGAATCCTGCGGCAAATGTGTGCCCTGTCGCGTCGGCACTGCCCGCTTGGCGGCAGCCAGCGTGGCACTGGCGGCCTCTGCCGCCGACGGCGAAACTGATGAAGTACTGCATGCCGGCTTGCGCGAACTGGTGTCCGATGCCGAGCGCATAGCCAAGGCATCACTCTGTCCGCTGGGGCAGTCACCCATACTGGCTCTGCGCAGTGCGGCCAATAATCTACTCAGATACAAATAGAAGGCAGAACAGCATGACCAACAACGAAGTGCGGATTACGATAGACGGCGTCGCGGTTACGGCCCGCTCCGGTGAACTGCTTATGGTGGCCGCCCGGCGTGCAGGTTTTAATATCCCCAGCCTGTGCTGGCACCGCAAGCTTACGCCCACCGGGGCCTGCCGACTCTGCGTGGTAAAAATAGAGGGGCAGCGCGGCCTGATAACTTCGTGTTCCACCATGGTAAACGAAGGCATGGTAGTAACTGCCTTCGACAACGAGCTGGAGGAAGAACGGCGTTTTTTGCTGGCCTCGCTGCTTACCGAAGTACAGACCGGCAGTGACGACAGTCATCCCGACGAGCTGGCTGAACTTTGCAAGCGTTATAATCTGATTACTGATACGAATCAGCTGCGTTTGCCGGCTGCCACTGATGGTCTTTCGGCCTTACAGCGCGATTTCGGGCCGGCCGATCATTCCTCGCCCGTGCTCAGTTTTCGTCCCGATCGCTGCATATTGTGTTTCCGCTGTGTAAAAGCATGTTCCGAGGTGCAGGGCAAGTCGGTCATCTCGGTGCTGCAGCGCGGCAGCGACAGCCGCATTGCCGCCGGCAGCAGCGACTGGCGCAGCTCCGAATGCGATGGCTGCGGCGAATGCGTACAGCTCTGCCCCACCGGCGCGCTGGTTGAGAAAAATTTGGCTGGCGGCTACGCTGCCGCGCTGGCGACTGGTGCTGCCAGTGGTGCCGCCAGTGGTGCCGCCAGTGGTGCCGCCGGGGCAGGAGCCGAAACCGCCGCCGGCAATAAAGTCGGTAGTGGCACAGCCGCTTTGCCGCTTAAGCATGTGCGCACTACCTGTGCATACTGCGGTGTCGGCTGCCAGCTGGAGCTAACGGTAGCCAATAACCACATTCTGCGCGCCAGCGGCGTGGACGGCATACTGCCCAACGACGGCCGGCTCTGCGTAAAGGGGCGTTTCGGCTATGACTATGTGCACAGTCCGGAACGGTTGACCGTGCCGCTGATAAAAGAAAACGGCCGCTTCCGCGAGGCCGACTGGGAGGAAGCCCTGGAGTTTGCCGCTCAGGGTTTTCTGCACATCAAGCAGCAGTACGGGCCGGACGCGCTGGCCGGCTATTCCTCGGCAAAATGTACCAACGAAGATAATTATCTGTTCCAGAAACTGGTGCGCCTGTCCTTCGGTACCAATAACCTAGATTACTGTACCCGACTCTGCCACGCTTCCACCGTTACTGCCATGCTGCGCGCATTGGGTGACGGGGCGGCCACTAATTCTATTCAGGATTACGCCAAGGCCGCTTGCGTTCTGGTTATCGGCAATAACATGATCGAGACTCACCCGGTTACTGCCACCTGGCTTAAGCAGGGACTGGCGCAGGGCACCCGTCTGCTGGTCATCGATCCGCGCTGGACACCGCTGGCCGAGCAGGCCGACGTATGGCTGCAGCCGCGCCTGGGCACTGACGTGGCCCTGCTGAACGGCATGACGCGTATCGCCCTGCAGGAGGGCTGGATAGACCTTAAGTTTGTGGAAACACGGGTAAGCGGCGGGCTGGAAGCGCTGGAAGCCTTGCGTGTCGCTGTTGACCCGTACACGCCGGCTGAGGTGGAGCGTATCTGCGGAGTTACTGAAATATTACTGAATGAGGCGACCAGGCTGTATGCCACCGCGGAAAACTCGATTATTGCAACCGGCATGGGCATGAGCCAGCAGGTGATTGGTACCAATAATGTGTTTGCCTTGATTAACCTGATGCTGGCCACCGGACAGGTGGGGCGCGAAGGCGCGGGCATCAGTCCGCCGCGCGGGCAGAATAATGTGCAAGGCGCTACCGACATGGGCGCTTCGCCGATTTATTATCCGGGCTATATCCCGGCCAGCGATGAGGCCAACCGCGAACGCCTGGCCCGGCTGTGGGGCTACCCGGCGGCGGAGCTGCCCGGCAGCAAAGGCCTGTCCACCGTGGAGATCATGCAGGCGGCCGGCGAGGGCCGGGTACGCGGCTTGTATGTGCTGGGCGAAAACCCGCTGCATACCGATCCCAACCTGAACCACGTCGAAGAAGCTGTAGACCGGCTGGATTTTTTAGTGGTGCAGGATATTTTTATGACACCTACCGCCGAGCGGGCCGATGTAGTGTTTCCGGCCAGCAGCTTTGCCGAGAAGAACGGCACTTTTACCAATTCCGACCGGCGGGTACTGCGCGTGCGCAAAGCCCTGGAGCTTCCCGGGCAGGCCAGGCCCGACGCCTGGATCATTCAGGAGCTGGCCAAATACATGGAGCGGCCGATCGGTCCGGGCGGCACCCGGGCCCATTACGACGACAGCCAGGCTGTGTGGAACGAGATTCGCCAAGCCGCACCTATTGTGGCCGGCATCAGCTACCGGCGCATCGAACAGCAGGGCCTGCAATGGCCTTGCCCAAACGAGCAGCATCCTGGCCAGGGCACCCTTTTCCTGGAGCGCTTCAACACGGCCGATGGGTTGGCCAGGATATTCCCGGTAGCCTGGGCTTCCGGTGCCGAAGAAAGCGACAGCGAGTATCCGCTGCTGCTAAACACCGGCCGCATCCTCTACCACTACCACTCGGCCACCATGAGCCTGCGCAGCGCGGCCCTGTCCGAGTTTGCCGATCCCTCGTACATCCTCATGCACCCTGACGACTCCGCCCGCTTTGGCCTGGCCGACGGACAGCGCGTACAGGTGCTTTCGCGGCGCGGTCAGCTGGAGACCACCCTGCGGGTCGACGACGGCGTAAGTCCGGGCGAAACCTTCATGCCCTTCCATTACCCCGACGCTTTGGTAAACAAGCTGACCCGCGATGAGCTGGATCCCTCCAGCCGCATCGCCCCGCTAAAACTGAGTGCAGTGCGGGTAGTGGGGTTGTAGGAAGAGTGATTTATATATAACTAAAATTTTGTGTGCAGCGTTTGACAATCCCGGTGTTATGGCCTAATATTATCTTATGCTGAACATTGATATCATGGCGCTGGTTCGTTATTACAGTTCCTGGAGCAGTCCGGCACTGCTGATCACGCTGTTGCTTGCCGGATTCATGCTGTTGGTAGCGGAAGTGCTGCTGGCGCTGCTGCTGCGCCGGGCCCAGCCGATAGCTACCGAGCACAGGTCCGGTTTGGCTGCAGGGCTGCTCAGGCTGCTGCGCATCGCCCTGCGTTTCGGTCTGCCTTCGTTTTTTCTCTATATAATAAGGACAGGCGCAGAACCGGCTTTCCCCTACAATCTGTTGTATCATGGACCGCTATACACACTGCTTTTCTGCGGAGCGCTCGGGCTGCTCTATGCCCTGCTCGACCTTTTCGTGCCCCGGGAAAAAGCGTCAGCGGACGAAGCCGGGTCCAGGCTGGTATTTCAGCGTGTTTCACGGCGCGGCATTAAGACAGTTTTATTCTTCCTCGGATTTTCAGTGTTGCTTTGGCGCTCGCTGATGCTGTTGCCGGAAAGCCTGCAAGCATCGCCGCTGGTTTCCGCTGTAGTGATCGTTAACGGAATTTTTATCCTGATCGTACTGCTGCTGATAGTGCAACGGGTTATTGCCAGTGCCGAAAAACTTTTCGACCAGGCTGATAACCATGTCTGGATGCCCCTGCTGCTGCAGGCACTGGCCGTACCTGTGCGCATTCTGATCGTGGCACTGGCCATGGTTTGGTTGCGGCCGCTGCTGTCAGGATCGCCACAGCTTTTCAATCTGGTCGGACAGGCTGTCCAGCTGCTGTTCGCCACCGCGCTAGTCTTTTTCGCCTACCGTCTGGCGGAACTGGGCGGTCGCCGCCTCAGTGAGTACTCCGCAGAAGAGTCCAACCACCTGGACCGCACCCTGGTGGAAATGTTGCGAATGGTACTGCGTATCCTGATCCTGTCCATCGCGCTTTTTCTGGCGATCCGCATAATAACCGGCAAGCCGCTTACCACGCTGCTGGCCGGTTTGGGTATCGGCGGTCTTGCTGTGGCCCTGGCCGCCCAGGATACCCTGAAGAATTTCTTCGGCAGCATAATGATTTTGGTGGACAAACCCTTTGCTCTGGGTGAGCGCATACAGGTTGCCGAATATGACGGAGTCATCGAAGCGATCGGTTTCCGTAGCACCCGCATCCGAACGCTAACCGGTCATCAGGTGGTCATCCCCAACGATAAAATGGCAGCGGCTTCAGTAGAGAACATCGGCAGACGACCGCATATACGACGGCTTGTCAACATAGGGCTTACCTACAGTACCGGTCCGGAAAAAATGGAGCTGGCATTGGATATTGTCCGCAAAATTCTGGAAAATCATGAAGGAATGACCGAAGATCTGCCGCCACGGGTCCATTTCAGTGATTTCAACGCTGATTCGCTAAACATAATGATTCTGTATTGGTATTCGCCGCCGGATTACTGGAAATTTATGGAATTTTCGGAGAAAGTCAATCTTGCCATAATGCGGGAGTTCGAAAGCAATGGCATAGAGTTTGCCTTCCCCAGTACCACTACCTATCTGGAGCAGCCGGAAGGCAAGGTGCTGCGGCTGGATTTGGGGGCTGGACGACAGTAAGAGCTGCTCCGGCTGCTTCAAGGCGCTGGCCCCGCGCAGCCGGTAATCCTCTTCAACCAATGGCCCCGAAAGGGCACAGCCGCAGCAACGGCGCGCGTTCCTCCTCCGGCAGCAGACTGCTTTCCTTGTCCGGATGTACTTGTACTGTTTCGCCGTTTTTAATAAACCACTCCGGAGCAGCCCGTACGCAGACGCCGCAGGCAGTACAGCGACACTGGTCAATAGTAACTGAAGCTTCACTATTAGACAGATCCTGTTCTACCGGGATCTCGTGCCGCTTTACCAACAGGCCGATTACAAAACCCATTATTATAATGGCGCTTACGGTCAGTACCCAACGCAAGGCCATAAAGCCCGGACCCAGGAAGCGCGTTTCCATCGCCAGCATGGGCACTTTTATAACCGCCCAGGCGCTCAGAATAATTACCAGGTTGGCTACGCTCAGGCCCTTGGACAGCAGAATGCGGCAGATCGGAAAGGCCGCATAGATTGGACCGGCCGACAGTGAACCCAGGGCGATCGACAGACCGGCACCTTTCAGCCCAGAGCCTTCGCCCAGATGCTTGATGATGCCTTCGCGCGAAATCCACACTTCTATCAGCATGGTAAGCATGAATACTACCGGCATGACGAAGAGCATTTCCAGAAGATACTTGCCGCTGGTTTTTAGTGCCGGCAGTATCTGCGCCGGAGCAAGCAGACCAACCAGTACATATGCCAAAACCGCAATGGCAATCAGTATGTGGCGCTTTAAGTATTGTAATATTTTCATATCAGTGCTCCCATGATGAACGCGACCACCAGAGCCAGCCCAAAACTTAGCCCGGTGCGGATCAGCGTAAATTTAAGGCCGAATTCGCGCGCTTCCAGCGGTATGGTTTTTACGCCCACCATGGTTAAGGTGGTCAGAAAGGCCACTGCCGGCATCAGGTCTGCGCCACCTTGCAGGAGGTCGCCTACCAGCGGAAAGGCCACGAAGGCCGGAATCAGGGTGATGCAGCCGGTAAGCGCTGCCAGTATTGTGCCGTCGAAAGAGCCGGCCGAGGCAAGCAGTGCCGCGATGCGCTGTGGTGTCAGGAAACTGAGCCCCAGTCCGATCAGCACGATTATGGCCACAATATCCGGCAACATGCCGCCCATCATGCTGCGAGCCTTGGTAAAAGCCTGCTTGCTGCGCACGCGCCGTTTAAAAAAAGTTACTATTGTGAGCGGTAGACTGACCGCAAGCAAGCCGATGGTTACTACATCCATATTCTAAACTCCTGTGCAGATTTTGCCGCGGCTCAGCTAGGCCACGGCTTGTTGTCCGCCGACCTTAGCATTACACTGCATGCTAAAAGTGTTACCGTGGTAACACTCTGCAAAAGAATCGTTATATAATGAGGAAATTGTATGAATCTGTCCGATTTAGGAAGCCTGCATCCCTTAATAGCCTGTCTGGACACCTCCGAAGTGCAGGAACTGCTGGCCAGTGGCACTTTTCGTCTGGTCGACTATGATTCCGGCTGCGTTATCCATTTTGACACCGAACTGTGCAGCAAACTGGAAATCATCATCGGCGGAGAGGTGTTGGTAGAGCGTATTGACGAAGAAGGCCGTAGTCTGCTGCTGGATCGTTTTGGCCCGGGTGCAATTCTGGGTGGCAGCCTGATGTTTTCGGCCAGTCCGGCCTATCCGATGACCATCAGCGCCGTTAGCCGGGTCAGCCTGCTGGAAATAGGCAGCGAGGCCTTGTTCCGCCTGCTCTGCGCCAAACCGGATTTCCTGCGGGCTTATCTGGGCATGACCGCCCAGCGCACCGTGCTGCTGGGCGAGCGGGTAAAACAGCGCGTGCGCATTACCCTGCGTACCAATATTCTGCGTTATCTGGATCTCGAAAGCCGGAAACAGCAAAGCCGTAGTGTCATTCTGCCGTTGACCAAAAAAGAACTGGCCCGGCGGCTCGGTGTGGAGCGCAGCTCACTCTCGCGTGAGCTGGCCAAGATGGAACGGGACGGCTTGCTGAAGGTAAACGGCCGCCGGCTCCAGCTGCCGCGAGGACAGTCGACCAATAAGAGCCACGGCGCGGACAGTCCCCCAAATTAGTGCCTAAAATAAACCTGAGAAATAACGAAGATTTATTCATTTTTACTTGAATACCGTGCTGCTTAGCTGTAAGTTAATAATGAACAGTTATTCGTTATTTATGTGGAGGCAGCTTATGGCTAGAATATTGGTAAGCGGGGCGTTCGGCAATGTAGGCAGAAGCACCGTTGCTGCCTTGCTGGCCGAAGGGCACAGTGTTCTGGCTTTTGACCGTCCGACTGGAGTCAACCAGCGGCTGGCCCGCTCTTTGATTGGTCAGTGTAAGAGCGGCGGCGGGGTTGCAAGCAGTGGTGGAAACCATGGCGGTAACGGTTCCAGTACCGGACTTGAGTTGCGCTGGGGAGATATCCGCGATACCCGGGCTGTTGCAGCTGCGGTAGCCGACTGTGATGCGGTAGTGCATCTGGCGGCCATAATCCCGCCGCTGGCCGACCGGGTGCCGGAACTGGCCGCCGCGGTGAATGTCGGCGGCACCCGTAACATTATAGCCGCTTGCGAAGCGCTGAGCCGCCCGCTGATCCATGCTTCCTCGATTGCTCTGTACGGCGACCGCGTATGCGATCCCTTTATTCAGGTGGATGACCCGGTGCACCCCGCACCGGACGACGTGTACGGCTTTCAGAAAGCCGAGGCTGAAGGCTTGGTACGCAATGCCGGCTGCCCCTGGACTATTCTGCGGCTTAGCTATGTGGTGTCGCGCCGCAAATTGGCTCTGGATCCGCTCATGTTCCGCATGCCGCTGGCTACCAGCATCGAAGTTGTGCATACCGAGGATGCTGGCCGGGCTTTTGCCCACGCGGTAGAGGCAGAAGCCAGCCGCGGAAAAACCTACAATATCGGCGGCGGCGCAAAATGCCGCACCAGCTACCGCGAGTACCTGTTGTCGATGTTCACTTTGTTCGGGCTTGGGCGGAAAAATCTGTTGCCCGAAGCCGCTTTTGCACGTCAGGGCTATCATTGCGGCTGGCTGGATAGTGAGAAAGCCGAACTGGCGTTACATTTCCAGAAAAAGACCCTGGCCGACTACTATGTGGAGGTAGCTGAGGAAGCGCGTCGACTGGCGGTCTTCGTTTCACTTGTTCCCAAGCTGGTATTCCGCAGCATTATGCGCCGGTCACCTTATCTGCCTGTACGCTGAAAGAGGCTGCTCGAGATTGACCAGTTTGATTCTGCAACTTTTTGCTGCGCCGGCTAAATTTTTTGGTATACTACAGGCATGTCATGTCAAATTGCGCTTATTGCTGGCAGGAAAGAGCTCAGGGAATTTATTCGGCTGCCTCTCCGGCTGTATAAAGATGACCCGAATTGGGTGCCGCCGCTCTGGGCTGCCGAACGCAAAGCTTATACCCCGGGCTGCAACGCGGTGCTGGATCGCTCCAGGCATATCTTGTTGGCGGCATACAGGGGGCGGCAACTTGCCGGAAGGCTGGTCGCCTACATTGATCCACAGTTCAATACACATTTTAACAGCAGCACCGGTTTTTTCGGATCCTTTGAGTGTGAGGATGACCCGGCGCTTGCTGTCGCGCTTTTTGCAGCAGCCGAGACCTGGTTTGCCGAACAGGGTATACATAGAGTGCGGGGACCGATCAATCCGGTAGCCGAATGCTGGGGGGCCCTCGTCGATGGTTTCGAAAGTCCGCCGGTGTATATGTCGCCGCATAATCCCCCATACTACGACAAGCTTTTTATCCATGCCGGATACCGGGGAGTCAAGGATCTGCTGGCTTACGAGGCCGACGCCGGAAACGCTTATGCAATCCCCGAGCGCTTCAAGCGCTTCCAGACTATTGTTGCAGCGCGTCGGCCCGGTATATCAACCCGGAAAATCGATACGAGCCATTTACAGCGTGATGCCGAGCATATTCGCCGCATCCTCAATGTCAGTGTTGACGGAAATTGGGGCTTTGTTCCGGTAGGTGCAGAAGAGATGGCTGCCATAGTTCGCGACCTGAAGCCGATTCTCGATCCTGCCGCCATATGGTTTGTGGAGGATTGCGGAGTGCCGGTGGGCTGCTGTCTCGGATTTCCCGATATTAACCGGATTATTAAAAAGATACATGGCCGGCTGTTCCCCACCGGTTTTTTGCGGCTTATTACCGGGCTCAAGCATATCCGCGATTACCGCTTATGGGGGCTTGCGGTCTTGCCTGAATACCAGAGTCTGGGCCTTGATGTACTTTTGTACTTGCGTCTTTTCGAAAGTCTGGCCAGTCGCAAGGTGCGGCTCGAGGCCAACTATATTCTCGAAGACAATCTGCGCATCCGCAATGCCTTGGAGAAGCTGGGCCTGAAAGCAATTAAGAGCTATCGCGTGTATGAAAAACCTTTGCCGGCTTAATAGTCTGCATCGTTGTAGTTTATTTTAAATGAGGGAGTCACAGTAAATGCCTGATAAATCTGATGCCATTGTGTTCTATGGTGCGACCGGCGATCTGGCCTACAAAAAAATCTTTCCGGCATTGCAGCGCATGGTGTCAGCGGGGATTATGGACGTTCCCATTGTTGGGGTAGCTCGTGCGGGCTGGAGTCTGGAAAAGCTGCGCAATCGTGCGCGGGAAAGTGTGGAAAAGAGCCACAGCCAGCTGGATGCCAAAACCACAGAACTTTTTCTGAACCGTCTGCGCTATGTGGAAGGCGAATACCACGACCCGGCCACCTATGCTTCCCTTAAAACGGTGTTAGGGGAGGCCCGACGGCCCTTGCAGTATATGGCTGTGCCGCAAAATCTTTTTGAGGTGGTATTCGAAGGCTTGCGTGGGGCCAATGCCCTTGAAGGCAGCCGGCTGGTGCTGGAAAAGCCGTTCGGCCGCGATCTTGCTTCGGCCCAGCGCTTAAACGCGCTTCTGCACAGCGCCCTGGATGAGCGGTCGATCTTTCGCATTGACCATTACCTGGGCAAAGATGCTGTGCAGAACCTGGTGTTCTTCCGTTTCGCCAATACCTTCCTCGAGCCGATCTGGAACCGGCGCTATGTGGAGTCGGTACAGATAACCATGGCCGAGAATTTCGGCATAAGCGGACGCGGGGCTTTTTATGACGCCACCGGAGCTATACGTGATGTGGTGCAGAATCATCTGCTGCAGGTGCTTTCCAATATTGCCATGGAGGCCCCGGCCAACAGCAGTGATCCGGAGGTGCTGCGCGACGAGAAGGTAAAAGTGCTCAAGTCGATTCCTACACCCTTGGCCGATACAGTGTTGCGCGGCCAGTTCCGGGGCTACCTTGACGAAAAGGGTGTAGCGGCAGACAGCCGTACCGAGACCTTTGCCGCCATGCGGCTGGAAGTGCGCAATTGGCGCTGGGACGGAGTACCCTTTTACATCCGCGCCGGTAAACAGCTGCCCGAGTCGCGAACCGAAGTGTTCGTCAAATTCAAGCTGCCGCCTCCTTCACTGTACGGTATTACCCCGGCGAACAATTACATGCGCTTCCGTCTTAGCCCTGATATGGTCATAGCGCTTGGTGCAAGCGTTCGCGAGCCGGAATGCCCGCGTTGCGGACATGAGCTTGAACTGGTCGCTATGCACAATCATGATCTGGAATCCACCGACCCGTACAAGGAAATACTTTCGGATGCCATGCGCGGCGAAACCTACCGCTTTGCCCGCCAGGATTACGTGGAAGAGGCCTGGCGCATCGTAGAGCCGCTCATCCATGATCTGCCGTTACCGGAGATCTACGAGCCGGGCAGCTGGGGGCCTGCTGCCGGTATTTCGCTGGTGCCCGACGGCTGGTACTGATAGCCTTCGCGGCCGACTGTTTTAAACAGGTTTTTGTTCAGCAAATATCGCCAAAGACATTGCGTATGGTCAGGCGGATGAACTTGAGTACATCCGCGGTGTTTAGGTCCAGATTTTCGCGCTTGGCCAGGCGTATGGTGTCCAGGCTGCCGAGGAAAAATACCGAGAGTGCTGTATTGGCCAGCCGGCTGTCGAAGTCCATCTGAATATTGCGTTCTTCGGCCAGCTTCCGGATGATCAAGCCAATGTGTGCTGAAAGCCAGCCCAATTTGTCGTTCAAGGCAAAGCTGCGACCAGTTTCGTTAAGCGCCAGGGTAATAAAGTCGGCATCGGCAAACAAGGCTGGCAAAAAGCGTTCCAGAATCAAGTTCAGTGCACTAGTGGCATCCGGCGCCATTTGCAGTGCTGCCTCCAGCTGCAGTCTGAATTCCTCCCAGCCTTCTTCCAGAATTGTTACCAGCAGCGATTGTTTGTCCTTAAAATAGGTATACACAGACCCGACAGGCATGTTCAGTCCGGCAACTATGCTGGCGATGCTGGTGGCCTCATAACCCTGGGTGGCAAACAAGCGTTTGGCCTCCAACAGGATAGCTTCGCGGCGGCTGTCGTCTTTGCGTTGCGGCATGATTCCCCCTCTGGATTCAGTGTAGCCGGATTTAGCCCTTCCGTCGAGAGACTGTGGGGTCTGACCCCGGGGGGTAGTCGTCGTGGGGTCAGACCCCAATTGCTTTGCAGCGGGGGTCTGACCCCACACTATAGTGTAAAGTGTGCTTGACATTTATTGCAATGTAAAGTAGGCTTTACGTAAGGAGATTGACATGGATAATTCCATCCGGCAACTGCGGGAAGCCCGAGCGCTTACCCAGGACGAACTGGCATCAATACTCGATGTATCCAGGCAGACCATTATCTCGCTGGAGAGAGGACGCTATGATCCGTCCATACGGCTGGCTTTCAAAATCGCACGCGAATTTGGATTGCGGATAGAAGACATTTTTAGAGACGAAGGAGAACACAACAATGGAAACGACAACTAAAACTCAGCCAAAGACAGCAGGTACAAACCGTGGTCTGATCGCTTTGGCCGCACAACTGGCAATTTTGATCGCCGCCCTAATCCTTGCACAGATACCAGGGGCCAATAAAGACATGCTCAGGGGTTTTTCATTGGGGCTGTTCTCGGTAACAGCCGCTACTGCTTTGTTGGTCTTGATTACGAGTCTGCGCCGCTCGCGTATTCGCAATACGCCGGATGAACGTCAGCGGACTATCAAGGAAAAATCCGGTTTGGCCGCTTTTCTTGCTACGCTGGTATTGACCATAGCTTTTATTCTGGCCTCGATGACCCTTCCCGCTTTGCGTAGTGTTGATACAACTGTGCTCGCCACCATCAGCCTGCTGTTTATGGGCCTGTCTTTTGTGAGTGCTTTGCTGATAAACAGCCACCGCATGTGAATGGTTTTGTCCCTGCCGGACGCGGGGCGGTGAGCGCCTTGTAGCGGATGGCCCGGTGGTGGTTGCCGGCTTTAGGCCGGCGGCCGCCAGCTCCCAGCGCCGAAACTCCGCTGAATTGCCATAAGGTTTGGTCTTGACAAATAGCGGGCTTGCTCTGATAACTTAATATATCTTTTTTTTGCGAAGTGTGGGCATGACAGACCAGGAGATCATGAATATCGGTATTCCTATTTTGATTGCGGCGGCAGCGCTGGCTATGCTGGGGCCGTGGCTGCAGGCGCGTAATTCGGCGGCGGGACGGTGAAACATCGCTGCAGTTGGATAACGCACGGCTGGAACGTTTGCGGCCGGCTTTCCGCTTTCTGGAGTC
>Ga0180008_1001355_pt1 | contig 15703 bp, 10 predicted proteins | sample MM_PW_MetaG_FD_121121 | JGI IMG/M metagenome (GOLD analysis project Ga0180008, IMG submission 121121) | Groundwater microbial communities from the Aspo Hard Rock Laboratory (HRL) deep subsurface site, Sweden - MM_PW_MetaG | ecosystem: Environmental > Aquatic > Deep subsurface > Groundwater...
CGCCTTTCGATTTAGGGGATGTCCGTGTCTGTGGAACTTTGGCAGCAGTGCGTCGAGCTTCTGCGCGATGAGCTGCCTGCTCAGCAATTCAACACTTGGATCCGTCCGCTGCAGGTCGAAGCCGCTGGCGACGAACTTCGCGTTTATGCGCCCAATCGTTTTGTGCTCGACTGGGTCAATGAAAAGTACCTCAGCCGCTTGCTGGAGTTACTCGCTGAACGGACCAACGGTTTGGCGCCTGCGCTTTCCTTATTAATAGGCAGCAAACGCAGTTCAGCGCCGCGCGCGGCTGTTGTCAGTTCGCCGCCGGTAGCGCCCAGCACACCTGCCCCTCAACCTGCTGAAGCCCCTAAGTCGACCGCTATAGCGGCATCTGTAGCGACAGAACCTTCGCGCGCCAGTTTTGATCCTATGGCTGGCGCTGCCAGTCAGCAGGCTCCTGCGCGTACTGAGCGTTCGGTGCAGGTTGAAGGCGGGCTGAAACACACCAGTTACCTGAATCGCACCTTTACCTTTGATAACTTCGTCGAGGGTAAGTCCAACCAACTGGCGCGCGCTGCGGCCTGGCAGGTAGCTGATAACCCCAAGCACGGTTACAACCCGCTGTTTCTTTATGGCGGAGTGGGGCTGGGTAAAACCCACTTGATGCATGCGGTGGGCAACCATCTGCTGGCGAAGAACCCGAATGCCAAGGTGGTGTACCTGCATTCCGAGCGTTTCGTGGCAGATATGGTCAAGGCGTTGCAGTTGAATGCGATCAACGAATTCAAGCGCTTCTACCGTTCGGTGGATGCCCTGCTGATCGATGACATTCAATTTTTCGCCAAGAAAGAGCGTTCCCAGGAAGAGTTCTTCCACACCTTTAACGCTTTGCTTGAAGGGGGTCAGCAGGTGATTCTCACCAGCGACCGTTACCCGAAAGAAATCGAAGGGTTGGAAGAGCGTCTCAAATCGCGCTTCGGTTGGGGCCTGACAGTAGCCGTCGAGCCGCCTGAGCTGGAAACTCGCGTCGCCATTCTAATGAAGAAGGCTGACCAGGCTAAAGTTGATCTGCCACACGATGCAGCCTTCTTTATTGCACAGCGCATTCGCTCCAACGTGCGCGAACTGGAAGGTGCTTTGAAACGGGTGATTGCCCACTCGCACTTCATGGGCCGCGACATTACCATCGAGCTGATCCGTGAGTCGCTCAAGGACCTGCTTGCTCTACAAGACAAGCTGGTAAGCATCGACAATATTCAGCGCACGGTCGCCGAGTACTACAAAATCAAGATTTCCGATCTGCTGTCCAAGCGTCGCTCGCGTTCGGTTGCGCGTCCACGGCAGGTGGCCATGGCCTTGTCGAAAGAGCTGACCAACCACAGTCTGCCGGAAATTGGTGACGCCTTTGGCGGTCGCGATCACACGACGGTATTGCATGCTTGTCGTAAGATTGCTGAACTTAAGGAATCCGACGCGGACATCCGCGAGGACTATAAGAATTTGCTGCGTACGCTGACTACCTAACTACGCAACTCCACTAGGCAAGGGACTAGACCATGCATTTCACCATTCAACGCGAAGCCTTGTTGAAACCTCTGCAACTGGTCGCCGGCGTCGTGGAACGCCGTCAGACCTTGCCGGTTCTCTCGAATGTTCTGCTGGTGGTTGAAGGCCAGCAGCTGTCATTGACCGGTACAGACCTTGAGGTTGAACTGGTCGGGCGCGTCACGCTGGAAGAGCCTGCTGAGTCCGGTGAAATCACCGTTCCGGCACGCAAGCTGATGGACATTTGTAAGAGCCTGCCGAGCGATGCTCTGATCGACATTCGTATTGATGAGCAAAAGCTGTTGATCAAGGCGGGGCGCAGCCGCTTTAGCCTGTCGACCCTGCCCGCCAATGACTTCCCGACTGTTGAGGAAGGCCCTGGTTCGCTGACCTTCAGCCTCGTGCAAAGCAAATTGCGTCGTTTGATCGAGCGCACCAGCTTTGCCATGGCCCAGCAGGACGTGCGTTATTACCTCAACGGTATGCTGCTGGAAGTCCAGACCGGGATCCTCCGTGCAGTGGCCACTGATGGTCACCGTCTGGCAATGTGCTCGATGGATGCTGCCATCGAGCAGGTTGAACGGCACCAAGTCATCGTGCCGCGTAAAGGTATTCTCGAGATGGCTCGTCTACTGACTGAGCAGGATGGCAGTGTAAGCATCGTCCTCGGTCAGCACCACATCCGCGCCACCACGGGTGAATTCACCTTTACCTCGAAACTGGTCGACGGCAAGTTCCCTGATTACGAGCGTGTGTTGCCACGCGGTGGCGACAAACTGGTTGTCGCTGATCGCCAGGGGCTGCGTGAAGCGTTTAGCCGTACTGCGATTCTGTCCAACGAGAAGTACCGCGGTATTCGTTTGCAGCTGGAGTCTGGCTTGTTAAAAATTCAGGCCAATAACCCTGAGCAGGAAGAAGCCGAAGAAGAGATCGCCGTCGACTACAACGGCAGTGCGTTAGAAATCGGTTTTAACGTCAGCTACTTGCTCGACGTGCTGAGTGTGATGACCACCGACCAAGTTCGTTTGATTCTTTCTGATGCCAACAGCAGTGCTCTGGTTCAGGAAGCTGACAACGATGATTCGTCTTATGTCGTTATGCCGATGCGTCTGTAACCGCTGAATGTCTCTTACTCGCTTCACTGTCACCGCGGTGCGTAATCTGCACCCGGTGACCCTCTCCCCCTCCCCGCGCATCAATATCCTTTCCGGCGACAATGGCAGCGGCAAAACCAGTTTGCTCGAAGCCATTCATTTGCTGGGGTTGGCCCGCTCCTTTCGCAGCACACGCTTGCTTCCGGTTATTCAATACGAGCAGCCTGCCTGCACCATCTTCGGTCAGGTACAGATGTCTGATGGTCGGCAAAGCAACCTGGGTGTTTCTCGGGATCGTCAGGGTGAGTTTCAGATTCGTATTGACGGGCAAAATGCACGTAGCGCAGCGCAACTCGCAGAAACCCTACCGCTTCAGCTGATTAATCCCGATAGCTTTCGTTTGCTTGAAGGTGCGCCGAAGATCAGAAGGCAGTTTCTTGATTGGGGTGTGTTCCACGTGGAACCTCGTTTTTTACCCGCCTGGCAGCGGCTGCAGAAGGCCCTGCGTCAGCGAAACTCATGGCTGCGGCATGGTACACTTGACGCCGCTTCACAGGCGGCCTGGGACCGTGAATTGTGCCTGGCCAGCGACGAAATAGACGGTTACCGGCGTGCCTATATTCAGGCCCTGAAACCGGCCTTTGAGCGCACCCTGAATGAATTAGTTGAGCTTGAAGGTTTGACCCTCAGTTATTACCGCGGATGGGATAAAGAGCGTGAACTCAACACTGTGTTGGCCTCTACCCTTCCCCGCGATCAGCAATTAGGGCATACCCAAGCGGGCCCTCAGCGTGCCGATTTACGGCTACGGTTGGGGGCGCACAATGCCGCCGAGATACTTTCACGCGGCCAGCAGAAATTAGTTGTATGTGCCTTGCGTATTGCGCAAGGCCATTTAGTCAATCAGGCCAAGCACGGCCAATGTATCTATCTAGTGGATGACTTGCCGTCAGAACTGGATGAACAGCACCGCCGTGCGTTGTGCCGATTGTTAGAAGACTTGCACTGCCAGGTGTTTATCACCTGTGTAGACCATGAATTGTTGAGGGAAGGCTGGCGCACGGATACGCCAGTTGCCATGTTCCACGTGGAACATGGTGGCATTACCCAGACCCACGACCACCGGGAGTGAAGGCATGAGCGAAAACCAAACGTACGACTCCAATAACATTAAGGTCCTTAAGGGCCTGGATGCCGTACGCAAGCGGCCTGGCATGTACATCGGCGATACCGACGATGGCAGCGGTCTGCATCACATGGTGTTCGAGGTGGTCGACAACTCGATTGACGAGGCGTTGGCTGGGCATTGCAGCGAAATCACCATCACCATCCACCCGGATGAGTCGATCAGTGTGCGCGACAACGGTCGCGGTATTCCGGTGGATATCCACAAGGATGAAGGCGTTTCAGCTGCTGAAGTGATCATGACCGTGCTACACGCCGGCGGTAAGTTCGACGACAATAGCTATAAGGTTTCCGGGGGCCTTCACGGCGTAGGTGTTTCCGTCGTGAATGCATTGTCCAGAGAGTTGGTGATGACCATTCGCCGCGCTGGCAAGATCTGGGAGCAAACCTACGTACACGGCGTTCCGCAGGCACCCATTGCTCCAGTGGGCGATAGCGATACCACCGGTACGCAAATCCACTTCAAACCCTCTGAAGATACCTTTGCCAATATCCATTTCAGCTGGGATATCTTGGCCAAGCGTCTGCGCGAATTGTCGTTCCTCAACTCCGGCGTAGGTATCTTCCTTAAGGATGAGCGCAGCGGTAAGGAAGAGTTGTTCAAGTATGAAGGCGGTCTGCGTGCCTTCGTTGAATACCTCAACCAAAACAAAACGGCAGTAAACCAAGTGTTCCACTTCAGCATTCAACGTGAAGATGGCATTGGTGTCGAAGTGGCGCTGCAGTGGAACGACAGCTTCAACGAGAACCTGCTGTGCTTCACCAACAACATCCCGCAGCGTGACGGCGGTACCCACCTGGCGGGCTTCCGCTCGGCGCTAACTCGTAACCTGAATGCCTACATTGAGCAGGAAGGCCTGGCCAAGAAGCACAAGATCGCTACCACCGGTGACGATGCCCGTGAAGGCCTGACCGCGATTATTTCGGTTAAGGTTCCAGACCCAAAATTCAGCTCGCAGACCAAAGACAAGTTGGTTTCCAGCGAAGTCAAAACAGCGGTCGAGCAGGAGATGGGCAAGTACTTCTCCGACTTCCTGTTGGAAAACCCCAACGAAGCCAAGCTCGTGGTCGGCAAGATGATCGACGCCGCGCGTGCCCGTGAAGCAGCGCGTAAAGCCCGTGAAATGACTCGCCGTAAAGGTGCGCTGGATATCGCCGGCCTGCCAGGCAAACTGGCCGACTGCCAGGAGAAAGACCCAGCCCTTTCCGAACTCTATATCGTGGAAGGGGACTCCGCGGGCGGTTCTGCTAAGCAGGGCCGTAACCGCAAGACGCAGGCGATCCTGCCGCTCAAAGGCAAGATCCTCAACGTCGAGAAAGCCCGTTTCGACAAAATGATTTCCTCCCAGGAAGTCGGCACCCTGATCACTGCTCTGGGTTGCGGTATCGGTCGCGATGAATACAACATCGACAAGCTGCGCTATCACAACATCATCATCATGACCGACGCCGACGTCGACGGTTCGCACATTCGTACCCTGCTGCTGACTTTCTTCTTCCGTCAGCTGCCGGAGCTGGTTGAGCGTGGTTACATCTACATTGCCCAGCCGCCGCTGTATAAAGTTAAGAAGGGCAAGCAGGAGCAGTACATCAAAGACGATGAGGCCATGGAGGAATACATGACCCAATCGGCTTTGGAAGACGCCAGCCTGCACGTCAACGAAAGCGCCCCAGGCCTGTCCGGTAGCGCGCTGGAAACCCTAGTCAACGATTACCGTCTGGTGATGAAGACCCTCAATCGCTTGTCGCGTTTGTACCCGTTGGAGCTTACCGAGCACTTCGTCTATATCCCGCGTGTTGAAGCCGAGCAATTGGCAGATAAAGAGGCCATGCAGCACTGGCTTGGCCTGCTCGACGCGCGCCTGAAAGGCATGGAGAAGTCGGGCCTGGTGTACAAAACCAGCCTGCACGAAGACCAAGAGCGTCATGTATGGCTACCGCAGGTTGAGTTGGTATCGCACGGCGTCTCCAGCTATATCATCTTCAACCGCGACTTCTTTGCCAGTAACGACTACAAAACCGTTACCACCTTGGGTGATCAGCTCAATAGCTTGCTGGAAGATGGTGCCTACGTGCAGCGTGGCGAGCGTAAGAAGGCAGTCACCACCTTCAAAGAGGCGCTGGCCTGGTTGATGGCTGAAAGCACCAAGCGTCACAGTATCCAGCGCTATAAAGGTCTCGGCGAAATGAACCCGGATCAACTCTGGGAAACCACCATGGACCCCGAAGTGCGCCGTATGCTCAAGGTGCGTATTGAAGACGCGATTGCTGCCGATCAGATCTTCAACACTTTGATGGGAGACGCTGTAGAACCGCGTAGAGACTTTATCGAAACCAACGCACTGGCGGTTTCCAACCTAGACTTCTAGCTTTGTTGTCGACGGGCAGGTTAATTGGCATGATTTAACGAGTTATTGTCATGACAATTTCTGTCACTACCCCGGCCTAGCGCCGGGGTTTTTCTTTTTAGATCAGGCTTTTAGGCATAGCCACACAGCCACGCATAGGCGAGCTGTGTAGTGAAGCTACAAGGAAGAGGCGAAAAATCTCGTTTTGGCGTGGACGAATTCTGGGAGATTCGGCGGGACGGCTGGAGCGCTTCAATTTATGCCAATCAAAAGGGCATCGCCCATCAGCAGTCATAACTGATGGGCAGTGCGATGCGCCACGCTTGCGGTTTCTTTAAAACAAACCGCATGCTGATGACCCTGCCACCCTGCCACCCTGCCACCCTGCCACCCTGCCACCCTGCCACCCTGCTGTAGGTGGGCAAAGTTAATCGCCACTTCGGTCAAAGTTAAGCGGTTCGGCCAAACTTAGTCGGCACCTAGGTTGAAAAACAAAACCCTCGGCAGATGCAGATCTGTCGGGGGTTTTGCGTATTCAGCAGCGGCATTTCGCGAAAAAGTTAGGGAATTAACTGGCCGTGCAACAGCACATTGCTGTGCCGCTACCTTGTTACAATCATCGCATCACACTCCCCCTCAAAGGGTGCGAGTGATTCCTTGAATCGCGGCTAAGCGCCTGTGTATTCATCATGGCGAATTCGAAACAAGGCACGCGTTGAATATGGATTACCAGGAACTCAAGCAGCTCGAAAACGATCTCTGGGAAGCAGCAGATCAGCTGCGGGCCAACTCGAAACTCACCGCCAGCGAATACTCGATGCCAGTGCTGGGGCTGATTTTCCTGCGGCATGCCACCACACGTTTTTATGCGTTGCTTGAGGAAGTAGAAAGCAGCATCCCGCCTCGGGCAACTGGTCAGCTGCGTGAAGACCGCATCAAACTTGGCTTTCAGGGTAAGGCGGCAATCTACCTGCCGGAAATCGCCCGCTACGAATACCTAGCCAATTTACCCGCCAGTGAAAACATCGCAGTAGCCATTCATGAGGCCATGCAGGCGATTGAAGACACTGTCACCGACCAGGATGGCAAAAAGCTGCTGGCGGGTGCTCTACCGAAAAACTACCTCGGGCTAGAGAGTGATCTGCCTGACCTGATCAAGATTTTTAACCGCCCAGCCCTGCAAAATGCCAGTGGTGATGTGTTCGGACGAATCTACGAATACTTCCTCAATCAGTTTGCTCAGAGCGGTGCTCAGGAAGGTGGCGAGTTCTTCACACCACCGAGCTTGGTGCGGATGATCGTCAACGTGATTGAGCCTGACCACGGCACCGTGCTCGATCCCGCGTGTGGCTCGGCGGGCATGTTTGTGCAGACCGGCCACTTCATGGAGGATGTGCGCCACAAGCTTACCCATGACGCGGACATCACCTTCTACGGTCAGGAGAAGGCCGAGGCCAACAGTAAGCTGGCTCGTTTGAACCTCGCGGTACACGGCCTAGAGGGCAAGATTCTGCTGGGTAATACCTTCTATGAAGACCAGCATCAGCTGGTGGGCCAGTGCGACTTCGTCATGGCTAACCCGCCATTTAACGTTGATGGCGTGCAGGTTGCCAAGATCAAAAGTCAGGTTGGCACTCTTGAAGACAATCCGCCCAAGCGTTTGCCTTTTGGTTTGCCCGGCACCGCCGGTAAGAGCCGAGGCAAGGACGCTACTGAAACTATCTCCAACGGCAACAGCCTGTGGGTTCAGTATTTTTACAGCTACCTGAATGCCACTGGCCGGGCCGGGTTCGTCATGGCTGCCAGTGCCTCGGATGCTGGCAATAAGGACAGAGACATCCGCCAGCAGTTGGTGGAGACCGGCCATGTCGATGTGATGATGTCCATCGGCCCCAAGTTCTTCTACACCCGCAGCCTGCCCTGCACACTGTGGTTTTACGACAAGAGCAAACCGAAGGAACGCTTGGACGGCGTGTTGATGATTGACGCGCGTAATGTCTACACCGTGGTCTCGGCGCGCTCCCATGTATTCACTGAAGAACAGCTAAGCAACCTGTCCGCTATTACTTGGCTACACCGTGGCCAGACTGAACGTTTTGTTGAGTTACTGGGCCACTACCAGCAGCAACTGGCCGAGCATCTGCAACAGTTGCCCGAGCGAATTAGCGCTGATAATCAGCAGATCAGCTTGTTAGATAAGGCCCTGAGCGATCTCGCCGAGGCGACCTTGGAATCCACGGCTGTTGCCATTGCCCGCACCAAACTGGGCGAAGGGCATGGCCTGACGGATGAGCTGTTGGCCAGCTTTCGCGATGAGTTGCTACAAGTTCAGACGCAGAGCCAAACATGGCAACAACTCATAGATAGCGCGCTGGCGGGCGCTAAGCCGTTGCTGGACGAGTTGTTTGCGCCTGCCAACTTAGCCGCTCGTAAAACGACGCAGGGCAAGGCAGAGGCGATCAACGCCACACTTAAGGCTGGCCTTGCCGCGCTTGAGGCCCGGCATAAGGCCTGGCTCAAACTGCTGGATATGGCGGACAAGCAACTGCGCAGCCGCCAATGGGCCTCTGTTGCCTATTCCTTTGATCACGACAACTGCCGTGAGGCGAAAAAAGCCCTGCTACACCGCGATGTGAAGAAACGCGAACAGCCCACGGTACGTGACCTAGCGGTTGAGGCGTTCAAACGTGCCGGTTACTTCATCGCTCAGGGGCACTGGCTGCTGAGCCGTTTCCCGGATGGGGTTTATTGCGACGTGCCGGGTTTGTGCGCTGTGGTCAGCCGCGCGACCATCGCGGCCAACGACTACTCACTAACACCGGGGCGGTATGTGGGTGTGGCGCTTGGTGTTGAAAGTGATGACGAAGGCGAAGCCTTCCGCGAGCGGATGAAGGAAATCCACGGCGAACTGGCGGAGTTGAATGACAAAGCTGTCGGGTTGGCTGATCGTATTCAGCTGGCTTTTGCCGAGTTCGCAGAATGAGTTGGCCTTTAAAATCACTCTCCGAGCTTTGTCTGTTGGCTGTCGATTGCGTTAACAAGACTGCGCCGATAGTGGACTATCCAACGCCTTATCGAATGATTAGAACCACCAACGTTAAGCGGGGTTTTATTGACGTAGATACAGTGCGGTATGTGACCGAAGAAACCTTTCAGTCATGGACAAGACGCTCGCAGCCTCGCTTTGGTGATGTGATTTTGACCCGTGAGGCTCCAGTTGGGGAGGTAGGGCGCTGCACCTTCGATGACGACAAAAATATCTTTCTCGGACAACGGCTTTTTCTGTATCGACCGGATCCGGAGCTGTTGGACTGGAATTACCTTGCCTATGTACTTCAAAGCCCTCTCATGCAGAGCAAGCTGCATGGCATGAGTTTTGGTGCCACAGTGCCTCACATCAAAGTTGGATATGCCGAAAATTTGGAGATTCCCTGCCCTTCATTGGACATACAGAAGAGCATCGGGAGCTTGCTTGCTGCCTATGACGATCTGATAGAGGTTAATCGCCGTCGAATTTGTTTGCTCGAAGAGTCGGCCCGCCTGCTATACCGGGAATGGTTCGTTAATCTGCGCTTCCCCGGCTGTGAGCTAGTGAGACGTACTGAGGGAATTCCGGAGGGCTGGAGTCGAGAGCGCCTCGACTCGGCCTTGCTGTTGCAGCGTGGGTTCGATTTGCCGAATGGCGTAAGAAAGCCAGGCAATATCCCGATCTATGCATCGGCTGGGATCAACGGCTATCACAACGAGGCAAAGGTTAAGGGCCCCGGTATTGTGACGGGACGAAGCGGAACACTGGGTCTGGTTCACTATGTATCCGGTGACTTTTGGCCTCTCAATACCGCCTTATGGGTCAAAGAGTTTCGTCGTGTCACGCCACTCTTTGCCTATTTCATGTTGTCGGAGATGAACTTGGCACAGTACAACTCTGGCGCATCAGTTCCCTCGTTAGACCGGAAGGTTGTGCATCCCGTTGAGATACTAATTCCGCCGGAAAGAGTCATTGGGCAGTTTGGCGAATATGTTGAGCCGCTATTTGAACAGGTAGAGTATTTGCGTGAGGCCAATCTGCGAGCCGCAGAGGCCCGTGATGCTTTGTTGCCGAAATTAATGTCAGGAGCAATCCAGGTCTAAGCCACCTGAGCAGGGAGAGTGCGGCATGGCCAAGGCCAGTTATTCGGAAGACAAGAATATCCAGGAACCCGCCGCCAAATTGCTGGCCGATGAATTGGGTTGGCGTTCGGTTTATGCCATGGACGAAGTTCTGGGCGCGCCATCTGACCCTGAGTCCACGCTGGGGCGTAAGGATCGCACTGAGGTGGTGCTGGTTCGTGAACTGGATAAGGCCTTGGCCCGGCTCAACCCCAAGGTGTCGCCGGTCAAACTGGCACAGGCGAGGGAACTGCTGCTGGATGCCGACCCAACCAAGACCCTGCTGCAACACAACGAAGAAAAGTGGCGGATGCTGCGTGACGGCATCAGCCTTAAGGCACTCAGCGGTCGTCCCGAAGAGGACGTCCACGTCAAAGTCATCGAGTTTGCCGTAGGTAAGCAGGACGATAATGACTTTCTGGTGGTGCGCGAGCTTTGGGTCAAGAGCGGCCCCTATACCAAACGCTGTGATTTGGTCGGCTTCGTCAACGGCCTGCCCTTGGTGTTTATCGAGCTGAAGCGCCACGACAAAGGGCTGAAGGCGGCGTTCGACGAAAACTATATCGACTATCGTGGCCGCCCCGACGACAGCCACCCTGGCACCATTCCCCAGTTATTTCACTACAACGCCCTCGTGATTGTTTCCAACGGCCTGGATGCGCGCTATGGCGGCATTACCAGCAGCTGGGATCACTTTTACCGCTGGAAGCGTTTGGCCGAGGAAGATGCCGACCCGGCACCTAAACCGGACACGGCGCCACTCAAGCCCATTTTGCCGATTCTGTTGCGCGGCATGTGTAGCAAAAGTCGGCTGCTGGATATCGTCGAGAACTACACGCTGTTCGACCATAGCGAAGAGCACACCGCCAAGGTGATTGCCCGCAATCACCAATACCTTGGGGTCAATCGCGCCATCGACACTCTGCGCGAAGGCGGCCCTGCGGTTCTGGCCGGTAAGCTCGGGGTGTTCTGGCATACCCAGGGCAGCGGCAAGAGTTATTCGATGGTGTTCTTCTGTCAGAAGATTCACCGCAAAATTTCCTCCAGCTACACCTTCGTGCTGCTCACCGACCGCAAGGAACTGGACAAGCAGATATTCACTACCTTCGTGGGTTGCGGTATCTCTACCAACCCTAACGATAAGGCGGCTGGCGCTGAGGGGTTACAAGGCCTGCTGAAAGACGAAAATCGCCGCTATGTGTTCAGCCTGATCCACAAGTTTCGTAAGCGCGTCACCGAGCCATGGTCGCAACGCGACGACATCATTGTGGTCTCCGATGAGGCCCACCGTACCCAGTACGCACGTTTGGCAACGCAAATGCGCATGGCCTTGTCACGGGCCAAATTCATTGGTTTCACCGGCACACCGCTGATCGATGGGCAGGAGAAAAGCGAAACCGAGCGGGTCTTTGGCAGCTATGTATCGGTCTATGATTTTCAGCGTGCCGTGGCCGATGGCGCCACCCTGCCCCTTTACTACGAGAGTCGGGGTGAAAAGCTCCGTATTGTCGATGAAGCGCTGAACAGGCGCATCGAAGAGCGTATCGATCAGGCCCGCGCTGATGGTGACCTGACGGAAGAGCAGGAAGAAAAGCTCTACCGCGAACTGGCTCGTGATTACCCGGTGTTCACTTCTGATACCCATCTGAATGATGTCGCCACTGATTTTGTCGAGCACTTCCATCAACGCTGGCGGCTGATGGAAGTACCGCCAAGAGCAGGTCAACCGATCAAGTTTGGTGGCAATGCCAAGGCGCTGCTGGTCTGCATCGACAAGGTCACTTGCGTGAAGATGGCCATCCGCATCAAGGACAAATGGGCCGAGAAGATCCAGGCGCTGGCGATCAAGCTGCTGGACGATCAGGCGCCGTTCAAGGCCAAGGGCAAGCCGTTTTCCGAGGGGCTACGCCGCGATGCAGCACTGATCGAGTGGATGCAGGCGACGCAAATTCATCCAATCTTCAGTTCAGATCAGAACGAGATCCAGGATTTCAGCCAGGAAGGCATCGAGGTTAAACCCTATCGGGAAGTTATCAGTAAGGGCATCGATAGCCGCGATGTTGAAGAGTGCTTCAAGGACGGTAAGCATCCGTTTCGCGTCGCCATCGTCTGTGCGATGTGGTTGACCGGCTTTGATGTGAAGTCGCTGGCAACTTTGTATCTCGATAAGCCTATGAAGGGCCACACCCTGATGCAGGCCATCGCTCGGGTTAACCGCGTGGCGGCGCACAAGAAAAACGGCCTAATCATTGATTACAACGGCATGCTTAAAAGCCTGCGCAAGGCGCTGGCCGTCTATGGCCAAGGTGAACCGGGTAACCCTCAAGACGATGGCACTGATCCCTTGCTCGATGAAGAGCAAGCCCTTGTGGAGTACGCCGCAGCGATCTTTAAAGTTCAGGCGCACCTGACCAGCGCCGGCTTTGAGTTAGACGACCTGGTTCAGGCTGAAGAAGGCGAAGAGCGCTGGCAGGCACTGCTGGATGCGCAGAATGCCCTGTCTGTTTCGGCTGAAATCAAGAAGACCTTCCAGGTGCTTGCCGAGGACGTGGCCGACCGTTATCGCGGGCTGTTCCCACGTGACGAGCTGCGCCAATACGAACCGCAAGAAAGCGCTATCGCGGCCATCTACAACATGCTGCAAAAGCCTAAGGGAAAAGTTGATGTCAGCTCGATCATGCAGGAGCTGCGCGGGCTGGTGGATAACGCCCTTGAGGTTACGCCGCTCAATACCATCAATGACAAGCCGACTCAGCCCTACAACCTGTCCGGTATCAACTTTGAACGACTGCGAGCCGAGTTCACCAAGTCGAGTCAACAGCAGACGGTAACCCTGAGTTTGCAGGAGCGGATACAGGCGCGTATCGAGATGATGCTGAGCAAGAACCCGACACGGGTTGATCTGTATAAGCGCTACATGGAGATCATTGAGGAATACAACCGCGACAAGGACAAGGTTGAGATTCAGAAGGTTTTCGATTTGTTGCTCCAGTTCCACGACTCGCTGGATCAGGAGGAACAGCGTTATGTCCGCGAAGGCTTCTCGACCGAGAAAGAACTGGCCATCTACGACTTGCTCGGCAAGGACAAATCAGCGCTGACTAAAGGCGACATTGGCAAGCTGAAGAAGGTCGCCATGGATCTCCTGTCAGTCGTTGGCGCTCGTCGAGCCGAGCTGGGCAACCTGCGTGACAAAGCATCGACTCAGGCGCAACTCAAGACCGCGATCATCGACCAGATGCTGGTGGGCATGCCGGAGGATTATTCAAGCGATGATATTGAGGCCAGGGCTGAGGTGGTTTTTCGGTTTTTACAGCAGGGATCAATGGATCATGTACTCCACTAAAAACGTTTTCTTTTCAATCAGTTGATTGATTTTTGCGATGTTCAATGAGCATCCCGTTGACGTCTTCTTCATGCTTTGAGTCGAGTCAGGGAGCATTTATGGCCGTAAGGAGAACCGTTTTGTTCAGACGAAACCCCGTATCTTTGAGATGTATGACACTACCGGTGGTGTCACGTGCATGCTAGGCTAGATGAAACGATAACTGAACTCAAGGCCGCGAAATCCTCTATACGTTGTGAGGAGTTGGCGGCCTCTTTGCACGGGTTAGGTTTCGAGGTACGTCCAGGCAAAGCCGGGCATAAGTTAGTTACTCACCCAGGTTTGGAAGGTTTTAAGTCGATGTCCTACAACTGTGGGCATGGAAAAAATCCTGAAATCAAACCCGCCTATGTGGTGAATGTACTGCGCGCTCTGCGGCAGTATGAGTCAGAACTCGATGAGTTCCTGAGGGAGCAGCAATGATGGATCCACGTGCATACAGCATTGAAATTCGCTACGGCAATTATGAGGGCGAGGCTTGTTTTCAAGCGCGCGTTCTAGAGCTGCCGGATCTTTATGAATATGCGGACTCCTACGAGGAGGCCTATTGCCTAGCCGTTGAGTCCATTGAAATGACTGCTGAGGCTTTGGCTGAGCAAGGCAAAAAGATGCCAGCGCCTTTTGAGGCTTTAGAGGCGTTCAGTGGTCGAGTTACCCTGCGTCTACCTAAGTCGCTGCACGCCTCTCTTGCCGGGAGTGCCGAGCGTGAGGACGTAAGCCTCAATCAGCTGATGGTTTCGATCCTGTCCGCTTACCGAGGTTTCGATCTTGCAATGCTTGATACGCATGACCAGTGGCAGAAGCTTACGGCCCCGCCACGCGTGCGCCGTCAGACTGATGGTGTGGTTATGAATAGCCGGGAGTTGCCTGCTTTAAAATCTGTTTGGACTTCTGCTCAGGAAGCGGCATGAATCACGAAGCGCTTCAGCGGGCTAAAGATGGTCTGCAAATTCAAGATGTATTTTTGGCCGCCTCTAGTTCAAGTTTGGCTGAGGGTTTTGATCCAAAATTTGACCCTCGAATCGAGAACATGGAGCTTGAACTTCGCCACATCCCAAAGCGTTCATATTTGATCAATGGAACTCATGAGGGAGAAGAAATCTCAATCTTCAGGGTGGAGATTGAGGCCGGCGCTCGACAGACCGTTGCTTTTAACGGTCAAGAAGGGGAAGAAGCCCAGCCAGAGGTGCTGGTACGAATCGAAGCCACTTTCATGGCTGATTATCTCATTCTGGATCCGGCACTGTTTGATGATCGTGAAGCGCTAGATTCCTTCGCGCTAGCAAATGCCAGCTATCACGTATGGCCCTATTGGCGTGAGTTCCTTTCCACTCAGGCCGTGCGTATGAACCTGCCAAAGATCATGCTGCCAATAGTTCAATTTCCTAAAAGCAAAAACTAGACGTGGAAAGACGGATTTCGAATTTAACAGCGTGGGTTCGATGCCAGATATCGTGATTAGAGTTCCACACTCAGTGACTTAATCCCCTGTCCTTCACAAAACCGCCCGACGGCTGTCAGCGAGCGCCAGTGCCGCACTAACTCTCGCCGAGAGCGGATGGGTAACCATTTGGCTCCCAGGCGCACTTCCAGCCGCCACAGTTCGTCCTCACGCAACGCTCGAAACTCACGCACCGCTGCGGTTTCTACCAGAGCAGCCAGGGTGTCTTGATCAATGGATTGACGCATGCACGGCCCTCCTCACGACGCGTGGCGGACACGGCGTGATGCCAGTCCTCCAGCATCTGGTATAGCGCATGACAGGCAGGTGGGCACCAGCACCTTATCGATGGCCACCAGCGGCGGGCTGCGGGTACGGGCGTATTAACCATAACGTCCTATTACGCGCAGTCAGCTGTGCTCGATCAGCAAATCCATAGGCCATAATTGACTGTTGGCGCTGATGGAAAATTGACCCACCGGGGATGCGGCGGAAATCTTGGACTACCTGGAGGTAGTTCATGTACTCATACGAAGACCGTATCCGAGCGGTCAAGCTCTACATCAAACTGGGC
>Ga0180008_1001356_pt1 | contig 15701 bp, 14 predicted proteins | sample MM_PW_MetaG_FD_121121 | JGI IMG/M metagenome (GOLD analysis project Ga0180008, IMG submission 121121) | Groundwater microbial communities from the Aspo Hard Rock Laboratory (HRL) deep subsurface site, Sweden - MM_PW_MetaG | ecosystem: Environmental > Aquatic > Deep subsurface > Groundwater...
ATTTCTTTTTACCAGTTGCCATGGCAGGATCAATTGCAATGGTTTATTTGTGGTTAGTTGTTCCTTCTTTAATGAAAGAGAGACAAACACCTTTTTCAGATACAAGTCCAAGAATATTCACAGCAAAACTAATGATTCCTGAGGGTTCAATTTCACAAGATCAAGCACTTGATGAATTAATAGCTAAAACAGATGGTATGATGACTGTTTTAAGAATTCATAGAAATAGTACAGATATGTATGTATTACCAAATTCTAAAACTATTATAAAAGCTGAAGATATGCTAGTTGTTGAGGATACTCCTGAAAATTTAAAAAGTTATGAAACTATTTTAGGGGCTGTTTTATATACAAGTTTAGGAGCTGTTGATGAAGATCATCCTTTAATGGATAAAGAGCAACAAATAGCTGAGGTTATAATTTCACAAGGTTCAAGATTAAATAATACTACACTTTCTCAAACTAGATTTTTACAAAGACATAATTTAGTAGCTCTTGCTCTTCATAGAAGCGGTAAAAAAACAGAAACTATTATGAAAGATATGGGTGATATAAATCTAAAAGTTGGAGACGTTTTATTAATACAAGGGAAAAGTGAACATATAAGTGAACTTAAAAAAAATAGAGAATTATTAGTTTTAGATTCAACAACTGATTTAGCCCACTCAAAACAAGCTCCAATTGCCTTTTTTATTATGTTTGGTATTGTGGCTGCTTCTGCTTTGGGAATATTACCAATTGCTATTAGTGCAACACTTGGAGTTTTTTTGATGTTTATGACAAACTGTATAAATTGGAAAGATGCTTCAAATGCATTAAATACTCAAGTTGTTTTAATTGTTGTGGCATCTTTGGCTTTAGGACAAGCCTTGCTTAAAACTGGAGCAGCTTCTTATTTAGCTCATTTATTTATAACAGCAATGCATGGAAGTTCTACAATATTTATGTTAAGTGGGTTAATGTTACTAATGGCAATTATGACAAATATAGTATCAAATAACGCAGCAGCAGTTATAGGAACACCAATAGCAATAGGAATAGCTCAACAGTTAAACTTACCTGCAGAGCCTTTTGTATTAGCTGTATTATTTGGTGCAAATATGAGTTATGCAACACCAATGGCATATAAAACAAATCTTTTAGTAATGACAGCAGGTGGTTATACTTTTAATGACTTCTTAAAAGTTGGGATTCCCTTGACTATGATTATGTGGGCATCACTTACTTGGCTGTTGATGCTGTTCTATAATTTATAAAATTTAAAAAATATAGGAAAAAAAATGAAAAAACTCTTATTTATACTATTAACAAGTATTTGTCTTATTTCAAATATTGCATATGCAGATAATAAACAAATAGATAAAGCTTATCATATTAAACAAAGTGATATTCAAGTTTTAGGTGTAGGAAAAGTTATCAAGGTTTTAAAAGATGACACAAAAGGAAGTCAACATCAAAGATTTTTAATAAAACTTCCTTCAAATCTAACTATTTTAATAGCTCATAATATTGACTTAGCTCCTCGAGTTGCTAATTTAAAAGCAGGGGATACAATAGAATTTTATGGAGAGTATGAGTGGAATAATAAAGGTGGAGTTGTTCACTGGACACATCATGACCCAAGAAAAAAACATAAAGATGGTTGGCTAAAACATAATGGAGTAAAATATCAATGATTGAAGAAAAAGTAAAAGAAAAGATATATCTAATTCCAGGTCTTATGACTGATGAAAGACTTTGGAGTAGGTTAAAACCTTTTTTGCAAAATGAGTATGAATTGGTTCATGTTCCGATTCCACATACAGAGGATTTTGATGAAATCATAGATATTTTATTTAATCTTTTTGAAGAAGAAAAAGTAAATCTTTTAGGTTTTTCTCTAGGAGGGTATATAGCTTCTTATTTTGCAATAACTTACCCAAATAGAGTAAATAGACTCTTTACAGTGGCTTCAACGCCGGGGTCTTCAAATGAAGCTGAAATTGAAAGAAGAAAAGAAAAATTTGCAATAATAGAAAAAGAAGGCTTTGTAGGTTTATCTTATGAAAAAACAGTTTCCCTTGTGGAAGAGCAAAATCAAAATGATCTGGAGTTAATCAAAATTATTCAAGATATGTTTATGGATTTGGGAAAAGAGACTTTTATTACTCAACTTACAAGCACTTTTTATAGGAAAGATTTATATGAAGAGCTAATTAATATGTCTATTCCTATTTGGTTTTATTATAGTATTAATGATAGGCTCTTAAATCAACAATCAATCAAAAGATTACTTGAAACAAAGCATAATATAAAACTTATCTCAAGGGAAGGCACAAGCCATAATATTCCCTTGGAAGTTCCTCAACTTTTGAGTAATGAAATACGAAAATGGATGAAGGTTTAAATTTTAAATCCCAAATGTTTCTTTGATTTTTTGTTCAAAATCTTTATCACTAAGCTCTTTTCTTAGTGGTACAAAAGTTTCTGCCTCAACTCCTACTGGAATTAAAATATCACTATTTTCATCTTCAATAATATTTTTTACAGCATTAGCTATTGGTTGTGGATTTGGACCTTCATTTATAGCTTTTGCAACAATTGGTACAAAATGAGCTACTAAATCTTTGTAAGGTGAGTTTTCACTTGTAGTTTGTGCATTTGCTACTAAACCATTTTTTACAAAATTTGTACCAAATAATCCTGATTGAATAGAATGAACTCTAATATTAAAAGGTGCTACTTCAAATCTTAGTGAATCTACAATACCTTCAACTGCGTATTTAGAAGCATTATAATGTGCAAGTAATGGCAATCCCATTTTTCCTAAGAAAGAAGATATATTTATAATAACTCCTTGTTTAGCTTCTCTCATATAAGGTAATACTTCTCTAGTAGTTTTAATAAGTCCAAAAACATTTACATCAAATTGATTAAACATTTCTTCGTCTGTTCCTTCTTCAACAGTTGCTAATAAACCATATCCAGCATTGTTAACTAATACGTCAATTTTCCCTTCTTTTTGGATAATTGAATTTACAGCATCCTTAATAGTTTGTGTTTTTGTCACATCTAAATATATATTGTTTATATTTTCAGTATCTGAGTTTATATTTTCTTTATTTCTAGTTCCTGCATAAACTATATAACCATTAGATGCTAAATAACTAGCTGTTAACTCACCCATTCCTGAAGTTGCACCTGTAATTAATACTATTTTATTATTTGACATGATTTTCCTTTAAATTCTTTATTTTTATAATAACTAAATTGAAAAATAATAAAATTGTGATATATCAAGTTTTAACTACTTTTCAAAAATCTCTTCAACTTTTTCTAACTCTACAATAGGTGGATTTGGAAGCTCTGGAAATGCTTTTTGAACTATTGAAGTTACCCATTGAGGATAGATTCTAAAGTTTAGTTTTACACTTACTTTTAGGGGATAATTTAGATTTTTTTCCAAATCATAACTTTCTACCCTTCTTGTTTTTGCAGGAATTCGTGTATCACTTAAAAGCTTTTCATACTTCCAAAATAGCAATCCTACTGGATTTCCATCCTTATCAGCAAATACTTTCATAAAAGGTCTTGCATCAGCTTGTAAATTGCCATTAATATCAAGTTTTCCACTTGAAAATACTATTTTATCATTTGCATTTTTTATTGTAATATCAAGCCATAATTCTCTAAAATCTGCAACTCCTGTTGGTAAGTGATGACCGGCTCCCACATTTTCAACTCCCACATGAACTTGATTATTTTTTATGTTTACATCTAGTTTTGCTGAAGTTCTTAATAGTTGAAGTATTTGATCTTCATTTTCTTTATCTTTTAATCCTGCTAAAAAATGATTTGAACCTGCAAAATAGTGAACTTTTATATCTTTTTTTACAGCTCCACCATCTGTTGAAACTCCTTGAAGTGGTGAAAACTTATCTTTTAAATATGTCATATGACAATCTATACAAGATTTGTTTTTTGTTTTATCTTTTTTATTGTTATAAGGTGATTCTTCCCACTCCTTAAAAGTTGATACTATTTGTTTATTTGTCGTGGGTGAAGTTTCATCATGACATGAAGCACAATATTTACTATCTTTATACAAAGGTTTCATATAACTTTCTTTATGAACATTTGGTTTTGCATTTATAAATTTGTGCCCTAAAAATTCTCCTAAAGTTGATTCATCATCTTCAAAGGGATATTTTTTTCTATCTGTAAGATTTAGAGTATATGAAGCATTTCCCTCACTTGTAGCATCAGTAATTCTATGACAAGTTAAACATGAAACTCCCTCTTCAAGTCTTGTATTCCCATGCTTTTCATAAGTTTTAACTAATGTTTTTGCATTTTGTTCAAATAGTGTATTTGCTAAAAAGTTATCATCCATCGCATGACTTGTTCTTGTAAGTCCAGTTGTTAGAGCACTTGGATTATGACATCCCATACACCATTTTTTAAAATCATTTCCTTCAACTTCACCTGCAATTGACTCCATCACCATATAATAAGGATTTGATTCAACTAAATTTTTATGATTTGAATTTGCCCATTGATTAAAAATTTCACTATGGCAAGATTTACATTTTGTTGAATTTGTCCAGTCTTGATTATGATAATTTACATCTTTTTGTGTTTTTAGGTTTAATAACTTATTTTCCACTTTTGTATCAGAACTATATGTGGGAACTGTATTTGTAAAAGAAAAAGCTAAAAATAAAGCAATAACTGATATTTTTTGTTTAGGTTTTTTTGTATGGTAAAAAAGAAAAAATAGTAATACAAAAGAACCATATAAATGGGTATTAAAGCTATAAAGTCCAATAATATCACCACCCGTATTTCCAATAAAAAACAGATAAAAACCACTTAAAACTATAAGCAATAGAATAAAACCTAAAACCCATCCTATGATGCTATTTACCTTTTTTACAATTATATATTTATAAGCGTGTCTGTTTACAAAAGGAATAATATAAAAAATACAAAGAAAAATAGAAGCAAAAACATGAACTACTGAGATGATTTTTAGCTTATCCCATGAAATATTTAATATATCCATTTGTAAAATACCACTTAAAAATATTAAAAGAATCAATACTTTTATATTTAATATTTTCATTTATTAGCCTTTGTATTTTTTGCTTCATTTGTATAATCTACAATATTACCTTCTAGTGTTTTTAAAAACTCTACAATTTCATCAATTTGCTGATTTGATAGATTTAATCCAACTTGATGTCTTCCCATTATTTCTACAGCTTCTCTTATTTTATCAACAGAGCCATTATGAAAATAGGGTGAAGTTTTTGTTACATTTCTTAAAATTGGAACTCTAAAAAACTGAGTATTAGCTCGGCCTTTATATCCTCCTTTATTTTCAAAAGGAAAGGTATCATCAATTATTTCAAAATCAGGAGGAGAGCCTAAATTAGGTCTTAAATCATGAATTCCAGCAAAGTGTCTTAATGGAAACCTTTGAACACTTTGTCCTCCAACACTCATTCCTGTATGACAACCACTACATCCAAAATTCATAAAATTTACTAAACCTCTTTTGGCTGTTGCTGAAATAGCACTATTATCTCCTTCTAAAAACTCATCAAAAGAACTTCTTGTAAGTAAGGTTTTTATGTAAACAGCTATTGCTTTTTGGATATTTATAAAACTTAGACTATTTTCTTCTTTGAAAACAGTATTAAAGCTATTTATATATTTTTCATCTTCTAATAGTTTTTTAATTAAGTCATCCTCTTTTATATTCATTTTATGAGGTGCTTGTATTGAGTTACTAATTTGTTCTTCTAAAGTTTTTACTTCACCACTCCAAGTGAACTGTTTTGCTAAAGAAGAGTTTAAAATAGTCATAGTATTTAGATGATATGGATTTGTAGCGCCTTTATAACCAATTGCAGTTGATAATCTATCTGTTCCACTTTCATCGCTTAGGTGGCAAACTACACAGTTATTTGCATTTTTCATATCATTAGGCTGTTTTTTTGAGGTAATTGCATTTAAAATAACTTTTTTTTCATTTTGATTTTTACTAATCATATGACATGTTGAGCAGCTAATAGTATCATCTAAAGATAATTTTGTATCGAAGAATAGCTCTTTCCCTAAAGCTATTTTTTCATGGTTTAAAGGATTGTTTTCATCATTTGCTATTTTTAATAACTCTTCATAGGTATTAGGAATTGGCTTTAAACCTTTTGATTGTGCAGTGGCTCGTAGTTGTTCATCTTTGTATGTTTTGAAATTTCTTTCTTTTGTAAGATTTGGAAGTGATAGTAAAAATGATATGAAAATAAAAGCTACAATAATAACTTGTAAAAATGATTTCATTTTATTCCTAATTTTTGTTTTGTGTAATATTTACATCATAACAAAATTAGAAATAATAAAAATTGTAAAAAATCAATTTTTTAAAGAAAAATTAAATTTTTCTAAAAAACAAATAAAAAGAAGTAGATACAAACTCCCATAATAGAGCTAATACTCAAAGCTATAAAAATAGCTTTTCCTATTTTTTTATGCAAAGTTGTATTTAGAGTATTAGTTTTATATTGTTTATAAGATGAGATAAATAAAAATAGCCATCCCCCAACTGCTGCTATTGCTATTAGAATATGAATTATTAGAAAAACTAACATAAAATCATATGAGATATTACTATATTTTGAATACTCTATGAATCCTCCTGAAATTCTAATACCTATTTCAAATATTACAACTATAAACAAAGTAACACTCAAAATCACAGCTTGTGAAATAAAGTGTTTTTTGTACTGTTTTTTTATTGCAAAAAATATACTAAAAGCTAGTAAAAATGGCAATACTGCAAAATAAACAGTTGCTAAATCCAAATAAAAAGGAGCCTCTGTTCCTAAAAATCCCTTTGAAAAAAACATTTATTTTAGTTTTTTAGGAGGTGATTTCATAATAATTTTTTCAATTAAAATAAAACCAAATGGAATTAATGAATAAACAAATAATTGAAACCCTAAAAACTTCCATTTATATTTATTCATAGCCATAACTAAAGCTAAGAAAAATAGTATAAATAATACTCCATGTCCCATTCCCACAACTTTTACAGCCATTGGGTAATCAAACATATATTTTAATGGCATAGCAATAAATACTAATAACAAATAAGATAGACCTTCTATAAATGAAATCAGTCTAAATCTTGAAAATGTGTCGTTCAACATAATTATCCTTTAAATAAAAATTTGAGTATATAAAAGTTTGGTTTATGAAAAGTTAATATAGAATATTTTTATGAATACAAATAAAATAATCTTTGCACTTTTGATGCTCTATATCCTTGCTGATGTAGTAAAAACATACTTTTTTTAGTTTATTAAATTAAATAAAATATCACTAAGAATCTTATTTTTCATCTTTTAATTTTTTTGTTTTTGTGCTACAATCCCCAATGAAAAACATTATACTTACTACATTAAACTCAAGATATTCTCACACCTCTTTAGGATTGAGATATTTAATAGCAAATTTAAAAGAATTAAAACCCCAAGCTGAAATTTTAGAGTTTGTAATAAACTCATCAGTTCAAACAATAGCAGAACAAATACTTGCAAAAAAACCTAAAATTATTGGTATTGGTGTTTATATCTGGAATGCCTTTGATATTGGCGAACTTGTAAAAATAATAAAAAAAGTATCTCCTGAAACTATAGTTGTTTTAGGTGGACCTGAGGTTAGTTATACTCCTTTACGAGTAAACTTTGATACGGCTGATTATATAATTAGCGGAGAGGGTGAAGATAGTTTTTATACTCTTTGTAAAGAGTTATTAGATGGAACTTGTACTCAAAATAGAGTTATTTACTCTCCTAAAGTTGAGTTTGACAAAATTGCACTTCCTTATGATGATTACACAGATTTTGATATAGCAAATAGGCATGTATACGTGGAAAATGCACGTGGTTGCCCTTTTGAGTGTGAGTTTTGTTTATCTTCAATAGAAACAAAAATGAGATATTTACCAATTGAGATTTTTTTAGATGAAATTGATAAATTATGGAATAGAGGTGCTAGAAACTTCAAATTTATTGATAGAACCTTTAATATCAAAATATCTTATGCCAAAGCTATTTTAAACTATTTTCTAGCTAAAGAAGAAGAGTATTTCTTACACTTTGAAGTAATTCCCGATAATTTTCCTGAAGAGTTAAGGGAATTAATTAAACAGTTTAAAGCTGGTTGTTTACAACTTGAAGTTGGAATTCAAACTTTAAATTTAGATGTTGCACAGCAAATTAGGAGAAATCTAAAAATAGATAAAATCAAAGATAATTTAAAATTCTTATCTACTGAAACACACGCTCATATGCATATAGATTTGATTATTGGACTTCCAAGTGAAAGTATAGAAAGCTTTGGCAGAAATTTAAATCAACTTTATACTCTTTCAACTGGTGAAATTCAAGTTGGAATATTAAAAAAACTATCAGGAACTACTCTTGATAGACATGATAAGGTTTATGGAATGGTTTATAATGACGCTCCACCTTATGATATTTTGAAAAATGATTTAATTAGTTTTGAACTAATGCAAGAGATGAAAAGATTTGCTAGATTTTGGGATATTGTTTATAATAGTGGTAATTTTCAAAAATCTACAGCCTTACTTTTTAGTGATGGAAAAGTTTTTGAAAATTTTTATGATTTTAGTAAGTGGCTTTATAAAAGAAGCGAATCTACTTATAAGATTTCTCTTGATAGAATTGCGGAATTTTTGTTTGAATATCTAAGCATTTCACATGATAAAGAGTTAATTGCAAATACTATTTTGCAAGATGTGATGGGTGTTGGTGGAAGAAAAATACCACCATTCTTGAAAAAAATAATACCTGCTGATTATGATTTCGCACAAAAAGAAGTTTCAAAAGCAAATAAAAGACAGCAATTAAGGAAAGAATAGTGAGTAAAATAGTTGTTAGCAAGATATGTATTTTAGCAGTTCTTGCATCTACATCTTACGCTTTAGATGTTGATAAACATTTAGAGTTATCATATGTACAAACAAGTGGAAATTCAAATACAAGTACTTTTTCTACAAAACTTGAAGCATCAACAGCTTTAAGTGAGAGAAGTAACTTTAGAGCAAAAGGTAATATTTTATATAGTGAAAACAATAATAATAGCTCTGCAAATAAGTATGATATTGAATTAGATTATAATTATATGTTAAGTGATAAAATTTATTCATATTATGGAGTAAATTATTTAAAAGATCAATTCTCAGATTATGATTATAGAATAAATACAGGACCAGGACTTGGTTATAAGTTATTAGATAGCAAAGAGCAAACTATTGACTTACAAGGTGGTTTGGACTATGCAATTGATCAATATAGCACTGGAATCAAAGATGAGTATGTAGCTACTAGAGCTGAAGTAAACTATAGATATAGAATTAATGATAATTTAAAAATCAAGCAAATGCTTAATTATTTAGTATCTATTGAAGATAATGATAAATATTTTATGGCAAGTGATACATCTTTAAGTGTAAAAATGACGGATAATTTATCATTGGGTGTTAGTTATAGAATTGATTATGTAAATCAAACTTCAAAAGAACATGCAGATAGAAAGCTTTTAACTTCTTTAATTGTAGATTTCTAAAAAAGTATAAAGCTTGAAAACTAAACTGTTTTACAGTTTAGTTTTTTTTGAATTTGTCAAAAATAGGTGTAAAAATAGGAAGAATTTTTACAGTTGCTAATCCCACAATTCCTCCAAGTATAATCTCACTTAAAAAACCTCCTAATGGAATAGCTTTTATAATATTATCCATAAAGTGTAAGACATGAGTTTCGTGAGCAACAATTCCTCCCCCAACAGCTAACATGGCAATTGTTCCTAAAATTCCAATACCTTTTATAATCCATGGCATTGAATTTACAAAAGCACTTCCTATTGTTTTTGATATTTTACTTTTCTTTTCTTGTAAATAAAAGCCAATATCATCAAGTTTTATAATTAAAGCTACAATTCCATATACAAAAACTGTTGTTAATATCCCTACAATTGATAAAACAGATAATTTTGTTAAAAATGGTGTATTTTCTATAAGACTTAAACTTATAACTATAATTTCAAATGATAAAATAAAATCTGTTTTTATTGCGCTTTTTACTTTTTCATCTTCTAATTTTTCACTTGAAAGCTCTTTTATTGTCTCTTTTTCATCTGCTATTTCTTCATGATGTCCCAGCTTTTCTAAAATACTCTCAACACCTTCATATGCTAGGTAAATTCCTCCAATTATTAAAATAGGGGAAATAGCCCAAGGAGCAATAAAACTAAGTAATAAAACTATAGGAATAATGATAAATTTGTTTTTAAAACTTCCCTTTGCAATTTTATAAACAATTGGCAATTCTCTAAGTGCTGCTTTTCTTTTTGCTTCTAAAATAGCTGTTTGTCTTATATGTTCTAACTCTTTTAAAATCTCATTTTGAGATTTTTCATCTAATTTTTGAATATTTTCTTTTAGTTCATCAACAGATTTTGCATTTTTTAACTCTTTTTTCAAAATATCAGAAGTTGTTTCATTTGTAAAATTTGCAATTGCTGCTAAATCATCCACTAAAAGTCCTGATGATTTAATACTTGCAAGTTTTGTATAAGTAGCAATATCATCAAATAAAAGCCCCACATCATCCAGTGAAGTTGCTAGTGATTTAGCAGATGCTGCCATAGTCTTTCCAGCAAGTGAGCTTATATCATCTGTTAAAACTGATAAGTAGCCTAATATTCCAGCCATTAAAAAAATCCTTTAGTATCTTAAATATATTTATTCTTTTGTAATAGGAAGAGTGATTCTAAAAACAGCACCTTCTTTGTCATTTGTAACTTCAATTTTTCCATGCATATTTTTTTCTATAATAATTTTAGACATATAAAGTCCGATTCCTGTTCCTTGATCTTTCCCTTTTGTTGTAAAATATGGTTCAAATATTTTATCTATAATTTCTTCATCTACTCCATTTGCATTATCTTTAATTTTTACTATAAGATTATTAAAAATCTTAGAAATAGTTATTTTTATAGTTGGTTTTTCTATTTTATTTGAAACTAATGCATCCTTTGCATTTGTGATTATATTTAATAATACTTGAGAAAATTCATTTTCAAAATCATAAATTTCCACATCATCAATAATCTCTTTTATTAACTCTATATTATGAAATCTTAGTGTTGAACTTAATATTTCTAGCGTATTATCTATACTATGTTCTATTTTAAACAAAACTTTATTTTTATTTGGTTCAAAAAAATCTCTAAAAGTATCAATAGTATTTGACATTGTTTTTATTATCATTTTTGATTTATCAATTGTTTTATCTAATTCTTCTTGAGTTAAAATGCCACTTTGATAGGTAAAACTAATATTTTGAATAGTTAGACTAAGATTGTTTAATGGTTGTCTCCATTGGTGAGCTATATTATTTATCATCTCTCCAATTTCGGCTGATCTTGATTGGTGGATTAATATTTCTTCTTGAGCTTTTTGTTTTTTGATTTCATCTTTAATTTTTTGTTCTAGTTGTTTATTTAACTTTTGGTGGTAATAAATATAAAAGTAAAAAATAAAAAATAAAAATAAAACAAATACTGATACTGTAGCATTAAACAAAACTATTTGTTTTTTACCTTGTGTGTATATTTCTCTATAATTATCAAATTGTAGAACAACGAGGTTTTTATTATTAATATTTAATGAGATAATATTTGACAAAATATTTTTATCATACTCAAAATGAACATTAATCTTATCAATAAATTTACTTTTCAAAGTAGCATCTATTTTACTTGGAACTTTATCTATAAACTTTACATCACTTTGATAATCATTACTGAATTTTTCTAATTGAATTTTTTTACCAGTATATAAATAACCTTTTGTTTCACCACTTAAATCAGATCTTAAAATTTGGGATCTTACTAAATAATAGTAGTTGTTTTGGTATTTTATTATTGAGATGTCTTGATTGTCTTTTATTGAATCTACAATAGATTTTGTAAAATCATTTTTATCTTTTATATTAATATCTTTTGTAACTTGAGTATGAATAATTTCATTTTTTGAATTTATAAATATCATGAAATTTAAATTTATATTTTCTAAAGTTGTGGTTGTATCTCTAAAATTTTCATAAATATACTCTTGATTTCCATTTTGTATAAATTCATAAGTATCATCCCAATAACTATAATCTTTTGTTGTAATTTTTATTGTATTAAACCTAGAATCAATATATGTGATTAAAGAAGAGAGAATTTTATTATTTTCTTGTTTTTCTAAAGAAATAAAACTTTTAATAAAGTAGTTAAAGCTCAAATAATTAAACGCAATTATAAAAAAAAATATTACCCCAAAAATAGAAAATTTATTTTTTATAATTTTATTGAACATCTCTGAAACCTTAATTTATCTATTGTATTTAAAAATTATATTGATTATATCTAAAAATTGCTATTTTCTGAATTTTCAAATTTAATACTAAGTTTTATCAAAGCCACTTGATGCTTAATATATAATACATAAAAAAATTAAAGAGAATAAATTGAATAATATTTATAATGTAATTGTAATAGGTGGTGGACCTGCTGGAATAATGGCAAGTATTAGTGCTGCAAAAGAAAATAAAAAAGTATTACTTCTTGAAAAATTACCAAAAATAGCAGCTAAATTAAAGGCCACAGGTGGTGGAAAATGTAATCTTACAAATACTTTATCAACTGATGAGTTTATGGGAAAATTTGGCAAAAATGGAAGATTCATGAGTCATGCCTTAGAGGCTTTTAATGCAAAAGATTTAAGAGATTTTTTTGCATCAATTGGAGTTGAGACAATTGCTCGAGATGGTTTTAGAGTATTTCCAGCAGATCATAGTTCTAGTATTATTTTAAAAGCTTTAGATGATGAACTTGAAAGATTAAAAGTAGATATTGATTGTGGTGTAGATATTCAAAGCATACAAAAACTTGATGATATTTTTATTATAAAGTCAAATAAAAAAAACTATGAATCAAAAAATATTATTTTAGCAACGGGAGGTTTAGGATATCCCACTTTAGGAGCTACAGGAGATGGATATATTTTTGCCAAAGAGTTTGGTCATGAAGTAACTTCTTTGCATCCAGCTATGATGCCATTATTTACAAAAGAGAAAAATTTTGCGGCATGTAAGGCTGATACTATTGCAAAAGCTATTTTAAAAGTGGATATTCCAAAATACAAAAAACTAAAACTAACAGGTGATATGATTTTTACAAACAATGGAATAAGAGGTCCTGTGGTTTTAGATTTTGCAAGGGAACTAACTCCAATTTTAGCCAAACACAATGAAGTTCCACTTTTAATTAGTTTTTTAAAAGGTATGAATGAAGAGCAGATTTATACACATATTAAAAAAGAGATTGAAAAAAATCCAACAAATTGTGTTTTAGAAAACTTAACTACTTTATTAGCTTTAAGTGTAGCTCAAGAGATTTGTAATGTTTGTGACATAGATTCAAGCCAAAAGTTTAAAAATATAGATGGATTAAAAAGAGAAAAACTAATAAAAACTTTAGCTTGGACGCCCCTTACTGTAATTGGTCATGAAGGTTTTAAAAATGCGATGATTACAAGAGGTGGAGTTGATTTAAAACAAATTGATTCAAAAACTATGGAAAGTAAGCTTATATCTGGATTATTTTTTTGTGGAGAAGTTGTAAATATAGATGGACCTTGTGGTGGATATAATCTTCAATGGTCATTTTCAAGTGGAAATCTTGCAGGAAAAACAGGAAATTTATATTAAGATTGTATAAAAAATCATAAAGGAAAAATATGAATAATACAGCAAAAATTTTATGGACTACAGATAATAAAGAAACAGCAATGAATATGATATGTTTATATGCACATAATGCAAAATTAAAAGCTTGGATACCAAATGTTCAAATTTTAATTTGGGGAGCATCTCAAGGATTAGTAGCAAGGGATAAAGAAGTTCAAGAAAAAATAAGACAAATGATAGCTGATGGCGTAGAAGTTATTGCTTGTCAAAAGTGTGCTGAAGATTTAGGAGTTGTGAGTGAGCTTAAATCTTGTGATATGCAAGTTTATTATACAGGTGAATTATTAAGCTCTTGGGTTAAAAGTGGTGAGAGTATTATTTCTGTTTGATTTTTAGTATTGAAAAAGAAATAAAACTAAGAAAGAATAAACTTAATCCAATAAGTAAAAAGAAATCTTGAATTTCCACAAAATCCAAAAGAGGGTGAAAAACAATAGGTGATAAAAACTGTCCTAAAAATATGGCAGAGGTAAAATATCCTGAGCTTTTCACTCTTTTTTCATGGCTTGTTTTACTCAACATCCAAGCAGTTACATTTGTCATCATAATTCCACCTGCAAAACCTAAAATAGGGCTTGTTATAAAAAAGAAGTATATATTATTTATAATACCTACAATTGAAAATCCAAGTGCTATTAAAGTAATTCCTAGTAAATAAATATAAAGATAGTTTAATTTTGTTTTTAATTTAGAAAAAGCAATAGCTCCTAAGGCATTGCAAAAAAATGCGCTTGCTATTATGGTCCCTGCCATCTTTCCACTAGCATCAAATTTTTCTATTAATAAAAATGGAATTTGTGTGGGTAAAATAAAAAACAAAAGCATATAAATAAATGCAAGAAAATAGACAACAAGCATATTTTTACCAATATTTATTGATAACTCTTCTTGAGTATTTTCTACTTTTACTTCTTTTAAATTTACAAAAACTAAAGGTAATAAAAATATACCAACAAAGTATATAGCAAAAGGAAAACGCCAGTTTATATCAGATAAAAAACCACCACCCATTACAAAAAATACTCCACCAATAGCCATAAAAGCACTTTGAAATCCCATAAATTTGTGCCTGTCGTGCTCTTTGAAATAATCACCAACTAAAGAAGTTGAAACTATCATCAACGTAGCCACACATAATCCAAATAAAGCTCTTGAAATTAAAAGTGATTCAATACTATTTAAATAAAGCCCAGCTGTTCCAAAAAGTGAAAAGAAAAATAAAGCAATTAAAACTGATTTCTTCTTTCCAAATCTAAAAATAAAATGCCCTAAAATAGGTGCTAAAATAGCAATTACCAAAGAGGGCAAAGTAAGCATCAATCTTGAATAAAACTCAATATTAGCAATAGTTGTAAAATACTCTTTAAGGTGTGGAAGTGCTGTAACAATTGCAACATTTGACATACTTGTTGTCATTGCTAATAAAAGAAGGGTAAGGATAGTTAATTTACTTATATTATTCATTTTGGGATTATAGTGGAAGTTTATTATTAAAAACTTTCTAAAATGTCTATTTGATGATTTTTTTTATAATTAAATCTAAACTCACACTCTTTTAAATAGTAAAAGAAATTATCCTCTTCAATACCTTTGTATTTTTTTAGATTCTCTTCTAAGTATTTCCAAAATTCATTTAGTTTTGTTTGATGGGAGTTTTTTGAGTGGATTTTATTCCAGTTTAGATATTGAATAAAACCATCTTCCATATCAAAAGCTCTATTTCCAATTTTTGGCATTAAAAGAGTATATACTTTTTCATTTGAATAAAATCCCATAATATTTATGGCTTGACTTAGGGATTTCTTTTTTCTTTTCTTTTCTCGCTCTTTTATA
>Ga0180008_1001357_pt1 | contig 15687 bp, 13 predicted proteins | sample MM_PW_MetaG_FD_121121 | JGI IMG/M metagenome (GOLD analysis project Ga0180008, IMG submission 121121) | Groundwater microbial communities from the Aspo Hard Rock Laboratory (HRL) deep subsurface site, Sweden - MM_PW_MetaG | ecosystem: Environmental > Aquatic > Deep subsurface > Groundwater...
ATCTGCTTTGCTACTACTATACCATGACGCGGACAGGGCCAGCAACGCGCGCACGAAATCGTTGATTAAACGGGTACAAGCCTATATACTACTCTAAAATATGGAGCAGCTGCTCAACGAAATCAGGATCGCCTACATAGATTCTGGAATTAACCAAGTCATACTCGACATTCCCGAGGGTGCCCGTAACGGGCCTTACGGGATGCGGTTCAATCAGAACGAGGAATACTTCGTAGAGCTCGGCTCGCCGCTCTTCGTCCCGCGGCTCCCTATACACCACGATATACGGAGGCCCGTGCCCGACGCGGACTACGCTACGGCCGTCAAGGACGTCGTGAAACAGATGGTTTCGTTGCTGCCCGAGTGCTTCTCGGGCCTTACCTACTTCTTCGATCCCGCCGAGATCCTCAAGCCGTGCTTCTATCGCCTATACAAGGCCGATACCGACGTCTACCTCTATCTCCTCCGCGTAGACCTCCTGCCCCGCCCCTTCGAGGTAGAGACAATCGAGGCGGGCACTAACGACCTGACGCAGGCCTACTCCACGCGGCGCGTCTACATGGAGTCCGAGATCATCCCCCTGGACGCGGTGATGTGGGAGTCCGGACGGGTCAAGGCGTTCCGCATACGCCAGCTAATATCGCAGACATGGATAGGCGAGACAGGCAAGGGCTATCTCGTCCGCGGCGTATGGATGGACACGGACCTATCCAAATTCTTCACCAAGCTATTTCTGCCGTCTGGCAAGCGCATCTATCCGTACTATCCCCTGTTCTGCAAGTATAAGACCATCTGCGCGACGTCGCCAGTCATGAGCTCGGAGGGCCGGAGGGGCCTCATCCCCCTGCTTCACCGGACCGTGCAGTTCTTGTCGCCGGAGATAGGCAAGATCCAGGACGTCCTGAGGAATTCGAAATTCGAGGAGAAGCTGCCCGAATTCGCCGCCCTTCGCGATAGGATCCCCGATTCGTGGAGGGGTCCGCTCGCCGGATTCGGCGTAAAAGCCTACTTGAACGATCGCGAGCAGAAGGAGTATTCCCTCGAGTATGGAAACGATACGGCTTAACGATATACGCGGCCTGAGAGTCACCGTCATGGGGCTCGGGCTCAACGGCGGGGGCGTCGCCTCGGCCAGGTTCTTCGCCGAGCGGGGCGCGAAGGTCACCGTTACCGATACCAAGGACGAGTCCGTCCTGGCGGAATCGATCCGGGCCCTCTCGGCGTACGATATCAGGTACGTGCTCGGCCGCCACGAGACGGCCGATTTCTCGGAGGCGGACCTGGTCATCAAGAACCCGGCGGTCAGGCCGGACAACGCCTTCCTCCGGGCGGCCAAGGCGGTCGAGACTGACCTTTCAGTATTCCTGCGGCTCTGCCCCGCGCGCATCGCCGCGGTGACCGGCTCCAAGGGCAAGTCGACCACCTCGACGGCCCTGGCCTGGATGCTCGGCTCTAGCGGCGTAAAGACCTTCCTAGGCGGCAATATCACCGTCTCCCCGCTCGGGTTCCTCGACGAGACCGGACCCGACGACGTCGTCGTGCTGGAGCTGTCGAGCTGGCAGCTCGGCGACCTCAAGGGCCTAGGGGCGCTGAGGCCGAGCGTGGCCGCCCTTACCCGCATAGTCCCCGACCACCTGGACCGATACGGCACCATGGAGGCCTACGTCGCCGACAAGCGCCTGATCTACGCCGACCAGGGCCCGGAGGACTGGACCGTATACGATATCGACGACCCGTACGGCCGTTCGTTCGCCGCCGAGACCAAGGCCCGGACGCTCGCCTACGGCGCGAACCTGCCGGAGGGCGCGTTAGGGGTAAGCGTACCGGCGATCGGTCCCTGCGTCGCGGAGCTGCCGGGACTCGGGCGAGCCGTCCTCGTCCCCGAGGGACTCCTCGTCCCCGGCGCGCACAATAGGCGCAACGTAGCCGCGGCCGCGATCGCGGCGTGGGCCCTCGGGGCGGCTCCCTCCGCGATCGCGTCGGCCGCGGCCTCCTTCAAGGGCGTCGAGCACAGGCTCGAGCCGATACGCACGCGTCGCGGGGTCCGATGGTACAACGACTCGGCCGCCACCGTGCCCGAGGCGACGCGGGCCGCCGTGGAGGCCTTCTCGGAGCCGGTAGTGCTCATCACGGGAGGCACCGACAAGAAACTAGACTTCGCCGAGGCTAGGGCCGCCTATAGAGCGGCGGCCGCCCTCGTCCTCCTGGAAGGCACCGGCACCGATAAGATCCGCGCTATCCTTGACGCCGATTCCATTCCGTACCGCGGGCCGTTCTCCTCCATCCAGGAGGCTGTACTCGAGGCCTCGGCCGCGGCTACGCCCGGCTCCATAGTGGCGCTATCGCCGGGATGCACATCGTTCGGTATGTTCAAGAACGAATTCGACCGGGGCCGGAGCTTCAAGGCGGCCGTAGCGGCCCTTCCCGATTAACGCGAGTACGATATAGAGCAATAGCCCACCGACGAGTCCGCCCCGGGCGTGATCTCGTCGCTGGAGCCCCGCATGAGCAGGCGGGAGCTCGACGCGCCTACGCTCCCGGCGTAGGCCATCGCAGCTATCGCCGCCCCGACCGAGCAGGCCGAGCCCTCGTCGCCGGCCAGGCGCAGGGCGGCTTCCGTATCGAAGCCGAGGAAGGCCGCCTCGATGGCGGTGTCGGATTTCCTCGCCCACGCGAAACCCGTCCGGCCGGAGCCGGCGGGCTCGAACCCGTAGGACTTGCCGTAATGCGTAAGATCGGTAGACCCTAGCACGAAAACCCGCTTAGAGCTTCTCTGCGCGTACTCCGCGATCGCGAGCCCCAAGTCCTTCGCCCCCGCGTCGTTAGGGGCCCTGAAGCAGGCGACGGGGACGCCCTCGAACCTATACGCGGCCATGGGCAGGTGCACCTCGACGGTATTATCGGCGCTAGTATCGGGGACGGCCTTCACCGCGCCTGCCACTTCGCGGACGAGCTCCGCGTCCGCGGCTACGACGCGCGAGGGCGTCTCGAAGCCGTCTTCGGGGTAGTACCTGAACTTGGAGCCCGCGGCTAGATGCCCGCCCACTATGACGACGGCGTCGGCGTCCGCCGCCGCGCCCCATGCCGCCCACGCGATCCGGCCGGAGTAGTACCACCCCGCGTGGGGAGCGATGCAGGCCGACGCGCCCCCGGGCCTGGCCGCGCCGTCTACCCGGTCCCACGCGCCCAGCCTAGCCTCGAGCTCCCTGGCCGAGGCGGGATACCATCCCTCCGGGAGGCTCCTCTGTCGGATGGACATATAGACTCCTTTCGGTTCCAAAATAGCGATAATAGGATTATACTCTACGACCATGAAACGTGGACCATTACTTATAGCTCTGTGCTCCTCCGTCGCAGTCGCGCTCATAGCCGCGTGGCCCGTCGCGCGCATAGCCCGCGCCGTAGGAGCCGGTCAGTCCGAGGCCCGCTCTTCCTTCTCCTCGCTCAGGCGAGCGGCCCTGAACGTCGTGTCCGAGCCGGGCGACTCCGTAGGGAAAGCATGGCGCGCGGAGGCCGAATCCGCGTGGCGCTCTCAGGGCCGACTCCTGGCGCTAGTGATCAAGGACTCCGATGGCGAGGTGCTCTACGCCATGCCGGGATCCTCCCCCTATTATAAGAGGACGGACGACGGTCTGTCGTTCGAGCGCCCCGAAGGCACGACCACCCGTTTCAGCGGCCCCCTGTCGTCGGGGCTCTCCATTGAGGCCCTCTACGTGACGCTTAGCCAAGAAGCGGCCTTCTATCCGATCAGGGACGCGGCGGTGGTACTCGCCGCGCTGCTCGCGGCGCTCGTAGCCTGGCTTCTAGTATTGTCGAACGTCAGGCCGGAAGCCGACGCGCGGGCCGAGGAAGGCGCCGAGTCCGGCGACAGGGTCCCGGGACCGCCCCCGGTTCCCGCCGACGAGTGGGCGCCCGCCGTTCCCGAGATCGAGCTGGAAGAATCGTCGCTCTATTCGGAGGACCCCTTCGACGAGGCAGCCATCGAGCCGATCTCCGTACGGGATGGCGCCGAGCCCCTTTCCCGCGAACCGACCCGCGAGCCGGCCCGCGAGCCGAAGCCGGCCGAGGCCCCGAAGGCCGCTTTCCTCAGCAAGGACGATCTTCCCGACGGAGCCCTCGAGGGCCCTCGAGGCCTGTTCGACTCCGAGTCCAGCCTCGGCTGGGAGGCGTACCTCCGGGAGCGCCTCAGCGCGGAACTGAGGCGCTCCGCCTCGTTCGAGCAGGACCTTTCCCTCCTGATCGCCTCGCTTGACGGCTCCAAGCGGGGAGACGAGGAATTCAACCTGTTCGCGGCCTCCGTCAGGGATTTCTTCAGCTTCAAGGACATGGCGTTCCTGTTCGGGGACGACGGCGCCGCGTTCATCCTGCCTAACATGGACGTCGACCACGCCCTGAGGATGAGCGAGGAACTGCAGAAGAAGCTATCTCTCCTCTTCCGCAGCCGCATGCCGGGAGGCGGCAGCGGCATCCATATGGGGCTGAGCTCTAGGGCCGGACGCCTCGTCGACGCGGACAGGATCATAGGAGAGGCGATGGCGGCCATAGGCAAGGCGAAGAGCGACGGGAGCGATTCCATCCTGGCCTTCAGGCCGGACCCGGAGAAGTTCCGGGCCTACCTCGCGGGCCAGTAGCCTAAGGCTTGAGCTCGTCGAGGGTCTTCAAGGCCTCGGCGAGCGCCCAGGCAGGAACGTATAGCCGCCGCTCCCTCTGGGACGAGGCCACGGCGAACCTGCCGTCTTCCCGCCTCTCCTCGATCGATAGCCTAGCCGAGCGCCCGTTGCCCAAGCGTAGCTCCACGCCGACGCCCTGGGCTGCCTTAGCCTCGCTTGCCGGAGCGTAATCGTCCCCTCGTATAGAGGCCAGCGCGCGCACGAGCGCCTCCACCTTAGCCGGATCCAGGGCTATCCCCTTTGCGGTCCATCCGGAACCGGACTTGCTAACAGTAAAATCGTACGACTCGACGACGCCGTCCTGTGAGGCCTGGCCGCCCTCGAACGCTATCTCCTGGACTGACTCTACGGTCGGCGGAGCGGTCCAGGCCCTGAGGTCCAGCCAGGAGCTACGGTCGCCCAGGGCGTAGGACGCCATTCCGGACGATGCTAAGTAAGCCTGGGACCCGCCCTCCGGGGCGAGGTACACGCTGCCCGACGATTGGGCGTAGGAGCCCAGGGTGAATTCGCATACTACCGAGCCCTTGGCGTCGGAAAGCGATACCTTCCTGGCCGACTCCCCTTCCAGGCCCAAGCTGGCCCAGGACGATTTGTCCCTCGCTACGGGCTCGAGCCGTTCTACCGAGTCGACGGCCTTGAGGAAGGCTTCTATCCTGGCTCCGTCGGCGGGCAGGCCGCCGTCGGGCGCTAGGTACGTCCAGGAGCCTCCGCTCTTCGATAGCTCGACGACCTCCGGCCCCTCTATCCTGATGGCGCTGACGTCCGAGGCGTCAGCCAGGAGGTCGCGCCTCGTGGATCGGGCCTCGGCGGATCGTGGCGACAGCGCTATCCCGAGGATTATCGCGAGCGCCAGGAAGGCGTCGAGGGCGAGCAAGGTCTTGAAACGCCGATTATAGTCCGTCATGCCGCGCCTCCCTTCGATACGGCCCGCGATTCTCTCTCCAGCCTATTCCGCCCGGCCGAGCGGGCGAGCGCGTAGACTACGATCCCGAGCGGGACCAGGCCTAGGCACACGGCGTACGTCAGGGCGACGAGGAAGTCGCGAAGCCCCGCGTCCTTGATCCTATTGAGCCGGGTATCCGACGTCGCCCTGGAGCGTATCGATATCAAGTCGTCGCGCGAGCTGAGCCAATCGGCGGCCGATAGCGCGAACGACGCGTTGAAGCCGGAATCGCTCATCCTCATAAGGTCGGTGAGGAAATCTCCGGATGAGACTACGACGAGGCGAGTCTCCGGCGATACGGCGGCGGGCGCTGGGGCCGCGGGGGCGCCGTCCCTGTACGGCCTGTCCCCCGCCGCGAACGCGCTCGGGAACGAGCCTGTCGCGGAGGCCGCGAGGAGGTACTGGCCTCCCGTCTCCGTTCGCTCGAGCGCGTAGAGGCCCTGGTCCTCGGGCCCCGCGGCGAAACGCGAGGTCTGGAGCCAGGCCTTGGGCGTAGTCCAGGCGAGCTTCGTATAGCTCGCCCCGGGCGCGGGCTTAAGCTCGAGGGCGCTAGGCCAATAGAGGTCCAAGCCCGCGAACCTCGCCGTCAAGGGGCTGTCGGCGTCGACGAAATCGGCGTCCACGGCTACCCAGTGAGGGTATCGCACGTACTGGATCTGGAGCCCCCCGGACTGCCTCTGCGTCTGGAACGGCACGGTGAGGTTCGACTGGTCGAGGACGAGGTTGCGCCTCACCTCGAAGCCGTACGCCGACAGGGTCGAGAGCAAGCCTCCGTCCGGGACCGCGGCCGCGGCCAGGCCCCGGTTCGGGTCGACGTTCACTCCCTTGACCGCGAAGAAGGCCTTCCCTCCCCGCATTATGTACGCGTCCACGAAGGCCGCGTCGTACCTGTCCATGGCCGCGTTGCCGAGCACGAAAAGGACGCTGACGTCGTCCTCGACGGCCGCGCCGCGGCGAATCTCCCGAGGCTCGTAGCCGGCGCCCGCGAGTACCGAGGAGAGGGTCTGGTAGTCGGCCGAGACCGACTTATCCTCGTCGCCGACGAGGAGCCCGGCTACGAGGTGTATATCGCCGACGACCGAGCGCACGGCCTTCACAATCTCGTACTCGAGCGTCTCGGTGGAGAGTATGGCGGGTATGCTCTCGTGCCGGTCCAGGTACTCGACGACTATGCCCGTATAGACGAGGGCGACGCGCTGCTCCGACTTCTCCACGACCTGCATCTGCTGAGCGGCGAGGCCGAAGCGATCGGCCTCGCTTGAATCCTTAGTCGGATCCACTACCCTGACGCGTACCTTACCCTTATTGGCGGCCTCGAGCTCCCGGAGGAGGTCCTCTATGGCGCCGGGCCCGGGATGCCTGTCGGCGAGGCTCTTGGAGACGAAATAGCTTATGCGCACGCTCTCGGGAATCTCGTCGTGCAGGCCCCGGGCCGCCTCGGACAGCGTGAAGGCCCGGCTCGACGTTAGGTCGATGCGGGCGAAGTACATAGTCGACGCTATAGCCGAGAGCGCGATAGCCGCCGCCGCCAGCGCCATGAGCGTCCGTTCCCGCTTCCTGATGGTATCGTGCATCGCGCCTACCTCCACTTCCCGGCGGCGAGCAGCCGCGTCGTGGCGTAGAGGCAGGCTACCGTTATGATTGCGAAGTACGCTACGTCGCGCGTATCGACGACCCCGCGGGAGAACGACGCGAAGTGGTACGATAGCGACAGCCAATTGACGAGCCCGGCGAGCGCCGCCGGCAGGTCCATCCAGACGGTAAGCTGGGATAGCAGGCTCAAGGCCAATAGGACCAGGACCGTGGACATGAAGGCGCTGATCTGGTTCTTCGACGTCCCGGAGATCGCCTGCCCGATGGCTACGACGGCCGAGGCCGCCATGGCGGCGCCGAGGTATTCGGCGAGCACGGTGCCCGGGTCGAAGCGGCCGAACATGGAGGCCATCAGGGGAACGGGCAGGCTCGCGGCCAGGGCGACGCCGATGACGGCCATGGTCGCCAGGTACTTGCCAGCGACCAGCTGGCCCTCGCTGAACGGCATCGTAAGGAGCAGCTCGTACGTCCCCTGGCGGCGTTCCTCGGCCCAGAGGCGCATCGTCAGCGCCGGGGCGAGGACCGATAACACGAACGGCATGAGGGAGAAATAGCCTCGCATCGTCGCCTGGCCGGCTGCGAAGAAGTTTCCTAGGAAGAAGAACAGCGTCCCGCATACGAGGAGGAACGCGACGATGAAGATATACGCGACGGGGGAGTTGAAATAGGCCGAGACCTCCCGCTTCGCTATGGTGAAGGTCCCGTTCATTTGCCAGCGTCCTCCCGCGTGAGCCGTACGAATATATCCTCCATGGACATACGCTCCCGACGCATCTCGACGAGCTTAGCCCCGGATCCGACGGCCCAGTCGAATACCGACTCGGCGACCGAGTCGCCGTCGCCCGGGCCGGCAATTATCATGAACCTGGCGGGGGACGCGGTCGCGCCCGCCCGCTCCGCCGAGCGCACTCCGGCCAGGGAGCGGAGGCTTTCCAACGCCGCGGGGCCGGCGTTCGTTAGGGCGCACTCGATGCGTTCCTCGCCTTGCATGCCGGCGGCTATCTCCGCCGCGCTCCCCTGGGCGACTATGGTCCCCTCGTTGAGGATGAGCACCTCGGAGCAGAGCGCCTCGACCTCCTGGAGGATGTGGGTAGATAGGATGACCGTCTTCTCCGAGCCCAGGGAACGGATAAGGGCGCGGATCTCCAGTATCTGATTGGGGTCGAGGCCCGTGGTAGGCTCGTCCAGGATCAGGATGGCGGGATCGTGGAGTATGGCCTGGGCCAGGCCGACTCGTTGCCTATAGCCCTTGGAGAGGCGTTCCATCCGCACGCCGTAGACGCCGCCGAGCCCGCAGGCGACGACGGCCTTCTCGATGGCGGCGTTACGCCGAGCCCTGCCCGACCTAGCCGAGAGCCCCCTCGCGTCGGCGACGAACCCTAGGTACTCCGCTACCGTCATGTCCAGGTACAGGGGAACGCCCTCCGGCAAGTACCCGACGACGGCCTTGACCCCCACCGGATCCAGCGCTACGTCCTTGCCGTCGAGGAGGGCCGTGCCCGCGCTCGCCCTGTGGTAGCCGGTGAGCGCCTTCATGATCGTCGTCTTCCCCGCCCCGTTAGGCCCCAGCAGGCCGACGACCCTTCCCGATCCTACGGTAAAGCTTACTCCGCGCACGGCCTCGAATTCGCCGTAGCGCTTCGCGAGCCCCGATACTTCTATCATGCGAGCCTCCGAGATAATACTGGCCACAAACAACCGGAGGCGCCGCCCGGTTACGGGCCATTTTCCGCGGCCTCAGGCCGGGCCGCTAGTCCACGTAGTCGATGGAGAAGCGCATGCGATCCTTCGAGAGGACCGTCTCGGGGAAGACGGCCTTGGCCTCGTCGAGTAGCACGCGGAGCTCCTGCTCGGCGTATCGAGGGCTGTAGTGTATCAGGGCCAGCTTCTTGACCTCGCCGGCGTCCCTGGCGATGGTCGCGGCCTGGAAGGCCGCCATATGCTTCTTCTCGACCGCGCTCGGTAGCAGCTCGCGCTCGAACATCCCCTCGCAGACGAACAGGTCCGAGCCCTTAACCTCGGGGGCTATCTCGGGGAAGTATAGCGAGTCGGTCACGAAGCTGAATTTCCGTCCGGTCCTGGCCGCGCCCATCACGTCCTCAGGCCTCACGACGCTCCCGCCCGAGCCTTCGACCGTCTCCCCGGCCTGCAGCCTCGACCAGAGCGGCCCCCTGGGCACGCCCCGCTCCACGGCCCTCTCCGGGTGGAACGCGCCCGGGCGGGGATCCTCCTCGAACGCGTAGCCGTAGCAGGTCTTGGTATGGCGCAACGGGAAGGCCCGTACCCTGAAGCCGTCGCCCTCGTAGCATATCGCCGGCGCCTGGATCTCCTTGACGATTATCTCGTAGTTGATATACATGTCCAGCACTCGGCGGCTCGTCTCGACGTATTCCGCTATCCTAGGCGGGCCGTATATATAGAGCGGCTCGTCGCGGTCCACCTGGCTGGACAGCATGAGCAAGCCAGGCAGCCCGGTCACGTGATCCGCGTGCGTATGCGAGATGAATATCGCGTTGATCTTCTTCCAGCGGAGGTTGAGCCTCCTGAGGGCTACCTGCGTACCCTCGCCCGCGTCGAAGAGGAACAAGTCCCCCTCGCGGCGCAGGAGGACGCTCGTCAAGTGTCTATGCGGCAGCGGCATCATCCCGCCGCAACCGAGGATAAAGGCTTCTAGGTTCATCGTACGGTACTATACGGAAAAAACGTCCTATTTGGCAATCGCGGGCGAGTCCGAGGCCGCGGGCCGCTATTCGTCACGCGACACTTGCCCAGGGACGCACTTTCGTGCGAAGATACAATGATGCGAGAATTCATGGACCTCGGGCTAAGCGACGCCGTAGCAAAGGCATTCGCCTCGCTAGGGTTTGAGGCCCCCACCGAAATACAGAGTCTAGCCATACCGGCTATCATCCAGAAGCGCGACGCCTACGTGAGCTCCGCCACCGGCACGGGAAAGACGTTCGCGTACTTGGCGCCCATCCTCTCGGCGATAGACGCCGGCGCGAGGACCGTGCAGGCGATTGTCGTCACGCCGACGCACGACCTGGCCGCCCAGATCGAGCGGGAGACGGTACGGCTCGCGGAGGCGGCGGGGCTCGGCGTCAGGGTAGCCTCCGCTCTCGGATCGATACCCCTGAAGCGCCAGCTCGATAGGCTAGCCGACAAGCCGCACGTGATCGTCGGGTCGGCCGGGCGCATCCGCGACCTCGCGCTGGCCGGGCACATAGAGCTTTCGGCCTGCCTATGGGCCGTGCTCGACGAGGCGGACAGGCTCTTCGAGAACGAGGCCATAGACATCACGACGGAGCTGCTCTCGGCGCTGCCCGAAGGCTGCAGCAGGGTCCTGGTCTCCGCCTCCCTGCCCAACCGTACCGTGGAGCGCTCGTCCGCCTGGTTCAGGGACGCTCTCAAGCTGATCATCGACCCGTCCGAGGCCCTGCGTACCACCATAGAGCATTGGTGCTTCCACTCCGCCTCCCGATCGAAGCTCGAATTCCTAAGGCGCTTCGAGTCGGCCGTTAAGCCCGAGCGCTGCCTGCTCTTCGCCTCGTCGAACGCCGCGATATTCACGATACAGAAGCGCCTCGACTACCTCGGCTTCCCCGCCGTCGTGCTCAAGTCCGACAAGGACGGCTCCGAGCGCAGGAACGCCCTTACGGAGTTCTCGAGCGGCGCCGCTAGATGGCTCATAACCACCGACCTCGGCGCCCGTGGGCTCGACCTGCCCGACGTCTCCCACGTCATCAGCTTCGACCTGCCCGAGGAGCCCACGATCTACATGCACCGCGCCGGCCGCACCGGCAGGGCGGGCAAGCACGGCGTCTCGGTCGCTCTCGCCGACCTCGTAGAGCTCAAGAGGGCCTCTAAGATAGCGGTCCGGTACGGCTTCCCCTTCGTCTGCAAGATACTCGACTCCGGCGTCGTGCACGACATAGAGCCGGAGAACTTCTTCGCCATCGCCGAGGAAGAGGAAGCGGCCAGGAAAGACGTCAAGCTGGAGGGGACGAAGCGCCCCGATCCGCGCCGGCGACCGATGGACAGGCCTCGCCGCCCTATGGCCGACGAGGATCGGCGCCCGCGACGCGATACCTCGAGGGCCCCGATGCGCGAGCAGGGCCGTCCTCCCGTACGCGACCCCGGACGCGACGCCAATCGCGACAAGCGGGACAGGCCGCCGCGCACGATGCAGCAGGCGCCGACCGGGGAACGGCCGCGCCCCGCACAGAACCCGCGTCCCCGCCAGCACCAGGAAGGCCCTTCCGCCGCTCCGGCTCCCGACGCGCAGCCCGGTTCGCCTTCCGCGCAGAAACGAAGGCACAGGCGCCGCAAGCCCGGGCCCAAGGAAGGCCCGAAGCAGGCCTCCGAATAGGTCTCTGTTAGCTAGTCTCCTGTATAGCCTTTAATTCATCGCCTAGCGAGGTTACGTGGTCCACATTGGCCTTGCCGATCGCGGCTACTCTCTCGAGCGCTAACTCGATTGAAGAATACGAATCGGCGGTCTTTGCTACTTCCGCCTCTAGCCTCGCGGCGAACGCGGTAATGCTCCCCACGCTCCCCCCTGATTCCCGTATCTCTCCGCTTAATCCTATTACGTCCCCCGAGACGGCCTTAGAGCCGCCAACCATCTCGAAGGTCGCTTGCGAGACTTTTTTAGTACCGGCCGAGACGTCGCCGAGCCCGTCTATTATCTCGCCCATGGCATGTAGCGCGCCCGCGACCGAGCGGTTCAGGTCGTTCAGCTCGGAGACGAAGCGCTCTATCTGCTTTGCCGCGGCGTCCACGACCTCCCCGTTCCTAGAGAGTGCGGCGGCGATCGACGCGGTGTTCCCCCGCGACTCCTCGGACAGCTTACGTATCTCCTGGGCGATGACCGCGAAGCCCTTGCCCGCCGCGCCGGAGTGGGCTGCCTCGATGGACGCGTTCATCGCGAGCATATTGGTCTTCTCGGAAATATCCATTATCCCGCTGGCGACGCCGAGAACGTTCCTCGACGCCTCGCCTATGGAGGCGATGCCGTCGGCGACGGCCCGCGCCTTCCCGTGTTGCTCCGACAGGCCACTGACGGCGGCGTCCAGGGCCGTCTTCCTAGCCTGCGCGATCTCCGACAAGGAACTTATCGTCGAGAGTATCTCGGCTATCGCCGTATGGGTAGCCGATAGCGAGGCGTTCTGATTCGTCACGCCGACGCGCATCGCGTCCGCCCGCTTGACTATGCCGGCGAAGGCCGCATCGACGGCCTTCGCCTCGGCGGCTAGCCCTTCGGAATCGCGCCGTATAGAATCGATAGAGCCGCGCACCGCGGCTCCGTCGGCCGTGGCCCCTTCGACCGCGCCTACGAGCTCGCCCCCGACCGCCAGGTTCTCCGACGCCCTCTGTAGCGCGCCCGATAACGCGTCGGCCCTTCGTCGATTCGCGGACAGGCCGTCCTCGGCGATCGCGACAAGCCCTATAGCGAGCCTATCGCCGAGTACTAGGCACAGGTCGGCGCCGATGCATAGGAGGAGCATCGTAGCGGTCGTCTTCCGGAGTTCCACCGCTTGATCGGGTAACGCCGGGACGTAAATAAGCGACAGGCAGGCGACGAAGGCCGCGACGCCGACTATCGAGTACGCGACGACCTGTTTCTTGCTCAGCGACACGAGGTTATTAGCCACCCCGGAGGCGAGCAGGTAAACCGCGAAGCGATAGACGTCGGCGCTGTCGGTAATCGGCAGTAATATTCCTATCCATATGACGTTGCAGAGCATCCCGAGCGAGGCTAGCCATGAGGAGGCCGCGTACCTGCCTAGCCTGACCAATAGAAGCGAAACCGGAAAGATGACGTTCGTGCTTAGGACGGCTATGGAGAAGGCCTTGTCCACCATAAGATCCCCGTCGTTCTTGAGGAACGTCGCGGCTATGAAATACACGAACATGATCATATCGGCGTATACGAGCATCGGTATGCGCTTCCGTAGGGAGACGGGAAGAGCCTCGTTATTGCGGTCCTTAAAGAAAAATCCTATCATAAGGCGTCTTCCTCCTCGCATATTCTCAAGCCCATGAGCGACTCGAGCTTCCTAAGCTCGGCCGCGATGCGATCGTCTCCGAGCTCCCGGGCGATAGAGCCGAATCCGGCTATGAACGCGAAGAACTGCCCCGAGTATTTATCGTGGGCCAACTTCCTTATGAGCCTGATCGACTCCCTCGCCGCCTTGCGAGCGCAGGCCGTATCGGCCCGCTCGAGCGCGGAGCGCGCCATGGCTGAAAGGGCGTCCAGATCCTCGACCACGTTCGCGCAGGCGCATGTCGCCGATACCTCGAGGAACCTCGCGCGAGCCTCGGGCCCCATCGCTTCGACTATGTCCGGCGCCGCGCTAGACGGCCTACGCAGGTCGGGCTCGAAGAACGACTCCGCGCCGGGGAATTCAACCGAGCCGCTACCTTCGTCCTTAATCCTCGATCCTGAGCCGAAGCCGATGCCGAACGCCGCCGCGACGCGCGCCGGATCGTAAGAGGAGCGCAGCGCCTCGTCCCGCGCCGCCAGCTCCCTTAAGACTTGCCGCGCGGCGGCCTCGTCGCAAGGCGCGGCCCTCGTATCGACCACGAACAGGTATTCCCGGCTCCTCGAGCTGCGGCTGGCCGATTGCCTGCCGCCACGGTACGAGACGTAATCCAGGGCGAGCACGTCGAGCCTGCCCCGCGGGGCGAGGATCCCGACCAGGTCGTCGCCGCTCAGGTGCCCGTCAGCGTTCCAGCTGAAGACGAGCCGCGCCGCGTCGCACGAATCGAGCGTCGCGGAAATCGAGCTCGAGGCCTCCTTCTTGACGCAGAAGGCCGAACGCGTCTCCTTCCAGCCCACGGGGATCCCTGCCTTAGGGGAGAGGCTATCAGCGTTGCCGGGCCCCGTCGGCATGGGGAGGCCGTCCCAGCGGAGGATGGTATTGAGCAGATGGTAATTCGAGCCGTACTGGTGCTGGTTATACGGCGGGTCGAAATACGCGATATCGGCGCTCTGACGCGAGACGAAGCGACGGGCGTCCTCCCTGTAGACCCTCGCGGGCGTCGCCTCGGGCAGGATAGGCGGCTCCAGCTCCATCCGGCCAAGTATCCTCGTAAGCGCGTCCTTGCCGTGCCCCCCGAATCCCTTATGGTAGGCCTTGAAGACGCCGGACGTATTAGAATGCACCGCGGCCTCCAGGAGTATCCCCCCTAGCGCGACCCTACGGCGTATATCCTCGGGCGAGCCCGGCTCGGCGCCGCCGTACTCGCTCTCTATCCTCGAGCGGACGTAGTCTATGAACGCCGCGTTCTCCGCCGTGTAGAAGAGGCGCTCCTCGCCTATCCTCGGCGAGGCTGTATCGCGCGGGGCGTACCAGCGGGCGATGTAGGGTTCCGGCCGGGTGTAAGGGCTCGATACGCCGCCGGGAACCGACGGATGCATGCCGTTCCACTCGGAGAGGAACGCCCCAAGACCCGACGGGCCGCCGAACGCGTAGTCGATATCGCTAGGCCTCAGGGCCAGCCAGCACGCGCTCAAGGCCTCGCTATACGGCTCCCAGTCGTTGGCCGCGACGTCCATGCCCATAGCCCTGGCCAGCCTGGAGACGGATCCCGAGCCGGCGAACGGATCGAGGAAGCGGAGCCCTGGCCTTCCCGCCGCCAGCTCCTCGAAGACCGGCCTGAGGCGCGGCAGCAGGGAGCGCTTATTCCCCAGGTACGGTATCAGCTGGCTTGAGCAATAGCCCTCCGGCCCCGGAAGCGCGGAGGGCCTAGGGCTCATACCTGGCCATGCTCGTATCCGTCTCGAACACCTCCACCGCCGAGAGCGGCATCGCCGGATCGAGCCGCTTCATCTCCTCGAACACGTAAGCGGCTATGCGCTCGGCGCTGGGCGAGCCCGCGAACGCGGGAAGGTCGTTGAGCAGGCTATGGTCGAGGCCCTGGCAGACTTCCCTCAGCCGCCCCTTCAAGTCGCCGAAATCGTATAGCATTCCGGCGGCGTCGAGCTCGGAACCCTTCGCGAACGCCCTTACGAGGTAGTTATGGCCGTGGAGACGCTCGCACTTGCCGTGATACTCGGTGAGGAAGTGGGCGGCCGCGAAGGTCGCCTCGACGCGTATCGTATACATTGGAGCTCCTGGCGTATCGGTATCGGGCCGTGAAATTCGTCCCTGATAATACCCTCCGCCTCGAGCCAGCTTCAAGCCGCGCGCGAGGCGAAGAAGCCGCGTTTCGCGTCTTGCGCAAGAGCCTCCGCGACGCTACGATCAAGCTATGCCAAAGACGTTTCGCGAACTCGTTTCGCAAGAAGATGCGGCCGCCGTCAGCGGCGACGCCGGTACGATAATAGAGGGCCTCGCGTACGACTCCAGGGAAGTCGGGGCGGGCTTCTTGTTCTTCGCGTTCCCCGGCCTCCACGCCGACGGGCACGAGTATATCGACAAGGCCGTCGCCGCCGGCGCGGCGGCGGTGGTGCACGAGCGTCCCGTCGCGAACCGG
>Ga0180008_1001358_pt1 | contig 15684 bp, 32 predicted proteins | sample MM_PW_MetaG_FD_121121 | JGI IMG/M metagenome (GOLD analysis project Ga0180008, IMG submission 121121) | Groundwater microbial communities from the Aspo Hard Rock Laboratory (HRL) deep subsurface site, Sweden - MM_PW_MetaG | ecosystem: Environmental > Aquatic > Deep subsurface > Groundwater...
ATCCACTCATCCAAGTATCTTTTATCTTCACGGGTATATCGTATCTTTGCTGCCCAACTACGATATGACTTTCCATTCTCGGCTGCCATAATCATTAGTATTTCATCCTTATCATCAAGGGGCAACTCTGAAATCTTTTTCCTACCACTCATTATCTCTTGGGCTAGTGGTGAGTTCTTATCTACATGGGCTGTCCATGCCTCATTGATAAAAATATACGCATAGGCATGGAAATGGTGGAGGAGCTGGCTTACAACCTCCTTAAAATTCTCCTTATCTACCCAACCTATCAGGGTGTTGATACCCTCAGTAGGAGTAAGTATAAGAAGAGTTGGCTGATGCTCCTGCCCAGACTCAATAATAGTCCTTGATATTGCCTTGGTCTCCTGGATAGCTTTATTTAAGGTTGCTTCCTTTGTTTCCATCGCTTAACCTCCTCTTCAATAACTACCCAAAAACAGCAGGTAACAAAAAGCCCGATAACCCCTAAAATAATAGCCATTATCATATGTTTAACCTCTTTCTTAACTCTTGGTCAACGATTTCTGATAACTGGTTAATATCGTTTATTATCATGGTATCTTCACCATATAGGTGCTTAAATCTCTCTGTGGTATAATCACGGCTTGTTAGACAAATATGAATATCGGTTATTCCCTTAGCCCTGGCATCATCCAATAGCTCTGGTATAATATGAGATGGCCCAGTGTTAGGGCCGCCATCTGTAAAGTGGAATAAGACTTTCTGTTTTTTACCAGCTAGTCTTAGTAATTGAGCAATCGCCGCCGCCAACCCCTCGTAGCTTGGTGTCATTTGCCACTCTTTATCCAAACCAAGATTAACCCTTTGCACCTCTCTATCATAGAGGCGTGGGATGGTAACAGTTCCGTAACTTTCAGAGTAACCTAGCGCAATAAACTCCATTTTCTCTTTGGTAAAAGCATCGCTTATGGCACAGGTTATCTGCTCAATTAAATCCCTGCTAGGGTGAACCGAACCAGATAAATCCATCAAGAGACAAACTGCCATATCTATCTCCTCTGGTTTCTCTCTTCTCTGGAATACCCTCTGGTCTCCATAGGCAACACGGTGAAGCCTCCTGGCTGATATTCTACCAGACATCAAACCTCTATAATCCCTCGTTCTCCTGAGCCGATAATCTTGAAGTATTCGCCTTAGCTTCTCCTCAGTGGAAGCGGTTTTACTTCTAACTTCGGCGGCTCTTTTTGCATCCTCTTTTGGTGTATAGGCAAGAATTGTGTAACTGCTATCTTTCGCCAGAAGGGACAGAAGTTGGGATAGGTCATCTCTTTTTTCTACTATTGCCTCACTTACATCTTCGGCTAAATTCTTTGGTAATCTAGTATAATCATTAACTAAACTATCAAGTTCAGAGGCTAGGTCTAAGTTCGGGTCTGGCTCAATTTCTTCTTCATTAACACCACTCTCAACACCTTCGCCAGCCTCCTCATCAACATCCTCCTCACTACTATCGGTTTCCTCATCTTCTTCTGTCTCTGGCGGCTTATCTTCACCAGCTTCTTCTTCCGATTTCTCTCCGTCCAATTCCCCTTGCTCTTTTTCCGCTTTGGCTTCGGCTTCGGTTTCACCTTCTAAATCCTCCTGTTTTTCCAGTTTCTCCTGTGCCTCTTGCTCACTCTCCGCATCCTCATGCACTTGTTCTGGTGCTGGCTTTGACTTTCCGTTATCAGTATCGGGTGCAGGAGTTGGTTTACCAAAACCCCTCTCACTATCAGTAAGCATCGCTGGCAACTTTTTAAGGATTTTCCAGGCACCAATCACAGCACTGGACTTACTTAATTTCTTGGTGCACATCTTGTTTGCATAGGTAGCTATTATGCCTAATGTTTTGACATTTTCCTGGCTTATATTTTTGGGCATCTTACCACCAGCTAGGGTAAGATATATCATGGCATTAAGTATGTCCTTTCTGGTACATTCTGCCTCAAGCGGTTTTGTTACGCTATTAGGATTAAATCCACCCAATGCCCAAGCTCTTTCCCTGTAAAGATAATCCCTGTAGCCTGGATATGCGGTCATAAGATGGTCAACATAAATATCCTCAAAAATATCTATCAGTTTACCAAATGCTTGTCTATCCTCCGGACGATAAACTTGGGATTTATTCTCCAGCTTGGCAAGATACCCAACCTTATTGTCGGAGAATAGAATATGCCCTATCTCATGCACTGTTAAACCGAGGAGGACATCAACCACATCACCAGAGACTGGGAAGTTATTAGTGGCGATGGCGGCATCTAAAATTTTAGAAGATAGGGCAATTTGTTTTCTATCGGTATTGGCAGTATCAATACCAGCAAAGATTACCTCAGTCTTAGGAACAAGGCTCTGGGCAATAATACGGGCTCCATCTAATATGCTGGCGAGGTCAGTTCCAGGGTCTTTACTCCTATTCTCTCTCCAAAGCTCCGATAGGCTAGTAGTCATTTTTATATCTCCAAAATCTAAGTATCACCAACATCCTCCCAAACATAAGACATATACTAAACCTCCTCTTCCAGTAGTCAAGTGTTAGCCCTAAACTTAGACCACCTGAGGGAAGTTTACCTAATTCTACCATCTTCATTTTAGTATTTTTAGTATTTGACATACCTGTCACTCACCTTCTTGGTCGTCCACTTTTTGTATTCTAATTCATCTTTAATGGAGAGTGAAAATATCTCCATCACTCTTTGTCTCCACTCCAGGTCATTATAGTTGCCAATTGCCGTCTCAACCGCCTGCCAAAGACTTGTATTTTCGGCGTAGGCTTCGGCGGCGTGTAGTAACTGTCTGGTGGAGATTTTCTTTGATATAGTAGGCGTAGTTCTCACTGTATAGGCGAACTCGGCTAGTGAGTTAGCAATAACCTTTGGAATACCAGCCTTTATCTCTAATACTTTGGACTCTGGCTCGGCTGGTAAGTAGTCAAGGAATATCTCCCGAAACCTATCTCTTAATGCCATGTCTATTGAGGTTATACCGCAGAATAGAGCACCCTCATTTAGGGTGGCAATAAAAATCACATTGTCGGCGACATTAACCCTACGCCTCAAATCCTCAATCCAGCAGTTCCTTCTGCCATCAAGTAGTGGCATTAAGACATTAAGGACACGCTCATTCTCTGGTCGGTTAATCTCATCCATTATCACCACACAACCTTCAGTTTCCATTCCTCTGACAAAGCCCGTCTCCCTAATATCAGTTACCATAGCACTGCCATCACCCTGAATAAGACGGGTGGTTTGGAATAGCTGCTGTGGCTCCTGAAGCACACCGAAGTCAACTACCACTGCTGGTCTATTAAACTTGGCGGCAAATTCAAGTGCTAGACATGTTTTACCACCACCGGGCTGTCCAGTTACCAGTAGATTAGTTGGGTGTTTATGGGATAATGCCTCAGTTACCCTAAGGGCCTCAACAATATTCTCTGGGGCTATGAAGTATTGGTCTGCTTTGGGATAAAAGATTTCCATAGCTCCATTTTCTGACCCTGGCGCCGAGGCTGGAGAGGCTGGAGCCTGAACGCTGGTCTGTTCAACAGCGGACTGGACAGCCTCCCCTGTATCCTCGGCAGGTTTGACACCTAAAGCCTTCCGTCTCTCCAACTCATGCTGTTGACCTCTAGTGGTTAGCCCTCTCCAATATTCCTTATATTCGGGTGTGCCGACATCTGGTATCTTGGTCTCTGCTCTTGGAGGCTCGGCCTTCGGTGGTTCTAGTTTCGTAGCAGGCTCTCCACCGGTAGGTTTCTTGGGGCATAGTTTAAGATGGAGGTCATAGGCTTTTTCGGCTATATTCTGTTTGCAATATGGACATTCTCTGGTTTGCATCTTGCTAACCTCTTATCTAATGTCTAGTATTAGATTAACATATCAGATAGTATAAGTCAAGTGTTAGGGTAGATTCCGGTTAAGTTTAATAGGTTATTCTATTCCCTTCCTTGGGGACTGCGACATTTAGGGCAAGCACTATTATCACAAACCAGAATATACTTTACAACATTACCATTAACATCTCTGGCCCAAATCATCTTGAAAAGTGGTTTCTGGCACTCTGGGCATTGCTTACCTTGTGCTATCTCCATGTCTTTTACTCTCCTTCTTTAGACACTCCATGCAAAAGACCAGCTTTCCCATCTTACCACAGGATTCACCTGCCTGGATTACCTTCCCGCATTGGCACTTCCACTTATTTGGGGCGGTTACCATGCGGAGAACTGGTTTTGCCTTACTCATTTGGCATCTCCTTCTTTGGCTGCCCTAATGACTTTCCAGCAGGCCGACTCAAAGTTATCAACCAGAGGCTCGGCATACTTCTGCATCTCTTGGAATAACGCTGGGCTAACCATTACCTTTATAGTTCTAGTAGGTTGCCCTTTCCTTCTACGACCCATTTTCATCTCTCCTTTAGCCATCATCGGGCTAGGCTCTACCTAGCAACCGAGCACTAAGGCTCGGTTTCGGCTTCTACTGGACAGCAGGCAACAATAAACTTGCCTGGGTCAAAATCTGGGTTATCCATTATAAACGCATTGGTCAATTTCTGCACCAGCTTCCACTTTGATATACGGTTATCAAAACCTACAATCACATTAGCTACCATCTCATAGTCCTTTTTGGTCATTTTACTATCGGTTTCACCTCCCTCCGTTCTTTTTCGGCGCACTCAGGACATAACCCTTCCCTGGTAAGCTCCATATAGTGGACTTCCCTTGGGCACCGCCCGCATTTACGCACCATCCTAGCCTGAGCCTCCTCTATGGTTTCTTCTATCCACATAGACTTACTCCTTCCTTTAGGCTTAGGGCTAACCAGCCCACGACTAGGGCCGAAGCTACCCTCGGCCCCAGGTTGTTGGATGGTTAGAGTTCTGCTACCAGCTTCTTAAAGTCCTCCACTTTATCCGTTGGTATAAATACTCCCTTGGTAAAACCTGTATATCTATCGGAAGTTATATAGGTATTGATATTGACCCCGCTTACCTCACCATCATTGTTCGGTATTACCTGTGAGAGCACCACCTCTGTGGAGTCGGATACCTTAACTCTGGATACCTCCACAAACTGTGTCATGGTTACCTCCTTTCTTCCATAGATTTAATACACTCTTGGCACCTTTTACAAGTGCCATCTGGTGAACATTCAACCCAAATAGTCCACCTACCACACTTCGGACACTTTCGTTTACCTTTAGCTCCCACACTTACCCCCTCTCCTAGTTTTCGTTTCCCAATCTAACATTCTCTACACCAAACCGCTCCTGTGCATCCTTGATAATACACCAGCGACACATTGGGCTGTGGACATCAGGTTCTACCCCATCATACAATAATTCATAGGTGGGATACTCCTTACCACACTTGACACATCTAGCTTTTGGTATCCACTGTGCCATAATCACCTCTACATATTACTTGAGCCAACCAGCTCATCCTAGCACTCTGGCAGTAGTGCTAGGTCAATTGGTTAGCGCACCATACTTACCTCACTTCCCTTTGTAGTCGCCTCAGGCCATACAGTAAATCCCGGGCTTCCCGCCTGTTTGAGGGCCGCTCCTCTAACGGCTCCGATATACCTAGTTGGACACATAGCTTGGTTATAGCCCTCACTTGTTTAGGTGTTGGCTTGAGGTTCCAGTTACTGGTTGGTGCTATCTTCTCCATTTACTTAGTCCCATGTCCAGTGGGACAGCAATTACGGCACATTGATGCTTGGGGATGGCCCGCATCATTTAGTATCTCCCCACAATCGTAACATACCATTGTTCTTCTAGTTCCTATGTGGTGAGGGTTGATATTGTAGTCGTTTATATCTACTCTACCACAGACCTTGCAGACCACAGCATCTTTTGCCTCTAGTTTTCTTCCGTGAGACATAGTTACCATCCTTCCTGCTATTATTTGGTTGCTAATGTGCTATGCTTCTTCTAATGCTTACTATTAGATTAACATACTAAAAGTCAAAAGTCAAGACTTAGGCAAGTTTTTGCCTAAAGTCAAAAATTTTTAACAAAAAACTGCCAGCTTGATTGTCTTTTATACTATCTAAAAGACAAGCTAATTGGCAAGGCCAAGAAAATTTTTAATTTTTTTTTAATTAAAAGCAATTTTACTTTATTTTATAAAATTCGTGTGGTTATGTTAATTAAACTATTGACAAGCCAACAACTTTATGATAAACTAATAATAGACTAAAGTCAAGCGTTAGTTTGACGCTAGATTTTAGACACCTTAAAAACTGAATAGCTGAGACGCCGATTAAACTTAAGGAGTGTGAAAGTGACACAAGAATTAAACACAAGTCTAATCGGCAAACCGATTGATGAGCTAACCCCCGGCGAACTGGCAAGTTTAGCAAGCCAGTTATCTTTACTCACTACTGAGATTGATGCCCGGCAAAAATCCGTCCGTGACGAGGCTCAAAACGAGGTTTTTGCTGAGATTGCCAAATCAGTAGAAGAGGGAATACGAAAACTGGCCTGGTTAAAACTACCCAAACTGACAATGGTGCCCGATGCTGACGGTGCCCATTATACCGTAGCATACGCTTCAACAAAGGTTAAAGGCGCAGGTGGCGGCAAACGAACCGCAACCGATGTCAACGGTGGCGGAATCACCATCAATAAGATGTCCATCGCCTGGGGTGGAATAGCCTGGTTCAAAGACAAGGACGGCAATGAGTATGAGGGTATCAAGGAGCTGGTAAAAGCCCTCAAACAGCCGGATGGCATCTCTGAGGCGGATAGGTGCTGGGATATATCCAAGAAGGGTATTTCAGCATCGGATATTGTCACCAAATATCACGCTGAAGAGGTAACCTTAGTCTTTAACGATAGTACGGAATTACTCGTTAAGGATGCTATTGAGAAAATGAAAACCGCCCGGGCGGAATCACCCGCCAGCTAAAATCTACGGCGTCTCAGTTATCAGTCTTAAGGTTAGGGCCTAGTGAAAACTAGGCCCTTTTTTTGTCTATTACCCCCCTACTCACATATCAGACAACCGTCTCCCTTTTATTCTACCACAGTTTTAGAAACGGATGAACCTTATACATCTCCCTAACTATCTCATTAAAGTCTTTATGGTAATAAACATCTGCCATATCCCTTCTATCCCTGGCCCACCTGAGAAACCTCTTAAACATAGCCTTGGTAATACCTAAGTCTGTAAAGATAGTAGCAAGACACCGTTTGATACTATGCCAATTCTCCTTATATTTTCTATTCACCCCTGCCCGACGGCAAGCCTGCCAAAACTTATACTTTACCGTCATCTCTGAAAGTTGTTCGTAGCCACTAAGATACTTCATCTTATCCTCAGGAATATAATATTCACGGGTTACTGGTTTTCCTTTCCTTGCTCTCCTTTTGGCTACAATAACAATAATACTATTCTGTTTTACCTCCACATTGGTTAACTCAATAGACCTCAGTCCAAATACAGTGGACAGGAATACCAACGAGGTCACATACTCACCAGGATAGTTTCCCCAGTAAGTTATGAGCCTCTTTACATCGTCAACAGATTTGGTTGGGGTATATATTTCCTCCTCATCGGGCACCGGTGGTAGAAACTCGGTATCCAGTGGAAATGGTATCTCCAATGCCTTGCATAGCCGTTTGAGAATATAGTAAGCTGTTCTTATTGAGTTATCGCAATAATCAATATCCTCAAGGAACTTAATCATACCAGGGCGAGAGAAATCACCAGATTTAATTAGGAACTTCCTGGCGATTGATGTATAGTAGGTTACAGTTCTGGGTGACTTCTTACTCAGGTCAGATTTAAGGATAGATAGTTGCCTACTGATTGTTGGTTTCAAACTTGACCCCCTCTAGGTAACGCTGTATTTGCCTAAGAGACCTGCCAAGCATCTCGGCAATCTGTTCTGCTGTATATCCGTCCTCGGCTAACTTTATAGCCTTAATCCTTATTTTTAGGGCAGGTTTATTCACATTAGGCATATCATATGCACAAACTGGAAGTGGACAAGTAAGACAGTTATCCCAAAGTTCACACCCTTTTTTACCCGTGCTTCTTTGCCTACCCATATTTAGTGCCTCATTAGTATTACACCAGCTTCTTCAAAAAACTTCTGGCTTAACTCCCATCCAGGATAATCATTAGTCTTATAATGAATAACTGCTACTCCAGCATTTATTAAAATCTTGGCACATATCGGGCAGGGTATATCACGAATATATAATTCCGACCCCATTGTGCACATTCCCATCCTGGCTGCATTGGCGATTGTATTCTGCTCGGCATGGGTGGCCCGGCAAAGCTCGTGGTGTGTTCCAAATGAAAAGTCCTCTCTAGCACAACCTATGTCTATACAATGGGCACACCCTCTAGGTGCTCCGTTAAATCCAGTAGATATAATAGTTTTATCCTTAACCAGAACACCTCCATATTGCCTTCTTATACAGGTGCTTTGTTGTGATACCTGCTCGGTTATTCCAAAAAAGAACTCATCCCAAGGTTTTCTCATTGTTTACCTCCTTAAAGGGTGCTTCTAGTTGAGGATAGGCTAGTCCTGGAACTGCCATAACTTGATGGAGTTACCCGTCGTTCTTCTTTTAGCAACTCCTCCATTATTCGTCTATGATAAGCCTGTCTATGTTGGGTATTTACGAATTTTGCCCAAGGTCTGGAGGTTTCAAATTCTTCACCACAACCACAGGCACAGACCTTAATCACTATCGGATTTCTTGGTCTAAATCGCTTGAGTCTACATTTTAGACAATATTTAACCTTGGGTGCATCACTTGTAAATGTCTTACCACAATCGGAACAGATAATATATTTTAGCGGCTTGGAGATTTTTGTCTTTTTCTTTGCCCCTTTTATTTTCTTGGCCATCTCAATCTCTCAAAATGAGTATCAAATGCGTTTTCTACTCTTTTATTATACTACAATGTGATTTGCTCTGTCAAGTAGCCCCCGATTAAAGTTTTGAGTGTGAGCACACTCTGAGAGACAAAACCAAGCGTTTTAGCTTGATTGGTGAGCCAAAGATTTATGCTTAAAAATGTCCTCTATACACTTGACGAGCTGAGTGCTTTATAGTAAAATTATGCTAGAAAATGTTATAGATTTATAGATATTGTGGTGAGTTACGATGAGTATGGAAAGACGAGATATTGTTACTAAAATAATTGAGGATGCTTACACCAAATCCTACAAGATGAGGATTGTTGGTGAGGTATCCGTTGAGGCGACATTGCCCCGAATTATTGTGGAGCGGGAAGCAAAGAAACTTGGTTTAACTATTGAGGAATTTATAGAGAGTCATCGGGTTGAATACCTATTCAATGATTTCGGTGGAGCATTTGTTAGGTTTAGAAAGGCGGAATAAGCCTGCCAGCTACCCGTAGTTAGCAGGTGGGGTTGTGGACAGGAGAAGCGCTTGCGCTGACAGGAGAAGCAGTCCCACCCGCCAGCTACATGAAAGGGCAGTATGAGATAAAGGATAACGGGAAGACCACCTACGAGTGTGCATAGTAGGGCTAAAAGTTGCTGCGTTATCTAGCTGGCAGGATAATAAAATAAAAGGAGGTCAAAATGCCATTCTACGAAAAAGATACCGAGGGGAAACTTGTTAAGGTTGAGGATGTGCCAGAGGAGGCAGTCCAACTCATGGACAGGTTTGATGGGGAGGCTATTGTCCACAGATTAACAACCGGTATTGCGTCAGATGCCTTTATCTACCGTTACCCAATCAAGACAAAGTTCGGGGTTAAGGAAATTATTGGTATATCAACCGATGGCTCGTATGAACTTGCCACAATGCTCGGTAATATTGAAGTCTTGCAGGATGTAAAGGTTGACAAAGATTCCGACCCCGATTATTTCTATGCGATGGTAAGAGCTAAGGATATTTCCAGAAATGTAATCCTGCTGGGCGTTGCCAGGCAATGCAAATTTATGGTAGATGAGGGGAATAAACCCATCCACGATAGGTTAAATGAACACGCTTTTGTTGCATCTATCTCTAAAGCCCAAAGAAACGCCATTTTACACTTGACCCCCGAGGATGTTATCACCAAGATAATCAATAACTGGGCACAAAGGGGAAAGTCCAAACAACTCAGACCCCAACCATTAGAAACTGAACCAACGCCACCTGTTACAACCAAACCACCAACCGCTGCTACTTCTGAGTTTACTGCAACAGCAGCGCAAGTTACCGAACAACAGGAGAAACTAAAGAAGTTGCGGATGGAAGTCCATAATAGATTTCAGGCTGACCTCGGTATCGGTTTAGAGAAAAGAAAGGGAATGTTAAAGGAGAAGTTTGGCGTTGACTCTCTAACAGACCTAAGTGAACAGCAGTTAAATGAATGTAAAGTCTGGGTTGAGGAAATGATTACACAGGGAACCAAGGCTCCACCAGCAACTAAAGCTCCAACCGATAGGGATATAAGGACTAATCAGGCCAAAGAGCTTGGTTTTGAAAGTCTTGATGAACAAAATAAGCTCAGAGGAAGCCTTTATACAATACTTACCTCCCCAAACCAGCTTGGTTTGAAGGATGAAGAGGCAAAGGAGTTTGTAACCAAAAAGGGATTTACTTCAACCAACAGCATACCCAAAAGGAGCCTAGTTGAGTTAATTAGCGAGGCAAATGAGATTATTAGGATTAGACAGACACCTCCGCCTCCCGGTGAACTTGAACCAGAAAATATACCATTCTAAGAAAGGGGTGGTTCACTATGGCACAAGAAAGAGCCATCCCCTACTCATTAGAAGCAGAGGAGGCTGTAATTGGTTCAATTCTAGTTAATGCCGAGAGTATTAATGAGGTCATAGATATTCTTACACCAAAGGATTTCTTCACTGAGGATACAGCCAGTATTTACAAGGTGATGGTTGCTCTCAAAGCAAGGGATGAGGAAATCAGCGAGATAAGTGTAGGTATGGAGCTACAAATACTTAATAAACCTGGATTGATTGCCTATCTCTCTCACACTATTTCAGTAGTGCCGTCCCCTCTTCTTATAAAATCCTACGCCGATGTGGTTCAGCGTTGTTCTTTTTACAGGCAGTTACTTGGAACATCAGGACAAATTGCCATTATAGCCATAGAGCAAAATCCTGATATTAAGGCTACATTAGATAGATGTGAGAGTATAATCCAAGAGTTAAGGGAAAGGACAACTCCCGAAAGCAGGAGATTGATATTAGGTAAACCAAGACTAATTGAAACCAACCCACCAAGATATATATGGAATGTTAATGGTAAAGATTTAAGATTCAGTCTCCCTGAAATAACTATATGGGGTAAATTTAAGAATAGGGTTATCTCTGAGCTTAATTTTGTCCCAATAAAACCAAGGGATTGGGATAACACAATAAATACCCTAATAACTCACTCGTTAGCAATAGAAGCACCAGCTGATGCCAGTGAGGAGCAACAGTTAAAGATTTTAATATTAAGGTGGTTTGAGAGGATGAGGGAGGCAAGTATATATTCCGATTTAGCTGTTGGGAGACACCACATAAAAGAGGTTGGAGGCACCACTTATTATTTTTTCAAGAGCACACCGCTATTGGATTATCTAAAGAAGGAATATAAGAGAGGTATTAACTCGGAGGATTTATGGATGTCAGTGCATAAGTGGCATGGTATAAAACATAAAATAAGGATAAAAACTCCCACTGGTAGTATGCCTACTGATTTGTGGGGTGTGCCTATGGCATTTGCAGAGGAAGAAAAAGAGGAGAAGGCACCTAGTTGGTTTTAGGGGGAAGTAATGATTAACCGTTGTAGGTTTCTAAACATTGGTCTAAATCTCTGTAGCCAGATTGGTCAATCCTGCCCATATATGACCGACCCATCCCCCTGCCCTGATTACGATGAGGATTTTGACCGTTCTTATGTAGAAAATTACAGGATGGCTAAACTTAAAGGTGATGACCTTATTAAGGCTGAAAATAAAAGACTTAGTACCAAAACAATATATAGCGCCCCTGGTCTTAGTGGTGATATTGAGGATGCTAAAGCCTTTACAAGTCGTGTTGAGGCTGAATTAAACGGGATGGGTGTTAAGGTAGAGAAAACCGAGGAAATAGTTGAGGAGGAAGCCCCAGAATGGTTTTAATAAACCATAACAGATTACTTGAGTGGAAAGCATTGCTTTATTATCTCTGTGAGCACAGGGAAAGGTTGGAAACAGAAGGTAAGATGAAAGCATTGGTATTATGCCTGCAAAGACACTGGCGGGCGATTTGGAGGGAAATATGATTGATATACTATATCGTAAAGATATAGCTGACCTCCTAAAAATAGAGATACATGAGCAATTTGGAAATGGCTTTGAGGCTCTAATAAGAAATATCCTGTCCTGCTACAACTATCACAGCATAGTTATAAAAGTCTATCTGCCTTCAAAGCCTTGGCGAAACCGCAAAAAAGGCAGTGGTGTAGCCTTCCGTTATGGACTTAGTAAGCCGGGGGTTCCTGAAATTCACATTGGATTGCATAATTATCATCAGATGTTACTTACATTGTTTCATGAATTAGAACACCTGAGGCGACCACCAATGGTTTGTTTTTCTAAGGAGCAACGCCAAAGGGAAGAACAATTGGTTGAAAGGAAGGCAAAAGCTATGTGTTATACCTACTCAACTTTACATCATATGAGGCTTTTGGAGGTGAATAATGTCAGAGATAAGGGATAGGGTAAAAGGCGAGATTAAAGATAGAATCTCGGAGAGACATAACATTATATTCTTTGAGGATGATATAGACTATATTCTCTCCATTCCCGAACTAGCTATAGTGGATAGGAATGCAAATAAACCATTGTTTAACTGTCTTAATTGTGCGTTTCTAGGTGATAAAGAAGGTTGGGTAAAGGAGGTAAAGTAATGACCGAGAAACAGTTTTGTAAACTTGATGAGTATTCTGGAGAACTACCAAACCCAATGTCGTTCCCGGTTCAAGGGGAAGGTATAGTAGCAATAGATGGCCACCCTAATACCTTTACCGATGGTTTTATGATGGACTTTTCAGTTACCGAGGATGATAGGCAAAAACTTGAGAAATTGGTAACAAGAACGGCATCCGAACAAGCCTATAATAGTCTACTTGAAGATGCAAAACAAGCAGTAATCCAACTATCCAAACCACAATACATATATATTGGAGGGGTATTTATTGCCTATGTATTGTCCATTCCTTATGCCGCACACATTGGAATACAGGTCAAATACTACCGATATTTTATAAACCGTTATCCAGGTTGTAATTTCTATACCAGTAAAGAACAATGGGAACAGTGGAATGTAAAACAAGTTAAGGTAATGAATAAAACAGTAGGATTATTGATGCCGCTGGGAATCCCGCCAGTGGTGGAGGGGACATAGATGGAAAAGGAACAACTTAAACAAATTGTAGATGAGACCTTCCACTTCCTAAATAATAAAGGGGTCAACTTTATTTGTTATATTTGGGATAGGGATGGTGAGTGTGGTGGTGGTTGTAATTGCGCCGATGCCGATGTAGGAGATGCTCTGGTTGCTATTGAAAAGATAGTTAAACATTTTAACATTGACACAGATAGGCTTTATACTGCATTGATGGGAATTAAAGCCGAACAACAGGGGAATTAGATGGAACAATTAAGGTTTTAGCTGGTCGCAGGAGGACTTTGTTACAATCAAGAGTTTAAGGAGGGAAAGATTAATAATGGAAGAACAAAAGAGGCAAGGTGGACAGGTTAAGGATGGGAAGTGGCTGGTGCTTACTGAGAGTAATGGCAAGGAAGGCGTAGGCTTTAACCACAAGTGCGGTACAAAGATTATGGGGGTAGAAGTAGCACATCCAATCTGGGATGGGCCGTTTGCTTGCTCTGGTAGCGGGCGGTGCCACTATGAAACGGTGCCTTATTGCCCAAAGTGTGAGACGAAACCTAACTTCTATGGAGCACCAATAGATATTCCATTCCCTGGTCTAGCGCAGAAGGTATAGCTTAACACTCAATGATAAAGAGTTAGGGAGGTCTAATGATAAAGCACTTCTCCTATAGCCAACTTAACCAATTTACGATGTGCCAAATGGCTTATAAGTTCCGCTATATTGATAAGATACGAACTCCAATCAATGGAGAGCTACTTCGTGGTGATGCTTACCATAAAGCGGTAGCTCACGCCTACACAGGTATAATTATCTACAAGGAGAAGCCTGGTATAGATGAGGTTATCCAGGTCTATACCGATACCTGGAACAAGAGATTAAATGATAGGATAATCATAGATGAGGGTGAGGAACTTAGTATACCATCTGTTGACTTCAAGGGTAAAGACTCTGGGAAGATGAAGGATGATGGAGAAACACTGTTAAAAATATACTACAATACCATACTGCCCAAGATAATTCCTGCTGAGGTTGAAATAAGAAAGACTACCATTTACGAGGGCATACCCCTTATAGCCTATGTAGATTTAATAGATTGGGGCGGTGTGGTTATTGACCATAAGGTTAAAGCAAGGATGTTTAGCGAGGCTGAACTCCAGAAAGACCTACAGTCATCAGTTTATGGACTAATTCTTGGTATGAATGAGCTTGAACTTCATTTTCACACGGCGCTTACCGTTAAGGAGCCTCATATTGAAATTGTCCCGATTAAAAGAACCAGGGATGATATGGATTGGGTTGGTAAGCTAATAGTATCAGCATGGAGACAGATAGAAACAGGTATATTCTCACCATCACCTGCGGGGTGGTGGTGTTCACCCGACCAGTGTCCATTTTGGGGACATTGCCATATACCGAGAAGTTTTTAAGGAGGAGGAATAATGGACTTAGTAGTAATTATAGTTGGTATTGGTAGTATTATCGCCAACATCTTAATCACAGCACTTGTAGTGAAACTTTACACCGAATATCGGAAGGATGTTACTATTAAAAGACGCTATGAGGAAGCAAAAACAGCAGTAGAAGGCTCAGTAAGGAGGTTAAACAATGACTAGAAGTCCGTTACTGGCAATAAAGGCACTGAATGAACTAATGCTTAGTCTCACCAACTATGGCTATCACCCTATCTTGAAATACAACTTAAAAAATAAGGTGATGACCTTACAGTGTGAGATGAAGGAGGCTGACATAGAAAACCTAGAAAAGCAGCTTACTACATTTATGGAAAAATAATGTGGTATGTGCATTACTACCAGGAAAATATAGAGCATATTGCTCATTTCGTCAAAGGTAGTGATGCCTGGAGGTGTTTTGTTGCTTATTGCTACGAACAGCCCTACTACAAGCCCCGTTATAAAGGATGGTTAGAATGGAGATGTGAGTAGTGCGTAAGTGTATATATTGCCATAAGAGGATTCGGCAGAGGGATAAACTGATTGCGGTTTATGATGACAAGACTCAATACATTTGGTTTTTCTGCTCTTGGTGGCATATCATAAAGTGGTATGTAAGAGAGTGGTTAAAGAGATTAAAGAGGAGGATAAAATGAAGAAACCAACAAAACAAACACAACAACCCAATAACAAAAATGTGGTGGTCACTCCCTTACCAAGAAGCGCCAGGGATATTGAGCCAGTTCTGGCAATATGCGCTGGGGATTGCGGAAGGATAACTTCGTGTTATAGTTACCCTCGTAAAGATGGTGGCTTCGTATATTATTGCCTGAGGTGTAAGCCACGCAA
>Ga0180008_1001359_pt1 | contig 15683 bp, 15 predicted proteins | sample MM_PW_MetaG_FD_121121 | JGI IMG/M metagenome (GOLD analysis project Ga0180008, IMG submission 121121) | Groundwater microbial communities from the Aspo Hard Rock Laboratory (HRL) deep subsurface site, Sweden - MM_PW_MetaG | ecosystem: Environmental > Aquatic > Deep subsurface > Groundwater...
AGGTAGGTGTAGATCAGGTTGTTCGCCGGCACGGTGATGACCTGCACCACGATAACCGCGATACCCAGGCCAATCGCCGTCTCGACTTTCTTCGAGATGGCGATAAAGGTGCACATGCCGAGGAAGAAGGCCAATGCCATGTTCTCAACGAACACCGCCTTGGCCAGCAAGCTGAGGTAATGCTCCATTAGTAAGCCTCCTTATTCGACACTTGCGAGGCCATCTTGAAGCTTGGCTTCTCCAGCTGGTCTTTTTTCCAGCTGCGGATCGCCCAGATGAACAGACCAATCAGGAAGAACGCCGAAGGCGGCAGCAACAGCATGCCGTTAGGCTGGTACCAGCCACCGTCGTTGATCACCGGGATGATCTCGTAACCCATCAGCTTGCCTGCACCGAACAGCTCACGAATGATGCCCAGTGCGACGAGGAATGCACTGTAACCCAGGCCGTTACCAATACCGTCAAAGAACGACAGTACCGGCGGATTCTGCATGGCAAAGGCTTCAGCACGGCCCATCACGATGCAGTTGGTGATGATCAGTCCGACGAACACCGACAACTGCTTGGACAGGCTAAAGGCATACGCCTTAAGCACCTGATCCACCACGATCACCAGAGAAGCGATGATCACCATCTGCACGATCATGCGGATCGAGCTGGGGATCTGGCTGCGGATCATCGAGATAAACAGGTTGGAAAACCCGGTTACCAGGGTCAGCGCGATGGACATCACCAGCGCGGTTTTCAGGTTCGAGGTCACTGCCAGAGCAGAGCAAATACCCAGAATCTGCAAACCAATCGGGTTGTTGTTGAAGATGGGGTTGAGCAGGACTTCTTTAATAGTCGGCTGCGACATGATTAAGCCTCCCCTGCGCGCAGGTTAGCGATAAACGGACCAAAACCGTTCTGACCCAGCCAGAAATTCAGCAGGTTATCGACGCCTTTGCTGGTCAGTGTGGCCCCAGCCAATGCATCAACCTGATGGACAGCGTTGGGGCTCTGCGGATCGACACCACCCTTGACCACGGCAACTGACAGCTTGCCGTTTTCATCAAACAGGGTTTTGCCCAGCCACTGCGCTTTCCATTTCGGATTATCGACCTCACCACCCAAGCCCGGAGTCTCGGCATGCTGGTAAAAGCCCATGCCCGCAACCGTATTCAGATCGCCCTTGATGGCGATAAAGCCATACAGCGTGGACCACAAGCCATAGCCGCGTACCGGCATGATCAAGGTATCCATCTGACCGTCTTTCTCCACCACATAAACCGTGGTGTAACGCTCAAGACGCTTGATCGAGGCAATATCGTCATCACCGCTAAGCACGCTCGACAGCTTCGGATCTTTTGCAGCCTTCAACGGATCGAAGGTCATCGGGTCCTTGGCATCGGAGAACGTGCCCGTTTGCAGATCAACCAGCTTGGCGGTAATGGTGCCGTTGAACATGTCTTTAACTTGCGCGGCAGACATATTCGGCTCGCCCAGCCCGGCAATAGCCAGAATGCTGCGCTGCTTGTCCAGCTGACGGTTTTCAACCTGAGTCGGCTTCAACGCAATGGCCGCGCCGGCCACAAACACCGAGCACACCAGGCACACCAACAGGGCCACCACCAAGGTGCGGACGGTGGATTCTTTTTGACTAGACATTGCGTGCCAGCCTCCGCTTGATATTGGCTTGAACGACGAAGTGGTCGATCAGCGGTGCGAACAGGTTGGCGAACAGGATCGCCAGCATCATGCCTTCCGGGAACGCCGGGTTGACCACACGGATCAACACCACCATCACACCGATCAGCGCACCGAAAATCCACTTGCCCGTGTTGGTCATGGACGAGGACACCGGGTCGGTGGCCATAAAGAACATACCAAAGGCAAAACCGCCCACCACCAAGTGCCAATACCACGGCATGGCGAACATCGGATTAGTGTCAGAGCCCAACATATTCAACAGCAGGCTGAAACCGATCATGCCCAGCATCACGCCCGACACGATGCGCCACGCCGCAATCTTGGTAATCAGCAACACACCGCCGCCGATCAGGATCGCCAGGGTGCTGGTCTCACCAATTGAACCCTGGATGGTGCCAACAAACGCGCTGGACCAGGTAATACCGTTACCGATGATGTTTTCCACACCACCGGCAGCGGCCAGGCTCAACGAGGTTGCGCCGGCAAAACCATCAACGGCCGTCCACACCGCATCACCGGACATCTGCGCCGGGTAGGCGAAGAACAGGAAAGCACGACCGGCCAACGCTGGGTTGAGGAAGTTCTTACCGGTACCGCCAAACACCTCCTTGCCGATTACCACGCCGAAGCTGATACCCAGCGCCACCTGCCACAGCGGGATGCTGGGCGGCAGAATCAGGGCAAACAGCACCGAGGTCACGAAGAAACCTTCGTTAACTTCGTGCTTGCGGATCGAGGCAAAGAGTACTTCCCAGAAGCCGCCGACGATAAAGGCTGTCGCATACACCGGCAGGAAGTACGCAGCGCCCTGGATGAAGTTATCCCACAGGCTGCTTGGGTCAAACCCGGCCAGTGAGCCGATCAAGGCGAAGCGCCAGCCTTCCTGAGCAGCCAGCAGTTCAGGGCTGTTAGCAAAGATCAGGTTGGCCTGGTAACCGGTGTTCCACATGCCGAAAAACATCATCGGGAAGGTACACAACCACACGGTGATCATCATGCGTTTGAGGTCAATGCCGTCACGCACGTGAGCAGTGGTCTTGGTTACGCTACCGGGGCGGTAAAAGAACGTGTCGATGGCCTCATAGAGGGCATACCAGTTCTCGTATTTGCCGCCTTTTTCAAAGTTGTGCTCGATTTTATCGAGGAATGCACGGATACCCATGACTTAACCCTCCTTCTCAATGCGCGCGAGGTTGTCGCGCAGGATCGGGCCGTATTCGTACTTGCCAGCACACACATAGGTGCACAGCGCCAGGTCTTCTTCGTCGAGTTCCAGGCAGCCCAATTTCTGCGCCATCTCGGTATCACCAACGATCAGGTAGCGCAGCAGTTGCGTTGGCAGGATATCCAGCGGCATCACGGCTTCGTAGTTACCTACCGGCACCATGGCGCGCGGGCTGCCATTGGTGGAGGTGGAGAAGGCAAACTTCTTCGCCGCCATTAACTTGGAAACGAAGATATTCATCACCGAATGCTTGTTTACCCCAGCACGCAGGTAATGCATCAGCTCACGTTCGTTGCCCTCAGTCAGACAAGACACCTGCAAGTGGTAACGGCCGAGGAAAGCAAAAGCGCCCTGCGCAGTACGGCCACCCAACACCGAGCCAGAAACAACTCGATTGGAGCCCGGCTGCAGTTCACCGGCGGTCAGCTCGCTGAGGTTTGCGCCCAAACGGGTGCGCACCAGACGCGGCTGCTCGACCACAGGACCGGCCAGCGCTACAACGCGCTCGGTCCACAGTTGGCCTGTGGTGAACAGTTTGCCGATGGCAATCACGTCCTGATAGTTGATCGACCAAACGCTCTTGGTCGCATTGACCGGATCAAGGAAGTGGATATGCGTACCTGGCAAGCCTGCCGGGTGCGGACCGGCGAAGGCTTCAGTCTGCACCTTACTCAGCTGCTCACCGGGCAGCGATGCGCCCTCGGCTTTACAGAGGAACACCTTGGCCAGATTGCTCAACACTTGCAGACCATTTTCAAAGTCGGCGGCGTACTCGGCAATCACCACAGTCGGGTCGGCTGCAAGCGGCTGAGTATCCATCGCGGTGACGAAAATCGAGCTAGGCTGCGCATCTGCTGCCGGCACTTTGCTGAACGGGCGCGCGCGCAGTGCAGTCCACAGGCCCGATTGCAGCAGGACCTCGCGCACTTTCGCGTCGCCGACAGTCGCCAGTTGGTTCGCTGCTACCTGATCAAAGGTAACCTGCTCATCGCCTTCAACGTCGATCACCACGGACTGCAGCACACGCTTTTCACCACGGTGAATCGCGCTGATTACGCCTGCGGCCGGAGCGGTGAACTGCACGCCTGGGGACTTTTTGTCCGAGAACAGCACCTGACCAAGCTTGACCCGATCACCGACCTGAACCTCCATCGAAGGCTTCATACCGTGATAATCGAAGCCTATGACAGCGACGCTACGCACGGGCCTTGCAGCCTCAATGCGCTGCGCCGGCACGCCTGCTATGGGCAAATCAAGCCCATGTTTTATTTTGATCATAGGTTTGTCTAACCACTGATTTATATGCTTTTCAGAATACGGGCGACACCAACGCATAAAGATGCGGCGCAGCACCAAAACAAATCAGGCACTGGGCAGGATGTCGGTCGCGGGAAAAAATCTGGCTGATTATAAAGCGCACGCTCCACCACTGGCCACCCAAGCGCTTGCTTTTATCCGGTTAAACGTAACAGAAGGCAACAGATCGCGACTTGACTGTAAGCGCTGGGCGCGAGACATAGCACTCACGCGACCAACTGGAGCCCTGTCATGCGCTTATTTCTGCTACTTACCACCCTACTGCTTATAAGCGGCGAGCTATTGGCCAATGATCGCGAACGCCTGCAAGAAGCAGGCTTCGCCACCAGTCACGAACTGGGGCAGAACAACCTAGAGCGCAAGAACCAAAGCGTGCTGACGTACCTCTGGGTCGATGTGTATGCCGCCGCCTTGTACGCCCCCACCCAGGCAAGCGCGCGCCAGGCAGTCGCTACACCACTCACGCAGCGCCTGGAGCTTTACTACTTCCGCGAGATCGATAGGCAAGACGTGATCAAGGCTGCCTGGGTTGCCTTAGAACGCCAGCACGATGCCGCCACCCTAGAACGCCTGCGCCCAGAAATAGACGCCCTGCACGCAACCTTTCGCGACATCAACCCGGGGGACCGCTACGCCCTGAACTTCAACCCAGACAGCGGACTGACCTTAGAACCGAATGGCAAGACCACCTTCACCAGCCAAGACCCAGAGCTGGCCAGGGCTTACCTGGGTATCTGGTTAGCGCCCAATGGCCTGTCAGATAAATTGCGCACCCGCCTTTTAGCCGAGTAATTGCAGACAATAAAAATCACCATGAGTCATTTTTAGCGTCGCGCCACGACGGCCCACAAGGTAACGACCAGGGATTGCGCACAATAAAAAACGGGAGCCGAAGCTCCCGTTTTCATTGCAACCCGACGCTTAGCGCGGGAAAGCAGGCGGGTTAACCCCAGCCATGTCTTCCATCACGCGGATCACCTGGCAGCTGTAGCCGAACTCGTTGTCGTACCAGACGTACAGGATCACGCGGTTTTCGTTGCAGATAGTGGCTTCAGCATCGACCACGCCGGCGTGGCGCGAGCCCACGAAGTCGGTGGAGACCACTTCCTGCGACTGCACGAAGTCGATTTGCTTCTGCAGGTCGGAGTGCATGGCCATCTGGCGCAGGTACTCGTTGACCTCATCACGGCTGGTGGCTTTCTCAAGGTTGAGGTTGAGAATGGCCATCGACACGTTAGGCGTCGGCACGCGAATGGCGTTACCGGTCAGCTTGCCCTTCAACACAGGCAATGCCTTGGCCGCCGCAGTGGCTGCACCAGTTTCGCTGATCACCATGTTCAACGGCGCCGAGCGACCACGACGATCGCCTTTGTGGAAGTTGTCGATCAGGTTCTGGTCGTTGGTGTACGAGTGCACCGTTTCAACGTGACCATTGGCGATGCCGTACTGGTCATTGATCGCCTTGAGCACAGGCACGATGGCGTTGGTGGTGCAGGATGCAGCCGAGATGATCTGGTCATCGGCGGTGATTTCGGCATGGTTAACGCCGTGCACGATGTTCTTCAGCGCGCCCTTACCCGGCGCAGTCAGGACAACGCGCTCAATGCCCGGACAAGCCAAATGCTGGCCCAGGCCCTCAGCGTCACGCCACACGCCGGTGTTATCCACCAGCAGTGCGTTTTTGATGCCGTACTGGGTGTAGTCAACTTCTTTTGGGTCTTTGGCGTAGATCACCTGAATCAGGTTGCCATTGGCAGTAATGGTGTTGCTAGCCTCATCAATGGTGATGGTGCCGTCGAACGGGCCGTGGACCGAATCGCGACGCAGCAGGCTGGCGCGCTTGGACAAGTCATTGCTCGCACCCTTGCGCACAACAATGGCCCGCAGACGCAGGCCATCACCACCACCGGTTTTCTCGATCAGGATGCGCGCCAACAGGCGGCCAATCCGACCAAAACCATACAGCACCACGTCGGTGCCCTCGCGGGCTTCACCGTTCTGCTTGCCAGCCACTTCAACCAGCTCGTCTTTGACGAACTGCTCGATGCTACGGCCCTGGCCGTCAGTCTTGAACTTGCTGACCATCTTGCCCAGGTCCACCGAGGCGGCGCCCAGTTTCAGCTCGCTCATGACCTTGAGAATTGGGAAGGTCTCGTGCACCGACAACTCGCTGCCGTCAGCCAGACGGTGACGCGCGAAGCGGTGAGCTTTGAGAATGTCGATAACCGAACGGTTGATCAAACCACGGCCGTAGATCGAGGTGACCACGTTGTTGTTACGGTAGAGCTGGCCAATCATCGGAATCATCGCTTCCGCAAGGGCTTCTCGATCGATCCACTCACCGAGACACTGGTCGGGCTTCTGAGTCACGGGCAGTACCTTCCACATGTAGGGGCTAAAAAAAGGGGCTACATTATGACGGCGCAAGCAAGCATGAGCAATGCACGACTGTCGTAACTGACACCGCTGGTAAACGCCCGTTACAATCGACGACCTTGTGAATTGACCGTGAGCCGCCTGTGCCGACTGCGTCCGTACTTCGCCTACCGTCCCTGCCGGCCGCTGCTGGCAAACAACACTGGGGCAACCTGCCCGGTGCCGCGCTGAGCTTGGCAATTGCCGAAGCCGCCAGCAATGCTAAACGTTTCACCCTGCTACTGACCGCCGACAGTCAGAGCGCTGAACGCCTGCAGGAGGAGCTGAGTTTCTTTACGCCGGACTTGCCGGTGCTGCATTTCCCCGACTGGGAAACCCTGCCCTACGACCTGTTTTCGCCGCACCAGGACATCATCTCCCAGCGTATTGCCGCACTTTATCGCCTGCCTGAGCTGAAACATGGGGTATTGGTAGTCCCGATCACCACCGCCCTACACCGCCTGGCACCCAAGCGCTTTCTGCTGGGCAGCAGCCTGGTCATGCAAGTGGGCCAGCAGCTCGACGTCAATCAGCTGCGCGGCAACCTGGAAGCCGCCGGCTACCGCTGCGTTGACACGGTGTATGAACATGGCGAGTTCGCCGTGCGCGGCGCATTGATCGACCTGTTTCCGATGGGCAGCAGCCAGCCGTATCGCATCGACTTGTTCGATGACGAGATCGAAACCCTGCGTACCTTCGACCCGGAAACTCAGCGCTCCATCGACAAAGTCGAGTCGATCAAGCTACTACCGGCCCGTGAATTTCCGCTGGAAAAGAAAGCCGTTACTGATTTCCGCGGGCGCTTTCGCGAACGTTTCGACGTGGATTTCCGCCGCTGCCCGATTTATCAGGACCTCAGCACGGGTATCACACCAGCGGGGATTGAGTACTACCTGCCGCTGTTCTTTGAAGAAACCGCCACCCTCTTCGACTACCTGCCCGCCGACACCCAGGTATTTTCCCTGCCGGGCATCGAAAAAGCCGCTGAGCAATTTTGGGTGGATGCACGCAGCCGCTACGAAGATCGCCGTGTTGACCCGGAACGCCCACTGCTACCACCCGCCGATATCTTCCTGCCGGTAGAAGACTGCTTCGCCCGCCTGAAAAACTGGCCGCGCGTGGTGGTCAGCCAGGACGACATCGAGGAAGGCGTCGGCCGCCTGCGCTTTAACGCCAAACCCCTGCCCGACTTGGCGATCCAGGCCAAAGCTGGCGAGCCGCTGGCGGCACTGCGACGCTTTCTTGAGGAATACCCCGGCCGCGTGCTGTTCTGCGCGGAATCCGCCGGGCGCCGCGAAGTGCTACTGGAGCTGCTCGCCCGCCTCAAGCTCAAACCTAAGGAGTTCGACAGCTGGCCGGCCTTTACCGCCAGCAAGCAACGCTTGGGCATCTGCATCGCCCCACTGGATGACGGCCTGCTGCTCGAAGACCTCGCCCTAGTGGCGGAAAGCCCGCTGTTCGGCCAGCGCGTCATGCAGCGTCGACGCCGTGAGAAATCCCGCGACGGTGGCGACAATGCCATCAAGAACCTTACCGAGCTACGCGAAGGCGCGCCGGTGGTGCACATCGACCATGGCGTGGGCCGCTACCTGGGCCTGGTGACCATGGAGTTCGACGGCCAGGCCGCTGAATTCCTCGCCCTGATGTACGCCGAAGAAGCCAAGCTCTATGTGCCGGTGGCCAGCCTGCACCTGATCGCCCGCTACACCGGCAGCGACGATGCCCTGGCGCCGCTGCACCGCCTCGGCTCCGAGGTCTGGCAGAAGGCTAAACGCAAGGCCGCCGAACAGGTGCGCGATGTCGCCGCCGAACTGCTCGACGTCTACGCACGGCGCGCCGCTCGCGAAGGCTATGCGTTTGCCGATCCCAAGGCGGACTACGCCACCTTCAGCGCCGGCTTCCCGTTCGAGGAAACCCCGGACCAGCAAGCCGCCATCGAAGCGGTGTACAGCGACATGCTCTCCGCCAAACCGATGGACCGCCTGGTCTGTGGCGATGTCGGCTTCGGCAAGACCGAAGTGGCCATGCGCGCCGCCTTTATCGCCGTGCATGGCGGCAAGCAGGTGGCGGTATTGGTGCCCACCACCCTGCTCGCCCAACAGCACTACAACAGCTTCCGCGACCGCTTCGCCGATTGGCCGGTAAAGGTCGAGGTGATGAGCCGCTTCAAGAGCAACAAGGAAGTCAGCGAGGCCATGCAACAACTGGCCGAAGGCAAGGTGGATATCGTCATCGGTACTCACAAGCTGCTGCAGGACGACGTTAAATTCAACAACCTGGGCCTGGTGATCATCGACGAAGAACACCGCTTCGGTGTGCGTCAGAAAGAACAGCTAAAGACCCTGCGCAGCGAAGTCGACATCCTTACCCTGACCGCCACACCGATCCCGCGCACCCTGAATATGGCCGTTGCTGGCATGCGCGATTTGTCGATCATCGCCACGCCACCGGCGCGGCGCTTGTCGGTGCGCACCTTTGTGATGGAGCAAAACAATCCAACCATCAAGGAAGCCCTGCTGCGCGAACTGCTGCGCGGCGGCCAGGTGTATTACCTGCACAACGATGTGAAAACCATCGAGAAGTGCGCCGCCGACCTCGCTGAACTGGTGCCGGAAGCGCGTATCGGCATCGGTCACGGGCAAATGCACGAGCGCGAACTGGAACAGGTGATGGGCGATTTCTATCACAAGCGCTTCAACGTGCTGATTGCCTCGACCATCATCGAAACCGGTATCGACGTACCGAGCGCCAACACCATCATCATCGAACGCGCCGACAAGTTCGGCCTGGCGCAATTGCACCAGCTACGTGGCCGAGTCGGCCGCAGCCACCACCAAGCCTACGCCTACCTGCTGACGCCACCGCGCAAGCAGATGACCGACGATGCACAAAAGCGCCTCGAAGCCATCTCCAATGCCCAGGACTTGGGGGCCGGCTTTTTGCTCGCCACCCACGACCTGGAAATCCGTGGCGCCGGCGAGTTGCTTGGCGACGGCCAGAGCGGGCAAATTCAGGCAGTCGGCTTCACCTTGTACATGGAGATGCTCGAACGCGCGGTGAAATCGATTCGCAAGGGCGAGCAACCCAACCTCGACCAGCCGTTGGGTGGCGGCCCGGAGATCAATCTGCGCGTGCCGGCACTGATCCCCGACGATTACCTGCCAGACGTGCACGCACGCCTGATCATGTACAAACGCATCGCCAACGCCAGCGACGAGGAAGGCCTAAAAGACCTACAAGTAGAAATGATCGACCGCTTCGGACTGCTCCCTGAGCCAAGCAAGAATCTGGTGCGCATCACCCTACTGAAACTGCAGGCAGAAAAGCTCGGGATCAAAAAAGTCGACGCTGGCCCGCAAGGTGGCCGCATCGAGTTTGCTGCCGACACCTGCGTCGACCCACTAACCCTGATCAAGCTAATCCAAGGCGCACCCAACCGTTACAAGTTCGAAGGTGCAACGCTGTTTAAATTCCAGGTGCCCATGGAGCGCCCGGAAGAGCGATTCAACACCTTGGAAGCTCTGTTTGAGCGCCTGACTCCCTCTACTTAAAGGACCGACCCATGCGCACCCTCCACACCCTCGCCCTGCTGCCGCTCGTACTGCTGTGCATACTCAGCAGCACGAGCGCCTTAGCCGAAAGTCTTTACCAGGTTGAGGTGATCGTATTCCGCCAAGCAGGCGAAGCGATCTCTGCCGGCCAACTGCCGCCCGACAACTGGGCGCAGAACGCGCTGCCGGTGGATGGCAGCAACAGCCGCAACACCGCACTGAATGCCGAAGCAGCCAAGCTCAACCCATCCAGCGGTTATCAGGTATTGCTGCACCAAGCCTGGTCGATGAGCCTGGGCGACTCAAGCAGCCGCGTAGCCATCAGCACTGGCAACGAGCAGTTCGGCCACTACCCCGTCGAAGGCATCCTCGAGCTTAAGGCCGGTCGCCTGATTGAATTGCAGAGCGACATCTGGATCAACCAGCTCGATGCCAACGGCAGCCTCATCGACAGCGAGCGCATCAAACAAAACAGCCGCCTAAAAAGTGGTGAACTGACATTTGTCGATAACGGCAGCACGGGTCTGCTGATTCGTGTCAGCTCGCTGTAAAACCCCAATATAAAAAAGGGCCGCATTGCGCGACCCTTTTCTGCCTGTATCAACACGGACTCAACTGCTCAGCACGCGCGCCAATACGGCCTTAACCGTATCCATGCCTTCGTCCAGCGCACGCTCAATTTCAGCCATAGTGATCAGGGCGCGAGACTTGCCAGCAGCCGGGTTTACCACCAGCGCCAAACAGGCATAGGGCAACGCCAACTCACGCGCCAATACGGCTTCTGGCATCCCTGTCATACCGACAATATCGCAGCCATCACGCTCCATCCGTGCGATTTCAGCCACTGTTTCTAGGCGCGGCCCCTGAGTACAGCCGTAAACACCATGGCTGCTAAATGCGCAGTGCTCGGCGGTCAGCGCATTGCTCAGCTTGCTGCGCAGCCCTGCATCGTAGGGATGGCTGAAATCGACATGGGTAACATGCTCCAGCTCACCCTCAAAATAGGTGTGCTCACGGCCGTAGCTGTAGTCGATGATTTGATGCGGCAAGCAGAAGTGTCCGGTCCCCATGGCCGTATGAACCCCCCCCACCGCGTTCACTGCAATCACCGCCTTGGCACCCGCCTCACGCAACGCCCAGAGGTTGGCGCGGTAATTCACCTGATGCGGCGGGATACGATGCGGGTGCCCGTGACGCGCCAGGAACAACACCTCACGCCCAGCATAATCACCCCTAAGCACCGCAGCAGAAGGCGCGCCATAAGGCGTATCAATGTGCAACGCGGCCTTGATAGTCAAACCGTCCAACTTGGTCAGGCCGGTGCCACCGATAATCGCGTAAACCGTCATCCATTCGTCCTCAGTCGATTAATTGCGCATCACGCAAACTGCCAAGCGCAGCAAGCCAACGTGGATCCTGCCGATATTCAACACCTGGGAAAGCCCTACGACGCATGCGCGCAAGCCCCGTGGGGGGTAGAACATTGAGCCGCTGCAAGGCCGACAAAGCCAGCTCGGCTGCTGCCCGGTCATTGCACACCAAACCCATGTCACACCCCGCCGACAGCGCCGCCTCGATACGGCACGCCGCGTCACCCACTACATGGGCGCCGGCCATGGAAAGATCGTCACTGAAGATCACGCCCTCAAAACCTAACTCACCGCGCAGAATATCCTGCAACCAACGCCGCGAGAAACCAGCCGGACTGTCATCCACCTGAGGATAGATAACATGAGCAGGCATCACCGCTGCCAGCTGCTGGCTCAGCTGACGAAACGGCAGCAGGTCTTTGGCGCGAATGTCATCCAGGCTGCGCTCATCGACCGGAATAGCCACGTGAGAATCCGCCTCAGCCCAACCATGCCCCGGGAAATGCTTGCCGCAAGCAGCCATACCGGCCGCATTCATGCCGCGGATAAAGGCTCCGGCCAGCTGGGTTGCGCGCTGCGCATCACCTTCAAAAGCACGACTGCCAACCACCGCACTACGCTGATGATCGAGATCCAGCACCGGCGCAAAACTCAGGTCCAAGCCAGCAGCCAGCACTTCAGTGGCCATCACCCAGCCACACTGCTCAGCCAAATGTTCGGCATTGGCGTTATCGGCCAGCGCACGCATGGCCGGCAGACGCACAAAACCCTGACGCAGACGCTGCACACGGCCGCCTTCTTGATCGACCGCCAACAGCAAATCGGGCCGCACAGCGCGAATGGCCGCAGACAGTTCGCGTACCTGGCGCGGGTCTTCGATATTGCGTGCAAACAGAATCAACCCGGCTACCTGCGGCTGGCGCAGAAGCTGTCGATCCTCCGCCGTCAGCCAGGTACCGGCGATATCCAGCATTAATGAACCGTGCATGGGTGAACTCACAAGTCATCCTTAAATAAGAGGCGCGGCCGCCCAATCGGGACAGGCGGCCTCGTCAATCTGAACCGCACAGCGGGCCGGCACCCGCGCAAACAGCGTCAGCAAATCACTGTTGCGCATGCGCACACAGCCATGGGACAACGCTACACCCATGGGCTCGCTGTCCGGCGTACCGTGTATGTAGATATAGCGGCGAAAGGTATCGACAGCGCCCAAACGATTGCGTCCAGGCTCACAACCGCTGAGCCAGAGAATGCGCGTGAGAATCCAGTCACGGCCAGGGAATTGAGCATGCAACGCAGGCGACCAGACCTCGCCCGTCCAGCGTCGCCCGCGCAACACGGCACCACTGGGCAAGCCAGCACCAATCTTCGCCCGCACCTGGTGCAAGCCGCGCGGCGTACAGCCGGAACCATTGCGCTCACCTGCACCATTGAGCGCCGTGGAAACACTCAGGCGAAGGTGCAGCTGCCCATTGGCAAAGCCATACAGACACTGATCGGAGAGGGAAATATGCAGAAAATCGAGAGCAATCATGGGCGGTTAGCTTAGCGGATAGCATCCACCAAGCCCACCCGCCGAGGTCAAACTTTGCTGGGGATCGCTGGGGTCTTGGTCCGCGGTTTAAGCTGGGCGCTGGCCAGAGCTTCATCGGTCAGGCCGGTTTCCGAACGCATGCCGGCAGCCAGAAATGGCACCATCAAACGCATCACCTGCTCAATCGAGGTATTAACCCCAAAATCAGTTTCCGACATAGCCCGTAGGGCCTTGATCCCGGACATGCTGAACGCTGCAGCGCCGAGCATAAAGTGCACCCGCCAAAACAGCTCCAATGGCGGAATGCGTGGAGCGGCTTCATGTACCAACTGCATGTAGCGACGGAAGACCTTGCCGTACACCTCTTCCAGATATTTACGCAAATGCCCCTGACTTTGACTAAACGCCAAACCAAGCAAACGCATGAATATTGAAAGATCGTTACCGCTGCGCGGCTTAACGGCCAGCGCCTGCTCGACCAACAGCTCAAGCAGCTCTTCTAGACTGACCTTGGCATCGGGCTTAGCCTGACGACGATCCAGCTCGCGCTCCAGGCTTGCGCAGAAAGGCCCGAGAAAACGCGAGAAAACCGCCTGAATCAGGGCTTTCTTCGAGCCGAAGTGATAGTTCACCGCAGCCAAGTTCACCCCAGCCTTACTGGTGATCAAACGCAAAGAGGTTTCTGCGAAACCCTTCTCCGCAAAAAGCTGCTCTGCCGCATCGAGAATGCGTTCAACGGTTTCCGACTGCGCCATGACCTTCTTCATCTAAACAAACACTTGTTTGAAACATACGTTTCAGCTACCTGCCTTGTCAAGCGGGGCCGACCATCTTGTGGCCGAGTGGTCACACTTCGCACCGCGACACTGGACCCTACCCCTAGCTAGCCACCCTGCAACACCTGAATAGTAGCGCTACGCGAGTAACAATATGGAGGTGAATAAAGCACAGATCAGAATGTAAGGATTGCCAACATGCAATCACTGTATATAATCCCAGTCACTGTACAAAAAGACAGAGTCGATCATGCTTAAACTGACGCCGCGCCAAGCTGAAATTCTCGCTTTCATCAAGCAATGCCTTGAAGACAATGGCTATCCGCCTACCCGCGCAGAAATTGCCTTAAAACTGGGTTTCAAATCACCCAACGCAGCGGAAGAACACCTCAAGGCCCTTGCCCGCAAAGGCGCCATCGAAATGACCCCAGGGGCTTCGCGCGGCATCCGCATTCCAGGCTTTGAGCCCAATGCAGAGGAAGAGCCGGGCTTGCCGGTAATCGGCCGAGTAGCCGCAGGTGCCCCCATCCTCGCGCAGCAACACATTGAAGAATCGTGCCGCATTAACCCAGAATTCTTCCACCCCAAGGCCGATTACCTGCTGCGCGTACGCGGCATGAGCATGAAGGATATCGGCATACTCGACGGCGACCTACTGGCTGTACACACCACCCGTGAAGTGCGTAATGGCCAGGTAGTAGTGGCACGCCTCGATGATGAAGTTACGGTCAAACGCTTCAAGCGCGAAGGCAATAAAGTCTGGCTGATTGCTGAAAACCCGGAGTTCGCACCGATCGAAGTAAACCTGGAAGAACAGGACCTGATTATTGAAGGCCTGAGCGTTGGAGTTATCCGCCGCTAGCTGGATGGTGACCCGACAAGTGAGGCTTTTCTAACGCAGTACCGACAATGCAGGCAATTTGCTAACACCTGCGAGTGGAGGATCTATGCAGTTTCCACAATCACTGAACCGTACACAACTACCGCTGTTTGATGCATTTCTAGCCACAACCACGCCACCCTTGTTTGCCGATCACGGCGAACTGCCTTGGCAGGATGATGAGAACGAAGCATTCAGTGAACTGTCGTTGCGCGGCGCAGCAGGACACTGCCTACATTTACTTGCACCGGTATTGCGCCAACTCAGCGAGAACCATGATGAACGCTGGCTAACCCTGATCGCTCCACCATCAAGCCTGACCCAAGCGTGGCTACGCGAAGCGGGCCTGAACCGTGAACGCATCCTGCTACTCCACCCACGCGGAGAGCAAAGCCCATTAGAGCTGGCCCAACAGGCCTTGAAACTAGGTCGCAGCCACACCGTGGTCAGCTGGCTCCACCCTCTTGAGCGTCAGGCACGCCAATGCCTTGTTCAGGCGGCCCACCAAGGTAAGGCGCAAAGTCTAAATATCAGCCTGGGATGATCGACCAGTGCGACGCACAAGGAATGTGCATCTTAGCCATTAGGACCTTGTTACAAGGGCAATCTGCAACTAACAGAGCATGCTAAGTCAGCTGAAATAGCCCTACATTCAGTGCAGAACCCGCGGCCCCTCTTCCTGTTGGAAGTTATTTTCAGCCAAGCGCCCCGCCATTTGCACACCGACACTGAGCATGGCCTTTGCCACTTCAACATGTTGCCCCTGCAGGAACGCTTTTGCGTCGGCAGAAAAATCCAGCACAACCAACGATTCTTCATCCTCTGCACGGCGCAGGGCAATGCGTCCGTCAGGCAGTTCGACAATTTCCAGGAAGGATGTAGGCATTGGGTTAGCTCTCCACGAAAGACCGGCATTGTAACAGCCG
>Ga0180008_1001360_pt1 | contig 15671 bp, 14 predicted proteins | sample MM_PW_MetaG_FD_121121 | JGI IMG/M metagenome (GOLD analysis project Ga0180008, IMG submission 121121) | Groundwater microbial communities from the Aspo Hard Rock Laboratory (HRL) deep subsurface site, Sweden - MM_PW_MetaG | ecosystem: Environmental > Aquatic > Deep subsurface > Groundwater...
AGAAAGTGGGTCAAGGATTGCGCTGTATTGTGGGAATATCGGAGTAATCAACATCAAGTCGTGAAGACGACCGGTGGCATCGGCCAGTTGAGTGATTTTTGAAAAAAGTTCGATATCCCCCTTCGGGTCAATCGCCACCACTGAATAACCCTTGCTGATGTCCTGCTCGATGATATGTTCCATCAACCTTGTTTTTCCTACCCGTGTTGTACCGAAACACCAGAAATGACCTTTGCGGAAATGATCTGGAAAGCCCAATTCAAGAATAGTCTCTGGGCGATCAAGGTGAACTCCTGTCCCGATATGCGTCCATGGATCTTCTTTCTTCTTCGATTTCAGGAGTTTCATTGCTCTCGGATAAACCTGACCTGTAATGGCTCGCCAAGTTCCTCGGCCACAGCGACAATTGCTGCTTTTGGAATCCGTCTGGAGGTTACAACAAAACTCTTTTGTCCCACATATCGCTTTGTGCAGCGAATTGTAATGTTCTCCGCAGCACTACCAAGCTGCTCTCTCAAGAGGGCTTCGACGAGGCTTTTGGATACCCGGTCGACCATTACTTTGAGTCTCGGGATGCCACCCAGCACAACAGGGTCGACTCGGCGAACATGAAAGGCCCGTTTCATTCCAACCGAAAAGGATAGAGAACTCTGATCGTGGAGACCAACGCGATTGAGGGGACAGATAGCTGTGATCGTTTTTCCCGGGACGATTTCTATCTCAACGTGATAGTTCTTTTCGCGATCAACGATGGCGATTTCGCCCCAACGAATTTCTTTTTCATAATATTTATACTGCCTGGTTTGCTTGAGCACTGCAGCCAAGGACAAGCTGTTCTCCAAACGTCTGACAATCGATTTCGCACCTCGCATTTTTTTAAAATCGATACCCCGCTGTAGAATTACGCCACCGACCTTATTGTATGCCACGGCTTCAAGTTTGAGATCATGCCGGAAAATGGCCATCACCTCAACCCGGTACCATTGTGAGAGAATTGCAGAGAATACCTTCTCCATCTCAACCATGACTTCATTGATGGTAAGCCCATATTTCTCGGCAAATAGGATCATGATTTCACGCATCTATTTTCCATTCTTTTATATTTGGATGTGAGTCCGTGTTTGTTGTATCCTACAAACTCTTTTCCTGTGCATGGACCAAATCTCTATGAATTGATGACAGTGGACCACAATGAAAACACGAAGAAATGATCCCTGTTTTTGCGGCAGCGGCAAGAAATACAAAAAATGCTGTATGGGCAGGGCGGAAGGCAATCCGCTTCAGGATGTAAAGGATGACGTCCACGATCTGCTTGAAGGCAGGACCTTTGGCTCAATGGAAGAACTACAAGCTCTACTTGATCAGCATAACCAGCAAAAAAACAGCGCTTCTGTTGAAGAATTTCATGGACTCTCTCCAGATCAGATGCATCGTTTTCTCCATATTCCGTTTGAATCGCCAGAGTTGGTTACTTTCCCGCGGGTATTGCCAACTCAACCGCAGAGTAAAGCTGCCTTTCTTCTCAATATGCTTGTCGCGGAGATCGGGGAAGAGGGGATAAAGCTGACCGCCAAGGGCAATCTGGGACAGAAATTCTGTCAAAAGGCAAGTAAGGTCTACTTCGACTTTTTTCCGGAACCTTTAATGTCACGTCTTTCAGTGCATACAGAAACCAATTTCGAACCCCTGCACACCATCCGCCTTACAGCTCAACTTGCCGGGTTGACGCGAAAATATAACGGCCGCCTGGTTCTAACGAAAAAGTGTTTGAAATCGTTTGAACGTGGCGGGGTGATGGAACTATATCCACTCCTGATGCAAGCCTATATCCAGAAATTCAATTGGGCATACCGAGATGGATACGGTGAAGTATTTTTTATCCAACAGTCATTTCTCTTCACTCTGTATCTGCTTCACAAATACGGCAAGAGCTGGAGACCTGCCAGTTTTTACAGCGATAATTTTCTACGGGCATTTCCAATGATTCTGAGAGAAATTGAACCCAAACTGTATGAACTGCCGGAGGATACGCTTCGAAAAGTTTATTTCCTACGAGTTCTGCAGCGATTTGCCGGTTTCTTTGGCTTGGTGGATATTGAGCAGGTTTCTGAAGATCCAAGAAACCGAGAGTATCGTGTTCGTGCTACAGGTTTGCTCGATGAGGTGGTGGAATGGAATTTGTGAAATATGGAATGGCCTGGCAGGACCACTGGAATCGAATTGTTTGTTAACTATGAAGATGGCTTTTGACATTGAACGGGACGGAGGTAATGAAAATACAATAGTAGTTCTATCCCAGACCCAATTTCAGTTTCGCAGAGATTCAACCTGGCAATCTTAACCTCAAGAGCTCATGCTAATTCACAATTCAAAACGAACTTTTTTGAAATATCTCAAGATTGATATAGATATATTTATCGGGAGGTAGACAAGTTGTCATTAAAAGAAACTCTCCAACCAAGGGAGTGAAAAAGATTTTCATTAGTAGTATGGTAATGGGCAAGATTGAAATAAAATTTTTGAGAGTTTCTTTAGCATTCTTTTTAATTTTTCTCTGACCCGTTAACATTTGAGTCGGCGAAACGGGGTTAGTGACCAAAAGGCTTCGCTGTATGAAATTGGCCGGAGTTGCGGCTTTATTGTCACGTAATCAGGCGATTCAGCGTGTGCCAGCTGAGCGACCCGAAAATTGGGAGGTGCTTTCCGGGTTCCTTTTCGAAACGCGATTAAGTGAGTAAGTGCGCCAATTTTATGCTCACGAATCGCTTGATCTATGCAAAAGGAGGACAAATGGCGCGACCGCTTACTCACACCAAAAAGGACGGCTCATTGTACACCCGTTCGTCCGTGGTCGAGGCTCAAATCGATACGACCGTACAGCTGTCGCAATCTGACCTACAAGCTCGCCTCTTAATTATAGATCGTAACGATCCAGGCTATTTGGTTTCCGAATGCCTCGTCCACCTTGTTCGAAAGGGCCGGCGGTCCGACGACCAAAAGTTGATGTACGCCGTATTGCTGGTCTTGCTCGGGCGATGCGAAGCTAACCTCCTGAATAAGATCCCTGACGGTAGAGTGCCAGACGCTGCTAATATCCGAGAGAAAATCCTGGAGGACCTGACGGACCTTTTCGTGACAGACGGAACGGGCGATATTCCTGACGAACTCGACTTCTACGAATGCCGGTTCAACCTGGCGTTTAGGGCGCTTCGGATCGATGCGATCCGTCGAAACATTCGGCTGTGCAATCATAGCATCGTTGAGGTCGACCTGCAGCCGCCCGATGCAACAGGGGAGCCTGACTCCTATGAAGACACTTTTCGCCGAGGATCAGAAAATTTCGAGGTTCTGCAGATGCATGAATTGAGAGCGATCCGGCAGCCACTTATAAAAGCGATTGAAGATCTGCCGGACGATGAACGTAAAGCCGTTATTCTCGTCCATGTCCTTGGGTATGAGGTAGAGTCCGAGGACCCCGTGAAGGAATCGGCCGCGACACTTTGCAACTGTACGGGACGAACCATTCGATACCGCCTCACGCGGGCGGCCTCGAAGCTCTCCCGTTTTAAGGAGGAGCTATGAATCAGAACCCTGACATGAACCCACGCGAACTGCAGGAAGCTTTTTATGCTATATCTATAGCCCAGGACATGCCTGACGCGAAGCTACTAGACGATGTCATACGCCGGTATCCACAGTTTCGGAAGGAACTGACCGAATTCGCGATTGCGATTGCTGTTGACATGCTACGTGGTGATCACGAAATCGAAGCTACCGAGGATGCGATTGACCCAAATACTGTCAGCCCCGCTGTCAGCCGTGCGATGAGTCATTTCCAAAACCGACTTTACGCTGTGACAGCGGAAGCAACCAAAACGAAAGGCAGACATGCGAACATCACCGATGCAGCCAACCCATTTTTAAGTCTGCGGCGTGATGAATTTCGTGCTGTTGCTTCGCGGCTAAATGCTAATTCTGTTTTCATCTGCAAGCTACGGGACCGACAAATAGACCCTGCAACCATAACGACTGGTTTTCAGGCCCGAATGGCAGAAGAACTAAAGGTGCCGCCTGAGGTCTTGATGGCCCATTTTACTGCACCCCAAACAGCACCGACGACACAGTTTTTCAACGCAGAAGGCAAGCCATTTGCCGGTGGACAACAGAGCTTTGAGGAGGCAGTTAAAAGTTCTGGCTTGAGCGAAGACCAGCAGAAATTCTTGTTGAAACTCTGACCTTATGGACCCTTTCGAGCTAATCCGTTCCAAGGCAGCGGCACTGCATGATGAGTTGCTATTAAACGGCAATGACCCGTTCGATCCACTCAGTCTTATTCAAAACGCGGTAGCGCACCTCGATTTGGAACTCGTATGGCTGCCTGAGGGTGACCCAGGATTGAAGGGTGCGCATGCTCTCTACGACGACCAAGCTGGAACGATCTGCTGTGAGGAGGTAGGTGATCCGGTAACCCGGGCGCTTTTCGTTGCACACGAACTTGGACATTCCGAACTACATGCGGGCTCTGCTGCTTGCAATAAGTCAGATATAGATCCTTCGCGGAGTATAGAGGCGGCGCCAGTTGGCCTTCAGCGTGTCGAAGATTACGGTGCTCTCGAAAGGCGTGAGTTGCAGGCCAACGTTTATGCACGCGAACTTCTGCTGCCCCGGGAATTTGCACGAGAGTTACACTTGGAGCAAGACCTGACGGCAACGGCTATCGTCGATCGAACGAAACTTCCTCTTGCGCTTGTTCGGCAACAATTGTTCGATGCGCTGCTTCTACCGCAGGTGGCGGTCGATGGGCAGCTTTCCCCCGAGCACTCGTCCGGTCGCAAGCTAGATCCTTCTCAGGATCGTGCAGCGGCACACCGTGGGAAACCTTTTCAACTTCAGGCGGGGCCGGGTACCGGTAAAACGCGAACGCTGGTCAAACGTGTGCTTTCTCTGCTTGAAGAGGGAATTGATCCAGCGGCCATACTCATCTTGACGTTCTCCAATCGAGCTGCTGGCGAATTGTCGGAGCGATTGGCGGAGGCCGCATCTGAGGCTGCGCCGAAGTTTTGGATCGGAACATTCCATGCTTTGGGGCTCGATCTCATGCGGCGCTATCATGAAAAATTTGAGCTCCCGCCCAATCCCTCGCTGTTTGACCGTAGTGATGCAATCGAAGTCCTTGAAGACATTTTACCGACGCTGCCACTGGTGCATTACAGAAATCTCTGGGATCCGGCGATGGTGCTCCGAGATATAGTCAGTGCGATCTCACGTGCTAAGGACGAAATGGTGGGACCTGAGCGTTACCGAGAGCTGGCAAAGGCGATGCAGGCTGAAGCGGCTAGTCTTGATGAGGATTCGCGGACTGCGGCGGCTAAATGCCTCGAAATTGCAGACATCTATGATCTCTACGAATCGGCACTTCGCAAACATGGCGGCGTGGACTTTGGCGATCTGATCATGCGTCCAGCACGCCTGTTGGAGAAAGATGAGGTGATGCGCATTGGTGTGCAGTTACGTCATCGACACGTACTGGTCGATGAATACCAGGACGTGAACCGAGCAAGTGCGCACTTGCTAAAAATGATGGTAGGCAATGGCGAGAGGCTCTGGGTGGTCGGCGATGCACGGCAGTCTATTTATCGTTTTAGGGGTGCCTCCTCCGAAAACATGGTTCGCTTCAAGTCCGATTACCCGGATGCCGTGATCGATCAACTTGATGTCAACTACCGTTCCACCGAGCAGATCGTCAGATCCGTGGTCACGGTAGCCTCGAGCATGGGTGCGTCAGAGGGCATGCTAACCTTAGCATTGAGTGCTGATCGGGGCGAAGGACAAAGTAATCCTGAGATTCGATCCTTCGAGACGCTCAATGATGAAGCCGAAGGCGTCGCGGCAAGCATTCGAGAGCTAGAAGCATCGGGTGTAATACTGCGCGATCAAGCGGTTCTGTGTCGAACCAACGGCCGTCTGAATGAGATTGCATCGTCCCTTGAGGTACGCGGTATCCCCGTCCTCCACTTTGGCAGTCTATTTGAGCGGGAGGAAGTTCGTGACCTGCTTGCGTTGCTGAGCTTGGCCGTTGACCCGTTTGGTGACGCACTAGTGCGGATCGGTGCAATGCCACGATATGGTCTGACGTTGCAGGATGTCCGAAATGTGAGCCAATATTTGCGGTCGATTCGCGAACCGGCGTTGGAAGGATTGGCAACAGCGGTGACGGCGCCCGGTTTGTGTGTATCGGCTCGCAGAGGCATTGAACGTCTTGCATCTGATCTGAACGGGATTAGCTCGAATATTAGCGCCTGGGAGTTCCTCGCGATCTTCCTGCTTGATCGTACGGATTTGGTTAAGCAGTTGGGTCGGTCTGTATCCGTGACAGAGCGCATGCGTGCCGTGGCGGTTTGGCAGTTCCTGAATTTTGTACGCGAACAGATTCCGGTTGGGTCAGGAAGACAGATCGAACGCACACTAAATCGAGTGCGCCAGCTCGTTTTACTTGCTGAAGAGCGGGATCTCCGACAAGTTCCGGCTGCTGCATTGCATCTGGATGCAGTCCGACTAATGACGATTCATGGTAGCAAGGGGCTTGAGTTTGAAGCCGTGCATTTGCCGGGACTAACAGTCGCAAGTTTTCCAAGCTCTTACCGCGGTCAACGTTGCCCGCCGCCAAAAGGTATGATTGAAATGGCCGGCGACAGATCTCCGTTGGAGGAAGCAAAAAGAACACATAATGATGAGGAGGAATGCCTATTTTTTGTATCATTATCGCGTGCCCGGACACACCTTCATATCTACCATGCGCGAAAGCAGCAAAATGGAAAAGGGCGCTCGCCATCGCCTTTTCTGCAATGGCTCCCAGCCACACTCGTTAAAGAGGTCGAGCACCCACCCAAGCTAGCGCTTCCGCCCGGTACTCGACAACCAAAGCCAATCCCCATCATCTGGGCACCTGATTGGACATTGACGAATAGTCGACTGGAGTTGTATGAGAAATGTCCTCGACGTTTCCTTTATACGCATGTTTTAAGCCTGGGCGGTGCCCGCAAGCCTACGGCATTTTCCCGAACGCACGACTGCCTTTACGATCTGCTACGCTGGCTTATTAAAGCGCGTCGCGATGAAAATCCTGATGTCCAAAAAGTGGAAGCCGCCTTTGAGGAAATATGGCAAAGGCGTGGACCTGCAGAACATGCGTTTGCCACCGATTATCGTAAGCTCGCCTCGCGGTTGATTGCAACGCTGATAAATTCCGGGGATGGACATCATTTCCGCGACGCAGAATCGATTGCCATCGACCTTCCCAACGGGCGTGTTATGGTCGAGCCCAATGAAATAGCCGAATTGCCAGACGGCACGGTCGTCATTCGGAGAGTTCGCACAGGATACAAACGACGCGACGAATATGACCGGCTTGAATACACCCTTTACCACCTTGCAGCCCGCAGCCAGTTCGGCAACCGGGCTATCGTTCAGGCGCTTCATCTGACCGACGAGACGTATGAATCCGTCGTGGTCAGCTCGACCAAACTTACTAACCGAACGAACAAGAGCAATCTCATGTTGGATGATATCTCTTCCGGCGAGTTCCCTCCAAACTTGGACGTGGTGACCTGTCCAAGGTGTCCTCACTTCTTTATTTGTCCGTCGGTACCGGACGGGCCGCTCCAATTCTACTAAATTTTCTCGGTTAACCTTTCCGGGTTGCTGCTCCATTGACGATCAAGCTGGTAAAGGGACGATATCGGGCAATCCCGCTTCGTACATCGATCCCTCGGAGGGTAATTCCATGAAGTTTATAGACCTTTTTTATCAGGGAGAAGGTGTCGGTGAGATCTCACATATCGAACTCGAGCCTGACGCAACCTTCGCTTTCCTCAAGGATCGCCTCACAGAGAAGCATCAGGTTCCCGTTGATGTTCTGCTATTCCTTGAGGACGAAGACGATCCGATTGACGAGAGCGTCCTCGTCAAGGACCACGCCACTGCCAAGGGGCTGAAGATCCACATTCACCGTTGCCGCCATGTTGAGGTGAGCGTGATTTTTAACGCCGAGAAAGAGGAGCGTCGCTTTCCACCGAGTGCCACGGTAGCGAGGGTTAAGCGCTGGGCTGCCGAGAAGATGTTTGGCATGTCCGAGGATGAAGCCGGAGAACACGTGCTGCAGATAGCGGGCACGTATGAAAGGCCGACGCCTGGAACGCATATTGGTGTGCTGACCGACGGCAAGGTTTGTGGTTTGGCTTTCGATCTCGTCCCCGACGAGCGGGTCAACGGAGCGGTCGGGGGTGTCGCGTGATAGGTCCAGACCAGCGTGCCTTCGAGGCGGACGTGGCGAAGGCCGCGTTTCGCCTCGGTCAGGCTGAGGAGCGTTGGCGGCTGATTATCATGGTTTGGCCAGTTGTGTTCTTTGGCGTGGTTGCCAAGGACGGTCGAGAATATGTTCTTCGACTCAACTGTACTGGTTACCCGCAGGTAGAGCCTACCGGCGGACCTTGGGATATGAAGATCGATCAAGTCCTCGCGTTTGATCTCTGGCCGCGTGGCAAAGGGGGGCGTGTATCAGCGGTGTTCCGAACCGACTGGAAGAACGGCACCGCCCTCTACTTTCCCTGTGACCGCGAGAGTATCCTCGGTCACGACAACTGGCGTAAAGAAATGCCATCAAAGATCTGGCGTCCTGCAGATGGGATCGTCCAATATTTGGAGCTCGTCTATGAACTTCTTCAATCCTGTGACTATGTGCCGCCTCTTCGCTCCGCGGCATGAGCTGTCTTGCTCGTGGTTTCTGTGGTACCGTCTGAAGGCGAAGCTGCGCGAGCGCGGTCGCCATTGTAGCCGTGAGAGCGGGGCGTTTATGCTCGGCTATCGCGAAGAAGGCCGCGTTAGAATTGTCGACTTTGTGCTTTATGACGATCTCGATCCGAACGCGCTTGAGAGCGGTATCGTCCGGATAGACGGACGCTACTTCAGCGACCTCTGGGCGATCTGCAAATCACGCGGATTGACAGTTGTGGCCGATATTCACGTGCATCCGGGAGGATCGAGTCAGAGTCATTCTGACAGAGACCAACCCATGATTTCGCGCCCCGGGCACATCGCGCTGATCCTGCCGTGTTTCGCCTCTGGCCCTCAGCCTCGGCTTAATATCGGTATTTATCGTTATTTGGGTGGGAAGCAGTGGGAAACGGTGCCGCCGTCTGTGCGCTCCCAGTTTTTTCACATTAGTCTGATATAGAGGAGTGACAAACCATGACCACACAAATTTCACCTAATTCCCTACATCGCCTGGTTAAGCACGTCATCGACAGTGGTACCGCGGCGAGCGTTGATGAGGCGGAGGCAATATTTAAGTGCTATCGTCTGGCCGTTGAGATCGACCCTGCAGCTACCAGCGATCCCGTGCAGCAAGCCATACTGTTGACGATCATCACTCTAGGCCGAAGGGTGTTTCTAGGAGGCGTCACTGTGACAGGACCGCTTAGGACGCCGTTGAAGTTATCATTACCTCTAGGGAATACATTGGCGACCGCGGTCCAGGCACTGGGTGGCATAATCGGCGAAGAGGTCACTGGTATGCCGACGATTGTGATCGGCGGAGGTCCGCGCAAGCGGTGTGAAGGCTTCTGCATACGTACGGTTGCAACTGGCTGGCGGGGCGGTATCGTGCCAATCTCTTCAGATCTGCCAGTTGATGGTGGGTATGCCATGCCGTTAAGCGGGATGCTTGCGGCGGGACTGGCCGTTAATGAAGCATTTCTTTTTGTAAGTGGCGGGATGCCTGCGGCAGGGCGACGGACGGTGGGACTTTCACTGTGGCGGCCTGAACGAGAGATCGACTGGTTGCAGCCTGATGAAAGCGAGCCGATTCTAACTTATTTGCCCTCACATCTGTGGTTGATTGGACTTGGTCATCTAGGCCAAGCATATCTGTGGGGCCTCGGCCTACTGCCCTATCGGGATCCTGCAGGGGTTAATCTCGTACTTCAGGATATCGACATTATCACTGAATCGACAGAGAGTACTTCTATTTTGACAGACTCTACCATGATTGGCAAAAAGAAGACACGTGCGATGGCGGCCTGGGCTGAACAGCGCGGCTTTGCTACCTCTCTTCAGGAACGGACGTTCGCCGCAGATTTCAAGCGACAGACGCACGAGCCAGCAGTCGCGCTGTGCGGGCTTGACAACGGTGCCGGCCGGCGTGCTCTGGACCAAGTTGGATTTGACTTTATTGTAGAAGCTGGTCTTGGAAGTGGTCACCGCGATTTCCGCACGATGCGGCTTCATATCTTGCCGGGACGACGTGCTGCCACCGATATATGGAAACATACACGGAAAGGCGAAAAGATCGAGGACCGCCCGGCTTATGCAAAACTTCTAGCCGACGGTGTGCTAGACCGCTGCGGCATGACGCTGCTTGCTGGCAAGGCCGTCGGTGCGCCGTTTGTGGGTTCGGTTGCGGCGTCGTTGGCGTTATCAGAGGTGCTGCGGTTGCTGCATGGCGGAGTGGTGCATCAACTGATTGATATCGATCTTCTCAGTCTCTCACAACGACTGGTCTCTCGTCATCCTAAAGATTTCGCTAATCTCAATCCCGGATTCGTCATGGCGGTGTAAGCGCGGATTCAAAATACCAAAGAGAGGGTTCTGGAATTTATCCATGATAAGGAAACAAAGAATCGTCTCTCAAGCAACACAAAATTATCTTAGACATTTGAGCATCTTCAGCTTTTAGATTTTCTATGCCAATCTCATCGAAAAGGCGATGCTACGATAATTGAAATGTTTCCTGAAAAGGATGCTGGTTAGTATACGTAACAACGCCCCATAATCAAAGGTCAACCCACTTCCAATTCATGAGAATTATGCTAAAGGGCTGCCCAAATAATCCATCTGTCCTTCTATTGAAGGTGACGCGCGGGGGGTGAATTTTTTTGTCTTGATTTTTTTGCATCTGAATGTAACTATATAATCAATATTCCACTTGTTTTACACAAGTAATCCCTCTTTGCAGGGAAATAGCTGGGCGCTCTTGTTTGCTGGCATTCGCAGGAACGATGCATTCCAAAAGATCGCCCTTGGAACACCCCAAACGCTTTGTCTATCTGTAGAAGACAGTTTCATCGCACAGGCGAACTTCTCTGTTTACGATTTTACATGGCGTACCACTACAGCAGATTTCTTATTAGAATAACTGCTCCTTTTTTGATCCCCGATTCAATGTCAGGCAACTGAACTGCACCACGATTTTCGTGCGTGATTTTCTATGTCGTTGCCCGGCATGTAGTTTGTCATTCACCACACCCTATCAACGGGAGAGCACACAGACTCCCGACAGGGGACGTGTTGTCTCTCTCACATCACAGGAGGAAACAACAATGTCCGAAGGAAAAAATCTTACAAAACAGGTTGAAGAGATCAATGCAGAGCTTCGTGGCTTTGGCCGAGCGGCTGTGCAGGAAATCAAGATGATGAAGGATGGTAAGGTTGTTGGCCAGGTTCGATATGGCTACAAGCCGCAGTATGTATTTGATGCCGTAAACAAAATTCTGTTGCCGGAAAACTGGCGATACGAGGTAGTGAGCAAGGAAATTTTCGATAGTCAGGTGGTTGCTGAAGTCCGGCTCTTTATCCGCGTGAATGATACAGAGTGGATCTGCAAAGGATCCCAGACAGGGCAGATGCAAATCGTGAAAGGTAATGTCGGTGACTCCTATAAGGGGGCAATCACGGATGCTATCCAAAAATGTCTGTCTTTGCTCTCCATTGGGACCGATGCGTACAGAGGATTACTTCGCGATGTTTATCTTGGAAGTAATCGTCCAGCTGCTCCGCCGCCTAGGCAACTAAAAGAGCAACGCAGTGAAGAGTCAACAAAACCCGACGCCGATCAGGCCAAGAACAATTCAGATTTGCCCAAGATTGCCGGTATCAATTATCAGCACAGGGATGGAATTGTTGTAGCTGTCGGCAACTCGTTTGATAAAAAAGACCTGCTGAAATCAGCCGGTTTCAAATGGGATAAGTCGGATAAGAATTGGTACAAGGAGGTCGTGTTGCATTAGTACCTTAGAAATGCCTTTCTTGCTTTTTAAGAAAGAATTTCGTGAAGGTACTTATCCCGTTTATCGGGACTAGCGCATAACCCATCTCACTTTTTATCTCACCCAATGAGGGAGGACATCGTTTCCCCTCGTGGGATCCGTGTGTTCTCCCTTTACCTTAGGGAGGAAATGACACATGGATATCAAAACCACACTGCTGACAAGTCTGCGCAAGCTGGCAAAACAGCACACCGAAGAGACTCTGGGAGATCGCAGCAATTACCTTGGTGCATCCGATATCGGATATTGCCCAAGGAAAGTGATTCTGGAGAAAATCAACCCAACCGAACATGATCTAGCTACCCTTCTTCGCTTTGAGCGGGGGCACATGGCTGAGGAGATTGTTGCCAATGCTTTTGCCGCCGCCGGATACACAAATTTCGAGCGGCAGGTTGAAGTCGCAGTCGATGGTAATGTGCCAATCAAGGCTCATATCGACTTCGTTTTCACCTCGGAAATTCATAAAATCAAATCCGTTCTGGAGACAAAGAGCACGAGTAATATCCCTGATGATCCGTATGGCTCCTGGGAGTCTCAGCTCTACATCCAGATGGGTGCATTGGCCAAAAAATACCCTGATTACACAATCAGAGGGGCGTTTATAGCACTCGATCTCGCAAATGGTGAAGCTGAGTTTTTCAATGGCTACTCCCCCCAGAAAACCATTTTTAATGGACTACTCAACAAGGCTGAATCACTCTGGTCTGATTATCAGGCAATACTTTGCAGTAAAGAGATAGAGCTTGATACCGACCCAGGGCCCCTTTGTGGCTTTTGCAACCATTTGACAAGCTGCCCCAGGTTCGAGGCCGAAGAGGTTCCGCACCTGGCAGCGAGTGTCAATGAATTGCGGGAACTGCAAGCAAACGAGAAGAAGTTCAAAGATAAGGTTGGTTCTTGTAAGCAAAAGATTTTTGCCATTGTCCAAAAAAGAGGATCCATCAAATCAGGCGGTTGCGTTCTCAGAGCGGCAACCAGGACAAGAAAGCATCTCGTCACGAGTCGGCTTGATCACTTTTTGAGAGATCATGGCAGCTCCATCGACGAATTTCAAGAAGATCGGTCTTTCTCCTTTCTGGAGATAAAAAAAGCAAACGCTGCCTCTGTATAAGGCAAACAAAAACATCCCAGCTCGGGGAGGTCCTTTTCCCATGGTGGGAATCTGCATTTCTCCGGAATTCTATGTTTTATCAATCTTTCATAAGAGGAGAACGGCATGAACAAGACAATGATAATCGGAAACCTAGGCAACGATCCTGAATTGCATTACACCAAAAACAGTGCTGCTCCGGTGACAACATTATCCATTGCCACAACCGAACGGTGGAAAGACGCTGATGGTAACAAGCAGGAACAGACAGATTGGCATCGTGTCGTTGCCTGGGGTGGACTTGCCGTCGTGTGTGGCGAACATCTCAGTAAAGGCGATAAGGTCTATATTGAGGGAAAACTTCGTACAAGGAAATGGGAAGATCAAGATGGCACTATTCGCTACACCACCGAAATCATCGCCAGAGAAATGGAGATGCTTGGTGGAAAGCAGGATGCTGGTACTCTGCCACCCAATAGTGACGGAGATGAGCCACCTTTACCAGAAGACGTCCCTTTCTAACCGATTACACTACCAACCATTCACCTGACCAGGGGAATCAATTCCCTGGAATGGGGCATTGTTTCCCCTGGCCCAATAGGAGAAAGCCAATGCTCTTTGTAAAAGATCAGGATGGTGAATATCATCCCGCACCGAAAAAGTTGGTTCTCACCGAGGCGAATAAGCTCATGGGCTACCAACTGAGACGCGGTGCCTCTATTCTCTCTTCAGAATGCGCCAAGGCGGTTATCGGTTATAAGTTCCGAGGCAAACAGTGTGAAGTTTTTGCCTGCCTGTTTCTGGACTCCAAGCATCGGGTCCTTGCATTCAAGGAGATGTTCACCGGTACCATCAATCACACAACGGTCCATCCGAGAGAGATAGTCAAAGAGGCCCTGCAGCTCAATGCCGAGGCAATAATCCTGGCCCACAATCACCCCTCAGGTGGCAGTGAGCCAAGCACTCAGGATATTTCCCTGACGACTACCCTGACCAATATTCTGAAAATCATAGACGTGCGGATCCTCGATCACCTGGTAGTCGGTGATGAGGTTACCGCGTTTTCCGATCTGGGACTTTTACCGAAAGAATAAACACACATCCCATAACAAGGGGCGGACATGTCCCTTCGGGGGAGTGGCCTGCCCTATTGATAGACAACAAAAATCAAGGAGGCAGGTATGAACGTAATTAAAACTTTAACCAACGACAACATAATCACCCTCGCACCGGCAGCAGGATCTCTGGCGCCCATTGGCACCGTTTCGTCACGGTATTCATTTGTGCCGACCTTGACGGCGGTCGATTTACTGCGCGATTCAGGATGGTTTCCAATCCATGCGGAGCAAAGCATCGTACGTAAAACTGAGCGTGAAGGGTACCAGCGGCATCTGATTCGTTTTGCCAAGAATGGCTTGTCTTTTGACGGTGAACGGGTTGACCTGGTTCTCTATAATTCCCACGACTGTGGCTGCGCCTTCAAGCTGATAGCTTCAGTCTGGCGGCAGATATGCGGCAACGGACTGATGGTTGCCTCGGAGTTTGCCAACTTCAGCCATAAGCATATCGGCTTCAGTCCGGATGCATTTATCCATTCAGCTGGCGAGATTGCATCTGCAGCCGGAACCATTGCCGAGCGGGTTGACGAGATGAAGGTAATCGAGATGACTCCGGACGAGCGAGGGGTATTTGCCCAGGCAGCACATAGCCTGATTTATGATGAGCCCGAACAGGCCCCCGTGCAACCAAATCAATTGCTTGATGAACGGCGCTACGACGATAAGGGTAATGATCTCTGGACAACATTTAACGTGATCCAGGAAAATGTCATGCGTGGCGGCCTCAAAGGCATTAGCAGGGGCGGCGACGGACGACTCAGGAGAACAACCACACGACCGGTCAAAGCACTCGATCGAAATATCAAACTGAACCAGGCTCTTTGGTTCCTGACGGAAAAAATGGGTGAGCTGAAGAACGTCGAGAGGGATCTTTCGACTGTATCGGCTTAAGCAGCCATTAACCACTACACTAGCCGTCTCCTTCGGGGGACGGCTTTTTTTGTTCTCTTACAGAGCATAGAAGTAGTAATACTGAATATTGTTATGATGATTTAAAAGGAAACCCATATGAAAATTATGTGTTATAGAATGAAAGTTCAATCTGGCCCAATTTTAAATTGACATTATTGCTTGTAAAACATAGGATGGTTGTGTGTTATCCAGGGATAAATCAATTTGAGTGCATATGAAACACGAAACGTTTTTCCGCAAACATCCGGTGTTCACAGGCGGAGAGTTCAACGATCATCTTGCAAGTCTTGGGAAAAAAGGCCCCAGGACCCGAGAATCCCTGCTGAATTATCATAGGAATACCGGGCATGTCATTCTCATTCGAAGAGGATTGTATGCGGTTATCCCAATAGGAGCCGATCCGGATTCGTATCCGATTGATCCTTTTCTTGTTGCCGCCAAACTCACAGC
>Ga0180008_1001361_pt1 | contig 15652 bp, 14 predicted proteins | sample MM_PW_MetaG_FD_121121 | JGI IMG/M metagenome (GOLD analysis project Ga0180008, IMG submission 121121) | Groundwater microbial communities from the Aspo Hard Rock Laboratory (HRL) deep subsurface site, Sweden - MM_PW_MetaG | ecosystem: Environmental > Aquatic > Deep subsurface > Groundwater...
GATTAAGAAAAACTGTTACTGATATCTAATTAATAAAAAAAAGGAGGAAGAGTTGTTAAAAATATTTTTTATTTTATTTCTTCCTCTTTTTCTTTTCTCAAAAATCCAAATCGTTACTTACTTTCCTTTAGAAACTAAAATTGTTAAAAAAATTGCACAAAAAGAAGTTGTTACACGAGAAATTACTGCAAGATATTTACCTACATTTAGAAATATTCCAAAATCTGAAGTTTCAAGATTATCAAACTCAAAAATTTATTTTCATTTTGGCTTAGATGTAGAAAAAGAGTATGAGAAAATTTTAAAAGAAGTAAACCCAAATTTAATTGTTGTTGATATGTCAAAAGATGTTGATAAATTAGGTAATAATCCATATTTCTGGACTGATCCTTTTACTCTTAGAGTTGTTGCTAAAAATATTTATGAAGCAATGATACAAATTGATAAACAAAAAACAGACTTCTATAAAGAAAATTATGAGAACTTTTTAGAAGAAGTTGATGATACTTTTTTGAAAATTAAACAAAAGATATATGGAAGTGAAGTATTAGAAGTTTATGCATTTGATGATTATTGGGATTATTTTGCAAATAGGTTTAGAATAAAAATAGTTAAAAAAGAAAAAAAATATTTAAATATCACAGAAATTCCTTCTGCTGTTCAGTTTACAAAAGATAGAAATATCAAAAAATTATTATACTACAATGGAATGGACTACAATGTAGCACTTTCTTTATCTAGTAATTTAAATGTAGAAATCCTAGAAGACGATATTTTTGGTGATATCTGGCAATTAAACCTTATAAACTTCTCTCAAAATCTTTTTAAATAAGTATAAGTGATTTAATTATTTATTGTAAAAGTATATTTTTTATACGTACTTTTTATTTCTTCACACAACATAAAATATATAATTAGAATAAATAATAATTATAAAGTGTGGAAAATATTTTGAAAGATATAGTAAATTATAAAGGTATAAATATAAAAAAAGATTTATATCCAATCATTAAACATATAGAAGATGTTGATAAATATAAAGATGAATTAGGAACATTAAGTTCTTCTTGGGATATGTTAGCACTATTAGGTCAATTGGGTGATATAAATATTGATATTGGTAAAACAAAAGAGAATTTTTTAAATTTAACTTCTACTTTATTAAATCATTTAAGTGAAGAGCAAATAAAAAAAGTTACTCAAGAGATGAAGTTTAAGTCACAAGTTACTATTGATGTACTTATTAGAAACTTATTTGAAAGAACAGCTGACATTGGGTTTTTAGCTACAGATGATGATATTAGAAATTTTATTCAAGCTTATGTATCAAAATACAATGATGATAGTGTAATCTTAAGACAAAACATTCAAAAAAGATTTAAAGAGTATGTTTCTAAATATTCTGTTTATTTTGACATAGTATTACTTGATACTTATGGTAGGGTAATGGTAAGGCTAAATGATGAAATTAAAACTGAAAAAGTTGATTTATCATTTGTTCAAAAAGTTTTAAACTCAAATGAAGATTATGTTGAAACTTACAAATTTCATGATTTTATACCTCAATATAAAAAGTCATTAGTTTATTCATATAAAGTTACAAAAAACAATAATATAAACTCTGAAAATCTTGGTGTTTTATGTTTATGTTTTAGATTTACAGATGAAATGAATGGAATTTTTAATAATTTAGTTGATACAAAAAACAAAGAGTGTCTTACTATTTTAGATGAAGATGGTTTTGTAATTGCAAGTAGTGATAAAGATCATATAAGATTAGGAGCAAAACTTCCAATTGTATTAAATGAAAGTTATAAATTAGTATCTTATTGTGGACGAGATTATATAGCAAAGACTTGCAGTACAAATGGTTATCAAGGATTTAATGGTCTTAAATGGTATGGTCATATTATGATTCCTTTGGAATATGCATTTTTAAGTAATGAATTAGATTCAATAGAAGTTGATAATAATGTTATAAATGCAATGATGGGAAATGAACAACACTTTTCAAAAGAGTTAAAAGAAGTATTTACAAAAAGTAAAACTATTCAAGATAATCTAACAAGAGTTATATGGAATGGAAATATTGCTCAAAGTAAACTAAATTCAGTAAATAGAGAGTTCTCAAAATCTTTATTAAATGAGATTGGAATTACAGGGAATAAAGCAAACTCATCATTGAGTAATTTAAATCAAACAATAATCACTTCAATTCTAAAAGATAGTGAGTTTTTATCATCACTTGCAATTGATATTATGGATAGAAACTTATATGAAAGAGCAAATGATTGTAGATGGTGGGCATTAACTTCATACTTTAGAGAAGTAATGGATGATTATTCATCACTAGATTTAAATCAAGGTGAAATAAGTGCAATTTTAAAATATATAAATGACTTATATACAGTTTATACAAATCTAATAATTTTTGATAAAAATGGAAAAATTATAGCGGTTTCAAATAGAGATAATGAATATCTTGTTGGAAGAATTTTAACTCAAGATTGGGTTGAAAAAACTTTGAGTTTAAGAGATACATCAAAATATTGTGTTTCAAAGTTTGAAAAATCAAATTTATATAATAATCAATCAACATATATTTACAGTAGTGCAATTAGATCTTTAAAAGATGAAAGAATAATCACAGGAGGAATTGCAGTTGTATTTGATTCAACTCCACAATTTCATGCAATGTTAGATGAAACACTTCCTTCATCAACAGGAGATAAAGCAGTATTTGCATTATTTACAAATAAAGATAAACAAATAATATCTTCTACAAATGAAGATTTTCAAGTTGATTCATATTTAGATATTGATGATTCTTTTTTCAAACTAAAAAATGCACAAAGTTCTAGTAAAATAATTGAATTTGATAATAAATATTATGCAATCGCAGCAAAATGTTCAAACGGATATAGAGAGTATAAAAGTAGGGTAGATGACTATAAAAATGATGTTTTATGTTTTGTTTTTATATATATTGGAAGTATAGATTGTTATACTTTTTTAGATAATTCAACATCAAAATTTTTAAATACTACAAAAACAAAATTTACTCCAACAAGTGTAGAGTTAGCTACTTTTTATCTGGGTAAAAAACTATTAGCTGTAAATGCTAAAAATGTAATAGAATCAATAGGAATTGAAGAGTTACAAACCTCAATTGATATGGATAAAACAAATCATTTTAAAGGAATGGTTTTATATAAAGACAAATTAATAGCAGTTTTAGATATTAGAGATTTTGTAAATGAAGAGATTACAAATGAAAAACTAACAAATGTAATTTTGATTGAATATGATAAAGACAATATTGAACATTGTGTTGGAATTTTAGTATCTTCATTAGAAACTGTAAGTGTTGTTGAAGAAAAAATAATTCAACATATACAAAATCACTTTTTAGGAACAGGAACTTTAGTTGAAAGTTTAGTTGATATAAAAGATGCTGATGAATCAAAAGTTGCTATGCTTTTGGATATTAAAAAAATTGATGAAAAATTAACAAAAAGAATTTAGTTTTTATGGCAGGTGTTAAAATAGATTAGGGCACAATACGAAAAAACTAATATATTTTAAAAGAAGAATAAAAAATGAGTAATATTAATAAACCAAATAGATTTTTACCTACAACATTAGAAGAGATGCATGAGAGAGGTTGGTACGAACTAGACGTAGTTCTAATCACTGGAGATGCATATATAGATTCCCCTTTTATGGGAATTGCTGTTGTTGGAAGAATCTTAGAAGACATGGGTCTTCGAGTTGGAATTATAGGCCAACCAGATGTAAATAGTGATGTTGATGTATCAAGAATGGGTGAGCCTAAACTTTTTTGGGGAGTAAGTGGTGGAAGTATTGATTCAATGGTTTCAAACTACACAGCAACTAAAAGATTTAGAAGTACAGATGATTATACTCCAGGTGGGAAAAATGACAAAAGACCAGATCGTGCAACACTTGTATATACAAATCTAATAAGAAGATATTTTAAAGGAACTGTTCCTATTGTTTTAGGTGGAATTGAAGCGAGTTTAAGAAGACTTACACACTATGATTATTGGTCTGACAAGCTTAGAAAACCAATATTATTTGATACAAAAGCTGATTATATGGTTTATGGTATGGGTGAGCAAGCAATTATTGATTTAGGAAATACACTAAAAGCAGGTGGTGATCCAAGAACTATAAGAGGACTTTGTTATATTTCAAAAGAAGCACCAACTGAAGAGAATTTTTTAGAAATTCCTTCACATGCTGAGTGCTTAAAAGATAAAGAAAAATATATAGATTTATTTAAAGCTTTTTATGATAATAATGACCCCATTTATTCAAAAGGTTTATACCAAGAAGTTGATGGAAGATATTTAGTACAAAATCCACCTAGCCGTCATATGGAAGAAGAAGAGATGGATAAAATTGCATCTTATCCATATCAAAGAGATGCTCATCCATATAATGCAAAAGATGGAAAAGTTAAGTGTCTTGAAACTATTAAATTTTCTATTATGACACATCATGGATGTTGGGGAGAGTGTAACTTCTGCGCAATTGCTGCACATCAAGGAAGAACAATTAGAACAAGAAGTGAAGAAAATATTTTAAAAGAAGCAAAACATTTTACAACACTAAAAGATTTCAAAGGAATCATTTCTGATGTTGGTGGACCAACTGCAAATATGTACGGATATGAGTGTGTTAAAAAAGAAAAACTTGGAACTTGTATTGAAAACAAAAGATGTGTAGATGCCCACAGACTTTGTAAAACTATGAAAGTAGATCACAGTAGAAACATACAATTACTAAAAGATATAAGAGCAATTCCTGGAATCAAAAAAGCATTTGTGGCTTCAGGTGTACGATATGATTTAATTACAGCTGATAAAAAACATGGATATGAGTATTTAAAAGAGATGGTAGATCATCATATTTCAGGTCAAATGAAAGTGGCTCCTGAACATACAAACGATGAAGTACTTCATCATATGGGAAAACCAGGGAAACAAACACTTATTGATTTTAAAGCTATGTATGATAGGCTTAATAAAGAATCAGGAAAGAAACAGTTTTTAACATATTATTTAATTGCAGCACATCCAGGGTGTGAAGAAAAACATATGCATGAGTTAAAACAGTTTACAACTCATGAATTAAAAATGAATCCAGAACAAGCTCAAGTATTTACACCAACTCCTGGCACTTACTCAGCTGTTATGTATTACACAGAATTAGATCCATTTACAAAGAAAAAAATCTTTGTTGAAAAAGATCAAAGAAGAAAAGAAAAACAAAAAGAGATTGTTGTTGCAAAAAATCAGTTTGCATGTAAAAGTAAAAAAAGTAGCTCTAGTGCTGGAATGCAAGGTTAAATAATTTTAAATAATCGCTAGTTAAAAAAAAGGGCAACTATTAAAAATAAATAGTTGCCCTTTTATATTTTGTAAAAAAGATTTACGAAAGAGCGCTTAACATATCCGCTGTAACATCAGAAACATCTTTTGTTCCATCAAGTTCTACGAATACTCCCATTTTTGTATAAAAATCAATAAGTGGTGCAGTTTGTTCATGATATGCGTTTAGTCTGCTTATTACAGTTTCTGCATTATCATCTTTTCTAATGATTAATTCACCATCACAATAGTCACAATTAGACTCTTTTTTAGATGGATTAAATTCTACGTGAAAAGAAGCTCCGCATTTAGAACATACTCTTCTTCCTGTAATTCTTCCAACGATTAATTCATCTGGAACATTTAAAGAAATTACTTTATCTAATGAAATATTCATATTTGACATTAATTCACTTAAAGCCTCTGCTTGAGCTAGAGTTCTTGGAAAACCATCAAGAATAAAACCATCTTTACAGTCAGCCTCTGCAAGTCTGTCTTTAATAATACCAATGATAGTTGAATCAGGAACTAATTTCCCTGCATCCATAAAATTTTTTGCTTCCATTCCCATATCTGTTTTATCAGCAATAGCAGCTCTTAAAATATCTCCAGTTGAGATTTGTGGAATATTGTACTTCTCAATTAAAAACTTTGCTTGTGTCCCTTTACCAGCACCTGGTGCTCCAAATAGCATTAAATTCATATGTCATTTCCTTAGTTTTTTCGTATTGTATAAAAAAAGCTTTTAATAACACATAAGGTTTTAATAGTACATAAGGAATTTAAATGATTTTTGATACAATGGTACCTCAAAATTCAACTAAGGGCATAAATGAAAAAATTATTTTTAATTATTGGAGCACCTGGAAGCGGTAAAACTACGGATGCGGAACTAATAGCAGCAAAACATGATAATATCACTCATTATTCAACTGGAGATATGTTTAGAGCTGAGGTTTCAAGCGGTAGTAAAAGAGGTGCGATAATTGATACTTATATAAGTGCTGGAAATATCGTACCAATTGATATTGCAATTGAGACAATTTTAACAGCTATTAAAAAAGCATCAACTGATATTGTAATTATTGATGGATATCCACGAAGTGTTGAACAAATGCTTGAATTAGACAAATACTTAGATAAAGAAAATGAAGTTGAACTTGTAAATGTTATTGAAATTGAAGTGTCACAAGAAACTGCTTTTTTAAGAGTTCTAGGACGTGCAGCAGATGCTGATGTAGCAAGAGTTGATGACAATGAAAAAGTGTTTTTAAATAGAATGAAATTATTCACAGAACCTCTTGAAGAAATCAAAGCATTTTATACTGAGAAAAACTTATTAAAAGTAATCAGTGGTGAGGGAACAATTGAGCAAATAGTTTCTCAAATGGATGCATTCGTACAATCAAAAATCTAATTTATACAAAAGGGAAAAATAATAATGAATGAGAAAAAAGTAAATTTTTATAGTGTTATTATTGGAACCGAACTTTTAAATGGGCGTCGACAAGATGCTCATTTTTCTTTTTTAAATAGTCAGTTATTACAAAGAGGATGGGAACATAAAGCTTCTTTTGTAATAGCTGATGACCCTAAGCTTATGTTTGATATTTTTAATCTTATAAAAGGTGACCCCAATTCTGTAATGTTCTGTTTTGGTGGAATTGGAGCAACTCCTGATGATTATACAAGAGTTGTAGCAGGAAAAGTTTTTACAAATGCAAATATGGAATTTCATGAAGAAGCAAAAAATAGAATCATAAATCAATTTGGGCAAGAAGCTTACCCTCACAGAATAAATATGGCATATCTGCCAATAAATGCAAAACTTCTAACAAATGTAGTAAATAATGTAGCAGGGTTTTACCTAGAAGATAGATTTTTCTTCACACCTGGATTTCCTTCTATGAGCCAAGCAATGGTTATAGAAGCCCTTGATACACTATATCCAAAATCAAATATAAAAAAATATCGAAAAGTAATGACAATAAACGCAAGTGAAAATGATTTGATAGATACTATGAAAAAAATTCCTGAAAATATCGAGCTTTCATCGTTGCCTAAAATCATAGGAGATAAAAGAAAAGTTGTGATTTCTTTGGCTGGATATGATGAAGATGAGGTTGAAAAGTATTTTGAGTTTTTTGTAGATTATTGTGTGGAGTTTGAGAAAGAGTTTGTTTTAGAGGATGTGAGTTTTTAAAAAATAAAAAATTAGTATTATTCTGATTAGGTATTATTTTATTTAAAACTATTACAAAATTAATTATTAAAATTAGATAAGGAAAATTGTAAAATGGACTTTGAAAGTATAAAATTAGAAGAATCAAAAAAAAGAGCTAACTATATAAAAGAATTATTTGCACAAAACAAATTTAAGTTAAATGAATCATCTCATTTAGGAAAGTTACTTAAAACAGTTGAAAATAGTGAACTAGGAAAAGTAAAATCATTAGAACTATTTGATATTCTTGACATAAATAGAGTATATGAAGCTTTGGTAGTATTTGAAACAATAGGGATTGAAAAAACTATTTTAAGTAGAATTAGAAAAGGTAAATTAGATTTTAATGATTCTTCAGATGATGATGGTAAAAATATTTTATTTGAATTAGAAATAGCAGCATCTTTTTTAAAAAAAGGAATACTTGTAAAATTTGAGGAACCTGATCTAATTGTAGAATTATTAGGAAAAAAAATTGGTATAGCATGTAAAAAAATAAATTCTATTAAAAGAATTCAACAAGCACTTAGTAAAGGTGCAAAACAAAATAAAGAACAGAATGTTGATTATGCTATTGTCGCTTTAAACATAGATAATTATCATCCTATTGGGCATTTGTTAGAAAAAAAAACTAGGAATGAGGCTTTAGATTTTATTCACGAAAGAAACAAAAATCTTTATTTCGAACAAAAGAAGGAATTTGATAAATACTTGAATAATGGTCGTTTACAATCAGTCTTTATAGATTCGAGAATAAAAACAGATATACTAAATGAAGTACCAAGATTTAATAATTTAACGATGACAACTGGAATACAAACAGAAGAAAATAGACTTATTAATGAAAAAATAAAAGAAATATTAGGAAATTAATCTAAATCTTTTATTATTAATATAGTAGTTTCGAGTAACTCATTTGCATCTTTTTTACAAATAGCAAAAATCACTTCTGCATCTAAATCAAAATAGTGATGAGATAAAATATCTCTAATTCCTTTTACATTTTTCCATGGAATATTTGGATAGTTTTTTAAAAGTTCACTATTTGATAATTTATCAATATTTTTAAAACCCTCTCCAATAGCTACTAATCTCATAGCAATACTATCAAGTTTTTCAAGTCCATTTTCATCTTCTAAAAAATCATCACTTGAATTAATATTTTTTACTCTTTTTTGAATTAGTTCTAAAGAGTATTTGATATCTTCAAGTGTAGAGAGAATCATCTCTTTTTGTTCATTATGCATATATTAAATCTTTTTGAATCATTTTTAAGAAAATTGGTTTAATATTTTTATGTTCTCTAATAAGATCTACTTTTCTATCTAAATCATTTTCTATTTGCTCTTTAATAGCTACCATATCAAATAATGATGGCTTCATTTTTACAAAAATATCTATATCACTATTTTCAGTTGCTTCATCTCTTGCATAACTTCCAAATAGTCCTATTTGTTCAACATTATATTTATTTTTGAATTCAGAATAATGCTCTTTTAAATAATTCAAGATATTTGTTTTATCAATTGGTTTTGACATTGTTATATCTCCTTTAAAATTTATTCTACAAGATTATATCATAAAATATTTTATGATTTTTTTATTAGTTATTTAACTGGCTCATTATAATCCCCAATTTTCCAGCCATCATCTTTCGTATATTTGCCTAAGTTATAATCTTTCCAAACTTTAACACAAAGTTTATTGCCTTTTTTATACTGATCTTTTGCAAAAACATGTGCTCTTCCAAAATTTGGGAAAACTCCTGAACCTGATGCGTACATATATGCTATATAACAGTTTGCATCATACTCTTTTTGTTTTGATGATAGTTTAAAATAGTATAGAGCTTTTTCATAATCTTTTTCAACAACTTCACCCAATAGAAGAAATCTTCCTATCATTAATTGTGATTTTGCATGATTCTTATCTGAAGCGTCAAGGAAAGTATTGTATGCTTTTTTTGGATTATAGTATTTTGTTTTTTGTGAAAGATAAATTTTCCCAAGAACATAAGTAGACTCTAGATTTCCTAAATCTGATGCTTTTTGAAAATATTCAAAAGCTTGATTTAGATTTTCAGCTATGCCATCACCTTTTAAATATATAAGTCCTAATTCATGAAGTGCTTTTGGGTCATTTTTTTTAGCTAACTCTTTATAGGCACTTAGCGCTTTCATTGTTCCTTGCACTTGTTTTATTGTGTAAACCTCTTCAAATGTCATAGCATTTATTATACTTATGAAGAAGAACAATGAAAGAATTATTTTCATACTATCTCTTTTTTTATATTTGGGCTTAATGTTGTTGTGATTTCATAAGTGATTGTATCATGAATTTTTGCCAAAGTATTCACATCCTCAAATATACAAACATTTTCATCGTCTGTGTTTAGAGATAGGTTATCCATTGAAACTCTTCCAAGTACTTTATATCCTTTAGGAGTTGTATATTCACATCTTTCATTTAATCTTAAAAATCCATCTCCATATCCAATATCATATGTAGAAACAGTTATATCTTCACATGCTGTATATGTTCCTCCATAACCAACACTTTGACCTTTTTTTAAAACTCTTGTTGAAAGTTTTTGCGCCCAAAGTGATAAAACAGGTTTTAGTTTTGGAAATTTAAAAACGTTTGCATTATCTAAATATCCATAAGATGCAATTCCAACTCTAGCCATGTCTTCATCGAAATTTGTATGTCTAAATAAGGCTGCTGAATTGCATGAATGAAAGGCTGGAAGTGGTAATAAAAGTTGTTCACATATTCTTTTCACATCCTCTTTAACCCTAGAAAAAACGGTGTTTTGCCAGAAAAAATCAGTTGATAATTCATCTGCACTTTTATGGTGTGTGAAAACACCTGTGATGTGAATATCTTTCTTGTAAAGCCCTAAAATAGCCTCTTCTAGCTCTTGTGGAGATATTCCATTTCGATGCATTCCTGTATCTACTTTGATATGAACATTACAATTTTTTGGTAAATTATCTATTTGTTTAAGTGAGTTTAATGCTATGTGAAAAGTATGTGAATAAGTGTGAAAAGTTTTTTCTGCAAGTATTAAAATATAATCAAATAACTTTTCAATTATTAATGCTTCATTGAGTGTTTTTACAACTGCTTTTTTTATTCCAAATTCACTAGCCATTGTTGCAATTTCTAAAATTCCATGACCATAGGCATTGTCTTTTAAAACAATCGCTACTTTATCTTTTGATTTTGTATGTTCAGAAATAACACCTAAGTTGTAAAATAAATTTTCTTTATTTAATAAGATTTTTGCCAAAATTAATCCTTTGGAGTCGTAAAATAATTTGTTAATGTGATAGCATCTTTTTCATTTAAAACGTTTTGTAATTCTTCAATAGAAGCATTTTTGATTTTTTCAAATTCACCAAAATATAAAAGAAGTTTTTTGATTTTTGCTTCTCCTATACCTTTGATTTGTAATAGTGATATTTGTTTATCTTCTGCTCTTTTTTGTTTTTTATGAAAGTTAATTACAAATCTATGAGCTTCATCACGCTGTCTTTGAACAAACTGTAATCTTTTGTCACTTGTAGATAATTTGAAGTTTTTAAACTCTTTATTTTTATCCCTATAATGAACAATATCTTTTGCAGCTCCTTTAGCTCTATGAGCTTTGGCATCTACTTTTTCTTTTGCGATTGCAATTATATCAAGATTCATTCCAACTGATTGAATAATATCATAGGCTAGTTTTAGAAGTGTTTCTCCTCCATCTATTATCCATAAATCAGGAGCTGGATTTTTTTCAAAATTTTCAACCCTTCTTATTAACATTTCTCTCATTTGAGAGTATTCATCTTTTGATTCTAAGTTATAGTGTCTAAAGGCTTTTTTATCAAAAGCATTTAACTCTTCACTCCATACAACCATGGCTCCAACTGTTGCTTGTCCCATCATATGCGAGTTATCATAACTTTCTATTAAATATGGAAGAGTTTGTAGTCCGAACAACTCTTTTAACTCTTCATATATAGTTGTTTGATTTTTACTAGAATCAATTCTTAAAAGCTCTTCACAGTTATTAATAGCTATTTGAACAATATCTTTTTTCTTATCTTTTTTAGGGTTTAAAATTTTTATTTTTTTATTAAATCTTGTTTGTAAAAAATCTTCTAATTCTATAATCTCAACAGCTTCAAGTTCAATGGCTATTAATACCTCTTTTGGTAAAAGTGGGATTTCATTATTATAGTAGTTAATAATAGCTCTTTTATAAGCCTCATTATAGTCAAAATCAAAATTCTCATCAAAGTTATTCACTTTTAGAAAATCGTGTGAAGAAGATGCTAGTTTCCCATCTCTTAAGAACATTCTCACAACGACAGCTTTTTTATTTGAGGCACTTATTGCAAAAATATCTATATCTTCATTTGTTGCTAAATCTATTCCTGATTTTATTTGAGATTTTTCTATTGTTTTTATTCTATCTCTTAAATTCATAGCCTCTTCAAATCTAAAATCATTTGAGTATTGAATCATACGTTCATTTAGTTTTGTAATTAGTTTTGATTTATTATAGATATATTCAAGGGCATTTTCCACTATTTTTGAATACTCTTCTTTTGAAATCTTATTTTCGCATGGAGCTAGGCATTTTTGTATTTGATGGAATAAACATGCAGTTTTTCCTTTTACACATGATTTTTTTTGAACCAAAGGAACTATTTCATAAATACTATCAAGCATATCTTTGGCACCCGTTGAATATGGTCCAAAGTATTTGATATTTTTGCCCTTATGAATTTTTCTAGTGATTTCAAGTCTTGGAAAATCTTCATTATAATCAATTACAATATATGGATATGTTTTATCGTCTCTTAGTAAAATATTGTATTTTGGTTTTAGTTGTTTGATTAAAGAGTTTTCTAAAATCAAAGCATCATGTTCATTTGGTACTACTATCCATTCACAACTTACAACTTCAGAAATCATTTTGTAAATACGAGGGCCTAATTTATCAGCAGGTAATAGTTTTGGAGTAAATTTAAAATAAGATTTAACTCTATTTTTAAGTACTTTTGCTTTTCCTATATATAATAAATGCCCATCTTTATCAAAGTATTGATAAACACCAGCATCATTGGGAAGTTGTTTGAGTTTTTCTAGTAGATTCATTTTGAAATAATACCCGAAAGTGTTTAAAATATTTTAAAATTTATAGTGGATAGAATCTAAACACAGAAAACTTCTTCTTTATTAATAATAAGACTAGAATGAATTTTAGTTTAAAGGATAAAAAATGAAAGTAATAGAACTTAATAGGGAAGAATATTTAATCTCAGTAAAAAAAATAGCAGATTTTAAAAGTTTATGCTTTTCTAAAGAAGCCCTTGAATGGTGGGATAATTATTATAGTTGGGAGAAATTTCCTCCCTTATGTTTGTTAGATGACAAAGAAAAGCATGTTTGTTATTTATTTTATAATATTTCTAATGATAATGAGTATTTAACAATCCATAATTTATTAACACCAAATACACATAGAAGTTATGGTTATGCATATAAACTTTTAAAATATTTATTTAGTCATGTATCAAACAATAAAATAAGAAGATTCAAAATGAATTGTGTAAGCTCTTCTTTGGATTTTTATAATAAATTAGGATTAGAGTATTGGGGAATAAATGATTTATCACAATATTACTGTGATTATAAAATGCCTCTTTTAGATATTAGTGAAATCCCTCAAATTGTAAAAGATTCAAATTTGAGTGAAATAAGTGATGAAAGAATTATGCAAATTTATGAAAAACTTAAAAACAATAGTAGAAAAGTTGAAGAAAAAATGGCTGATAAATTTGAAGAATTAAAAGAAAAACTAGAAGGGAAATATCATTTTGATCTACTTTGTGCAAGAGTAAGAGAAATTAACTAGTTAATAACAGTATTATTCCTATTTAATTCTTTTGCAGTATATAAGGCCTTATCAGCTCTTAAAATAATTGAATCTAATTTATTATCATCTTTTTTCATTTGACTAATACCTAAACTGATAGTTACTTTAATTTTTATATCATTATTCTCATAAGTTAGTTTTTCTATATGTGTTCTTATTTTTTCAGCAAATACAAATGCCTTCTCTTCATTCATATTATTTAATAATATTGTAAATTCTTCTCCTCCCATTCTTGCTAAAATATCTGATTTTCTTACATAAGTATTTATAGTACTTGCTATTAGTTTTAGTATTTCATCTCCAATATTATGTCCATATGTATCATTTATTTTTTTAAAATGATCAATATCAATACAAATTATTGATAAATCACTTTCTTCTCTTTTTGCTAAATAAAAGTATTTTGAGCCACTTTCAAAAAAATATCTCCTATTTGGAATATTTGTTAAGTAATCAATAGTAGAAATTTCAGTTAATCTTTTATTTGCATCTCTTAATTCTTTTGTTCTTTTATGAACTCTTTTTTCAAGAGTTTTATTTAATTTACGAATATTTAATTCTCTTGCATATATAGAACTTATGGTAAAAGTGATTATTATAATAAAAACTATAGATGTAAAAAAAGTTATAAAATATAAAGCATTAGTTTTTGAATTAGAAATTTCAATATTTTCAATATAATTATCAATTGGTACAGAAACTCTTAATCCCCCAATAATATCACCAACCTTGTAATTTTGCTCAGTATGACAAGATAAGCAAGATGGTTCAACTTTTAATGAACCCATTAAATTATATTTATTATTTTCTATATTTGTATAGAATTTTTTATCTATATTTTTATTTAAATCTTCCAGTGCAGTTTTTTCAAATTTATCTGGAGTATTTGATGGATTTATTGGATTTAAGCTTGTGATTTTAAAATAGAAATTCTCATTTTTATTTGATATTTCTGATAATTGTCTAGTCATCCAAGCAGGGTTTATTTTTATTAGAAGTTCATTTTCTTTGGTGTAAGTATGATTATCATGAAGATATGGATTTGGTTCGATTCCTTCATGTGCTTTAACATAAATAGCACCATGATCAGAACTCCATTTTCTCATGGTTACAATATTATTAAATAAGGTAGAAGCTTGTTGAAAAAGTATTTTTTCTGAAACAACTTGATAATCATTTCTTGAATCGTTAATATATTTTATTATAAAAAGTGTAAAGAAAAAAATAGTAGTAATAGTGAAATATATAAGAAAATTTTTATTTTTCATGGATATCTTTTTATTATTTTTAAGTAAATATTATATCAGAAAAGTAATTTTATAAAAGATGTTTTTGTATATTTATTTAATAAATTATAATTTATTTGCTTTCTCAAACCATAAGTAACATAAATTAGAATATATATTTTTAAAATTGTTTAATTCTTTTTGATTAGAATACTTGTGATTTTTTTTGAAATAATGCTCTAAAAGAACTTGCTCTTTCTTCTTTTTTAGCTTAAATTCAATACAAATTGATGCTAAATCAAAAAATCTATTATTTATTCCTGCATATTCCCAATCAATAATTTTTATATTATTTTTTTGAAAAAGTATATTTTTTGGGTTTAAATCATGATGTGTTAGAACAAAATCTTTTTTGTTTTTTCTTATTTTGTTTAAAATTTTGAGAGATTCTTTTATTATTTTTTTACTTTTATCATCTTTTAGTATTTTTGCATAGTTTAATAAGTCACTTTTTAAATTATAAGGATTTTCTTTTATTTTAAATTTATGATACTTTTTTACTTTTGAAATGAGTTTTTTTATATCTTTATTTCTTAGTTTTGTTTTATGAGTTCCTTTTACGTATTCATAAATTATTAAATCATCATTTAAGAAAATAGGTTTTGAAGCTATATTTTTTTTGTAAGCTTTTTTTTGTATTTCATACTCAAATTTACGGCTTATATTTACACTATCATTTGATTTGAAAACTCTTACTATGTATGATTTTTTTGAGGTTTTTAAAAGATAATTTATATTATTAAAGCCTTGATTTTCTAATTTTTCAAGGCCTAATAATTCTTCATCAAATAGGTTTAAACTATGTATAAATTCA
>Ga0180008_1001363_pt1 | contig 15643 bp, 12 predicted proteins | sample MM_PW_MetaG_FD_121121 | JGI IMG/M metagenome (GOLD analysis project Ga0180008, IMG submission 121121) | Groundwater microbial communities from the Aspo Hard Rock Laboratory (HRL) deep subsurface site, Sweden - MM_PW_MetaG | ecosystem: Environmental > Aquatic > Deep subsurface > Groundwater...
CTTATGGGAGTTTAAATATAAAAAAGACGGAAGCTAATTGCTTTCGTCTTTTACTTTATGTATGAAAAGAATATAAGGTGGCTTGTTATCTTGATAAGGTAATCTAATGCTCATTATCTTATATTGGTTTTGATCTATTGTTTTACAATAGGTGTCTAAAGTGTTAGACTCATTCATGCCTTCTTCGTGACCAGGATAAACCACAATCATGATGAATCCCCCCCTCTTAAGCACTGGAAGTATGGATTTAAGCGCTCTAATGGTTGAATCTTTTTTTGTGGTAATGGATTTATCTCCATGAGGTAAGTATCCTAAGTTAAAGATAACACCTTTAAAATCATTAACATAATTTAAAATATTTTCATGACTATCTAATATAAGTTTAACATTCTTTATTTTTTGCTCATCTAATTGTTTTTGTGTTTCAAATAATGCTTTTTCTTGAATATCAAAAGCATAGACAAATTCTGTTTGCTTAGCTAAAAATACAGTATCATACCCATTGCCCATGGTAGCATCAACCATGATATCATGTGAGGTAATATAGTTACTAAGTAGCTGATGTGCTGTTTCAAGTATTAGATTGTTTTTCATGGTAATCTCCTTGATACAAGTTGAGTTTTCTCAAACGTTTATCTATCTCATTTGTGACAACAAATTTCTTTTTGGTCCACAAAGGTGCAATAAGCATTTCTGCTGGGGCATCCCCTGTTAAACGGTGAATAATGATATCTTTTCTTAACCATAAAATTTGATCTACTGTAATATCTACATAAGCCTCTAAAGTGAGCATTTTCCATGGATTTTTCAAATAATCATGGCCCATTTTTGTTTTCTCCATTAAATGGAGCATATGAATTTTAATACCTTGAACATCTAAAGTGTTGATATGTTTGATGGTCTCAATCATCATTTCTTTCGTCTCGAAAGGCAATCCATTGATGACGTGAACAACAACTTCGATATTTTGTTTTCTTAACCTTGAGACAGCATCATCAAAACAGGCTAAATCATGTGCGCGATTGATTAAATCTGATGTCTGCTGGTGAATGGTTTGTAAACCTAATTCAACTTGGACAGGCATTCTTAAATTCAATTCTCCTAAATAATCAATAACATCTTGAGGTAAAACATCTGGTCTTGTAGCAATAGATAACATGACGATATTTGGATCCAATGTGATTGCTTTTTCATAAAGTTCTTTTAGTCTTTTTAAGGGTGCATGTGTATTTGTATTTGCTTGGAAGTAGGCAATATAGAATCCATCACTCCATTTTTTTTGCATTTGAGCTTTTACTTTCTCAAATTGGACCTCTATAGGCTCTAATTTATTACCAGCAAAATCACCACTACCCATGAAAGAACAAAAAGTGCAACCACCTCTTGCGACGGTTCCATCGATGTTTGGGCATGTAAACCCCCCATTTAAAGAGACTTTATAAACCTTTTTGTTAAATTTATGCAAATAATAATTATTTAATGTATTATAATGCTTTTCATTATTCATCAAATTCATTTTTTTCACCAGTTTCATTTTATCACAAAAGTGTTATTATGATATAATAAGACACAAGGAGTTGAAGGCATGTTTAAGAGAATGACAACAAGTTTATCGAGACCTCCACAAACGATTTTTTTTATGAAGGACTCATGGAAAAGAGTAATCCTATACATCTTATTACTCCCAATGATCTTAATCATTCCAAACCTCATCACAGTGCTTGTTGATCCAAGTATGAATATCGATCGTTATGATCAGATGACATTAGCGATTGAAGAAGATTTCAGAACGGAAAATGCATCGATTGTAGATGGTGTTTTAACTTATGAGACACCCATCCAGGCTACTTTTGGTGATTTATTCACTTTATATTTAGGGCCACAGGACCTAGATAGACGCACATTTAATTTTGTTTTCGAAGATACGGGTGTTATATTCTACATTTCTGATATCGAATTTGATCAAATCAGTTATTCAGATCTAAATTTATTAAATCATGACTTTAGTTCAACAGATGCAGAAGATCTCCGTGTCCTAGATATTGCATTAAAGACATATATTGAACAACAACCCTCAATCACATTTGTCGATATCACCGTCCAATACATTTTTTCATTGGTCGATTACTTATTTATAGTCTTTTTGATGAGTATGATGATGTTAATCTTTGTGACTCATGTACAATTCCCATTTAAACTTCGATTTAAACTATCTGTATATTTAACCACGATATGGGTATTTGCTGAACTCGTACTTACCTTATTCCATGCAGAAGCACTTGATTTCCTTAGTATATTATTTGTTTATGTTTATCATATATTAGCATATCGATCAGTTAAAGTGATCAAGAAAGGAGCGATTTAATGGCTAAAAATAAATATGCATTATTTTTAGAACAATCAAAATTTAACTCACCCATTTTAAATCAATCCGTTCTTAAAAATCTAGAAGTAGATGAAAAGAAGAAAAAATGGACCTTTTATTTAATTTTACCTGAAGTCGTGGCTTCTGAAGCACTTGTCCCATTTCTTCAAACGATTAAGAGTTATTTTTATGTACCTAAAATATTATCATCAGTTGACGTAAAACTAGAGTATAAATCGAAAAAAGAATTTGATCAACATGCCATAGGGTATTTTGATTATGCCGTCATCCAATTATCTAAAGAAAAAGCGAGTTATGCTGTACTAAAAAACTATAAAGTCCGTTTTGATCTTGGAGATTTCATTTTATCTGTAGATCAAGATAGTACATATATTAATCAATACTTAAAAGACGTTCATCAAATATTAAAAAATTTTGGATTAGATACGAATGTCAAATTAGAGATTAGTGATACATTAGTTTCTACGAGTCAAATGATTGAATCATCAATTAAAGAGCAAGGCAAAGTTTTAGAACAGAAACAAGCATATGCTAAACAAGCTCAAAAAGTACAATCTAAAAAAACATTTACAAAAAAGAGTAGTCCAAAAGCAGTATCAATTACTGAGATTCCCCTAGATTTATATCGTTTGGATCAATATAAAAATGAAAAAGGCGATGCAAATTTCCTCATTGAGGGCACAATCTCAAAATTAGAAATTAGAGCTTTAACAAATATGTCATTGCTCACATTTGTTTTAGGTGATGATCAAGATGCTATTTTTGTTAAAAACTTCTTGAAAAGTGATAAAGATTTTGCTTTAGCAGAATCACTTCATGAAGGCGATTATATTCAAGTTGAAGGCAATGCTCAGTTTGATACTTATCAGAAAGATGTCGTCATATTCTCTAGAGCAATCAACTTCATACAAAAAAGCAAAAAAGAAGAAAGATTGGACAAGGCAAAAGAAAAGAGAATTGAATTTCATACACATACAAAAATGTCTAATATGGATGCTGTAACTGATGTTGTAGAGTACATTGACCAAGCAGTTAAATGGGGACATGAAGCCATAGCTTTTACCGATCATAATGGTTTATATGCATATCCTGATATCTATAAAGCAACCAAAGGGAAAGATATCAAACCGATTTATGGTGTTGAACTAGATTTTGTTGATGAAGATCAGTTTAAGATTACAAGCCATGTTGAAAAAGAAATCTTGCTTAAAGATGCCAAATATATAGTTTTTGATATTGAAACAACTGGTCTTTCTAATACTAGAGATAAGATCATTGAAATCGCTGCAGTTAAAATTGAATCAGGATCAATTAGTGAGAGATATCAAACATTTGTAAATCCTATTGAACCTTTATCGACTTTTACTACGGAACTAACAGATATCACAGATGAAATGCTTTCTGCTGCACCGACGATTGATCAAGTGCTTCCTGGATTTTTAAAATTCATAGAAGGCGGTATATTAGTTGCACATAATGCATTATTTGACGTGGGACACATTAGAGAAAATGCAAAAGCAAATGATTTAGCATTTGATGACACTTTAGTCATTGATACCTTAAATCTTGCAAGATACTTTTATAGTGATCAACTGAAACGTTTTAATTTAAAGGCTGTCGCTAAATTTTTCAAGGTTAAACAAGAACAGCACCATCGAGCAGAAGATGATGCTTATGTCACTGCTCAAATATGGTTATCCATGCTTAATGATCTATTCAAACTAAATATCAAACAATTTTCTGAAATCAATCAAGCTATTGATGAAAAGGAAGCTTGGAAGCATATTAGACCATATCATGTTAATGTATTAACTCAAACTCAAGTAGGTTATAAAAACCTATTTAGGGTCATAAGTGATGCATTAACCTCCCATTTTTATCATGGACCTAGAACATTAAAATCAATTTTAAATAAATATAGAGAAGGATTATTAGTTGGCAGTGGTTGTGCCAATGGTGATGTTTTTGAAGCAGCCTTAAATTTAAGTGACCAAGATTTAATTCATGCCATTTCATATTATGATTACATTGAAGTTCAACCACCAGCAGCTTATAAACATTTAAAAGAAGGGCTTGGCGCTTTTGCTGATGAAATCATTGAAGCAATCCTAACAAAGATCATCAGATTTGCTAAAGATCAAAACAAAATAGTCATTGCATCAGGGGATGTTCATTATTTAGAAAAGAAAGATGTTTTATACCGCGAAATTTATATTCGTACACCGCTAGTTGGTGGAGGTATACATGAACTTTCTAAATATAATGTGATGCCTGAGCAATATATGCTTACAACAGATGAAATGCTAAAATCTATGGCTTTTTTAGGCGATGAATTAGCATATGAAATCGTTGTGAAAAACACACAGCATTTAAATAGTTTAATTGAAAAAATACAAGCTTTCCCTAAACAATTATATTCTTTACCCAATGATGCATTTAAAGACTTATTAGGTATTGATTCTATTTCAGATGAAGTGCGTCGACTTGTCTATGACAAGATGCAAAACATTTATGGACTCGATCCACATCCAATGGTGCGTGAACGTGTCACACGAGAACTCAAAAATATCATTGAAAATGAGTTTGCACCTAACTATTATATTTCTCATCTATTGGTTAAAAAATCATTAGAAGATGGATATCTTGTAGGATCTCGTGGATCCGTAGGATCATCATTAGTTGCTACATTACTAGATATTACTGAAGTTAACCCCTTAAGACCTCATTACAGATGCCCAAATGGCGATTTTACGGCTTTTCATCTAACAGATGAGGAAATCATCCACTACGGCATAACGCCTGAACAGAAGGCATTTCAACCCTTCTTAAAAGGCATTCAATCTGGGTATGACTTATCAACCCAAAAATGTCCTATTTGTGGTGCACAATTAATTAAAGATGGCCACGATATTCCCTTTGAAACCTTCCTTGGCTTTGATGGTGATAAAGTGCCTGATATCGATTTGAACTTTTCTGGTGATTATCAATCAACTGCACATTCATATGTTAGAGATTTGATTGGTGCTGACCATACATTTAGAGCTGGAACCATTCAAACAGTTGCTGAAAAGAATGCATATGGTTATGTTAAAGGTTATCTAGAAGATAAACATTTAGAAGCTAGAAGTGCACAGATCGAAAGATTAGCTAAAAAAATTGAAGGTGTCAAACGCTCATCAGGTCAGCATCCTGGTGGTATTGTAGTTGTTCCTAAATCTAAGACCATCTATGATGTTACCCCTATTCAATTTCCTGCAGATGATGTCAATTCAGAATGGCAAACAACACATTTTGATTATCACTCATTTGAATCAAATTTACTTAAATTAGACATATTAGGTCATGATGATCCCACAATGATTAAATTCTTAATGGATTATGTATTAGTTCATCCTGACGAATTTCCATTTCACAAAGCTCAAGATATTCCTTTGGATGATCCAAAAGTTTATCAATTGTTTTCAGGAACCAAAGTTATCGGTGTTGAATCACATGAGATTATGAGCGATATCGCATCCTATGCTATTCCAGAATTTGGAACGTCTTTTACAAGACAAATGCTCGTTGATACAAAACCAGATACTTTTGCTGGTTTAGTTAAAATATCTGGATTGTCACATGGTACAGATGTATGGCTTAAAAATGCTCAATCCTTAATCAATGGAAAAACTGATTATGGCAAGATTCCATTTAATGATATTATCGCTTGTCGTGATGATATAATGGTACAACTAACAGACTTTGGTCTTCAACCATTTAAAGCTTTCGAAATCATGGAATTTGTTAGAAAAGGCAAACCTAGTAAAGAGAAAGCAAAATGGCTTGACTACGAACAAGAAATGCGTAAGAATAATGTACCAGAATGGTATATTTGGTCAGCAAGTCAAATCAAGTATATGTTTCCTAAAGCACATGCTACTGCCTATGTTATTATGGCGATGCGTATTGCTTGGTTTAAAGTCTATAAGCCTTTACTATTCTATTCTGGATTCTTCTCCAAAAGAGCAGTCCAATTTGAATATGAAGTCATGGTAGCTGGAGCAAACGCCATCAGAAATAGATTAATTTCTATTGGTGAACAGTTTAATCTCAAAGTTAAAGATGAAAATCTTCAAGTTACACTTGGTGTTGCTTTAGAAATGACCAAAAGAGGTTTCAACTTCTTACCAATAGATATCAATAAATCATCAGCAACTACATTCACCATGGAAGATAAGGGGCTTAGAATGCCTTTCAGCTCGATTGATGGACTAGGGGAAGCAGTTGCTTATGATATCATCCAAAAACGATTAGAAAGACCATTTGATAGTCGTGACGATGTGAAGGATCGAACAAGAATTAACAAGACTGTCTATGAAAAACTTGAAGCATACGGTGCACTTAAGGACTTAAAAGCGGAAAATAATGTGATTGAGTCTGGTTTATTTGCACTTTAATAGTTGGTTATTATATAATAATAGTGAAATTCAAAGGAGATGGAAATTATGCGAAGTTCAAATCCAGTTTTTAGAACACTTGAAAGAAGCGAATCATATGCGGGTTCTGAAGTTGCTACCTATCGTGGCATCATGGGCAAGACAGCTATTTTACTGCTATTAGCAGTTCTTAGTGGTTATTTTGCAGTGACTCAAATACCTATAGAAACTTTGTTTCCTTTATTGCTTGGTTCGATGATCGTTGCACTGATCGCTGTGATTGTTTCTACGAGAAGTCCACGTTTAGCAATGCCATTTGCAATCATCTATGCTTTAGCAGAAGGTATTTTACTCGGTGTTATCACTGCACTCGTCGAAAGTTATTATGAAGGCGTTGCACTTGCTGCTTTAATAGGTACAGCATCCATTTTCTCTGTCATGCTCTTCTTATATTCAAGTAGAACCATTCGTGTAACTCCACGATTTACTAGAATTATGTTTAGCATCTTGTTATCGTTTTTAGTATTCTATATTTTATTTGGAATATTTGGTTTATTTGTAACAATCGCAGTTAACGTACCATTGGCATTAGGAATCAGTGCAATATTGATTATCTTTGGTGCTTTAATGCTAGCCATTGATTTTGACCGTGCTGAAAGAATTGTTGAAGGCGGCGCTGATAAGACTTATGAATGGATGGTTGCTGTTGGTTTAATGGTAACAATCGTTTGGATATATATTGAATTACTTAGATTCTTAGCAATAATTGCATCAAGCAGAAGATAAAAATCGATGATAAGAAATAGTAATTAAACAAGAGCTTGTCAAGAGAGCGTAGCAAAGGTGGAAGCTATGTCTAGCATGTTTAATGAATTCGTCTTGGAGATGTGCTAATCACACACGTTTCATCCGCGTTAAGGATTTCAAGTGCTAGAGAATTCTCTAGAACTAAGGTGGTACCACGAATGATTCGTCCTTAGAGCAATCTAAGGACTTTTTTATTTAAAAGGAGAAAATACGAATGATAGAACATTTGAAAAAATTGAATGAAGATGCACTGAATAGAATTAAAGACGCACTTGATTTACCATCACTTGATACCATTAGAGTCTTTTATTTAAGTAAAAAAGGAGAAGTTTCTTTAATGATGGGTAAGCTTAGAGAGTTATCACAAGAAGAAAGACCTGCTTTTGGACAAAAGGTTAACGAAGTTAAAGAACAAATTGAACTTGCAATCTATGAGAAAAAACAAGCAATAGAAAATGTTGAGCTTCTAAAAACATTAGAAGCTGAACAAATTGATGTGACCCTACCAGGATATCAGTTTTATCAAGGTGGTGTTCACCCGTTAAACCAAGTTATTGAAGATCTCGAAGACTTATTTGTGGGTTTAGGATATGAAGTTGCTGAAGGACCTGAATTAGAAAATGATCATTACAATTTTGAAATGATGAATTTGGCTAAGGATCATCCAGCAAGAGCGATGCAAGATTCATTTTATACAGATGAAAATATGTTGCTTAGAACGCATACATCACCTGTTCAAGCAAGAACAATGCTTGCCAAGAAGGGTGAACCTCTAAGAATCATTTGTCCTGGCAAAGTTTACAGAAGAGATAGTGATGATCCAACACACAGCCATCAATTCATTCAAACAGAAGGCCTTGTGATTGAAAAAGGCTTATCATTTGCTAATTTAAAAGATGCTCTTCTTAAAATGGTAAGGCATCTATTTGGTCCAGAACGTGTCATTCGTTTAAGACCATCTTATTTCCCATTTACTGAACCTAGTGTAGAAGTTGATGTTTCCTACATTAAAAAAGATGGAACCATCGGTTATATTGAAATACTTGGTGCTGGTCAAGTTCATCCTGATGTTTTAAGAATGGGTGGATATGATCCAGAAGTCTATCAAGGCTTCGCATTTGGTGTTGGTGTTGAACGTATAGCGATTTTAAAATATAACATTGATGATATTCGTCATTTTTATACAAATGACTTAAGATTTCTAAGTCAATTTAAGGGGATAAATCGATGAAAATAACGGAACGTATGCTTAAAGAGTGGGTAAAGATCCCACAAGATATTTTAGAGATTACCAACCAAAAGATTATCGAAGTAGAAAGTTTTGAACAACTCAATCTATCAACAAATCTTGTTGTTGGTCATATTTTGTCATGCGAAGATCATCCTAATTCGGATCATTTGCATGTAACAACTGTTGATTTAGGCGATCGCATTGATCAAATCGTTTGTGGTGCACCTAATGTTGCTAAAGATCAATATGTTATCGTTGCACAAGTAGGTACAGTGCTACCTGGAGATTTCAAGATTAAAGCAACCAAAATCAGAGGTGTCGAATCCAATGGAATGATATGTTCACTTCAAGAGTTAGGACTAGATGATAAATATATACCAGGAGATTACAAAGATGGTATCTATGCATTTGATGAACCAAAAGAAATTGGTAAACCTGGATTGGAAGCATTAGCATTAGAAGGATGGGTCATGGAATTAGGACTTACTCCAAACCGTGCTGATCTGTTGTCTGTTTTAGGATTTGCTTATGATTTGGCTTCAATGAGTGGACAAAAGGTTAAAGTACCTCAATATAAAATAAGTGAAACGTCAAAGATTAACCCTGTTAAGATTGATATTGAAACTCAAGGGTGTGGCAGATATTACGCGCGCTATTTTGAAAAACTAACAGTTAAAGAATCACCTTGGTGGTTAAAAAGCGCACTATTAGCCAATGATATGAAACCTATTAATAATGTTGTTGATATCAGTAACTATGTCCTTTTAGAGTACGGTACGCCACTTCATATGTTTGATGCCAACAAAGTTGGAACAAACCATATTTTAGTTAGAGATGCCAAAGAAGGCGAAAAAGTGATTTCACTTGATGAAGTTGAAAGAGTTCTTAATAGTCAAGACGTCGTCATCACAAACACAAAAGAAGTGATTGCTATTGGTGGTGTCATGGGATTACTTAATACCATCATTGATGATCAAACAACAAGTGTCATCTTAGAAGCAGCATATTTTGAACCTAAACGCATTATTCAAACCAGCAAGCGTTTGAATTTAAGAAGCGAAGCTTCACTTAGATTCGAAAGAGGCATTGACGAAAACCGCGTTAAACTAGGCTTAGAAAGAGCAACAGAACTATTAATTGAGCTTGCTGATGCTAAAGTATCAAAAGGTATCAATCAAGCAATTCATCATGAAGTTAAAAACCCAGAAATTTTAACATCTAAAAACTATTTTAATGAAAAATTAGGTATCGCCTTAACTGAAACAGAACTACTATCTTATTTTGATGCTTATAACTACACATATAAAGTAACTAAAGATGGTTATCTCATTCAAGCACCAAGTTATCGTAAAGATATCTTGATTAAAGCTGATTTGCTTGAAGAAATTGCTAGAATATATGGACTAGATCATATTCCTATGCGTGCAATCAATCAAGAAGCAAAAGGCCAACTAACTTTCAAACAAAAACGTTTAAGGGGGTTACGTCATCAATTTGCTAATTTAGGACTTCATGAAATTATCAGTTATAGTTTAATTGCACCAAATGATGTTCACAGGTTTCAAAATTTAGGTGAACCTGTATCCGTTTTGATGCCTTTATCAGAAGATAAGAAAACATTAAGACAAAGTCTTGTACATGGTTTAGTAGAAGCTATTAGTTATAACCAATCTAGACAACAAGCAAATGTTGCAATCTTTGAAATAGGTAATTGCTTTGCTCAGGGTGTAGAATCTATGCATTTAGGAGTTGCTTTTAGTGGATTATGGCATAAAAATTTATGGAAAAAAGAAACTCTCAAACCAGATTTTTATATGTTAAAAGGTTTATTGGATAGCGTCTTTAATCCGATCGATATTGTCTTTAATTATGTACCAACAAATCATATTGAATCCTATCATCCTTACAGACAAGCAAACATCATGTTCAACAACCAAGTTATTGGACAAATTGCTGAATTACATCCTTTGGAAGCTAAAAGATTGGGTATTGATACATCTGTTGTCTTAGATATTGATTTGGCTCCACTACTTGAAGAAAAACAACAAGTATTATACAAGCCAATGAGTAAGTATCCAAATATCGAAAGAGACTTAGCGATTGTTGTTGATGAACATGTGAATGCTGATGATTTAATTCAATTAATAAAGCAAACAGCAAAGAAAAATCTTGTTAAGATTGATGTTTTTGACATCTATCAAGGTTCACATATCGAAAAAGGTAAAAAATCTGTTGCATTCAATCTCGTCTTCAATGATGTTGATAAGACTCTAGAAAATGATGATATTGATCAAATGATGAAAAAAATAACGAATCGATTAACCTTTAGCTACCAAGCTACAGTTAGAAATTAAAAACCTGACTATCAGGTTTTTTCTTCGCTATCTTGCTAAAACTCGTGTATAATAAATTATAGGTGATAACATGCTGATTTATGATCTAACTCATGAAGAGTTAGTTGAATTTTTACTAGAAAATAATCAAAAAAAGTTTCGTGCAGATCAAATCTGGAACTGGTTATATAAACAAAAAGTTTCATCATTTCAAGAAATGACAAACCTTTCAGAAGAGCTCATTTTACTTTTAGAATCAAACTTTAAAATACAAGCTCTTGAGCTTGTTCTTAAGCATATGAGCCAAGATGGCACTTTAAAATGCTTATATAGCCTACATGATGGTCACTTGATTGAATCGGTTCTCATGAGACAGCATTATGGAAATTCTATATGTGTAACGACTCAAGTAGGATGTAACATCGGATGCTCATTTTGTGCTTCTGGATTACTCAAGAAGAAAAGAGATTTAACCGCTGGAGAAATTATAGCTCAAGTCATTGAAACAGAAAAATTACTCAATGAAAGAATATCTTATATCGTAGTTATGGGCATTGGTGAACCATTTGATAATTATGAACAACTGATGAAATTTTTAGCAACAATCAATCATCCAAAAGGTTTAGCAATTGGAGCAAGACATATAACCGTATCTACAAGTGGAATTGTTCCTAAGATTAAAGAATATGCGCACATGGGATTACAAGTTAACTTAGCTATTAGTCTTCATGCTCCAAATAATGAAATCAGAACACGCTTAATGAAAATCAATCAAAGATATCCGATTGAAGAAGTCATCGGAGCAATCAAATATTACTTAAGTGTTACCAAAAGAAGAGTCACCATTGAATATATCTTAATCGATGAAGTCAATGATCAACCAGAAACTGCTTTAGAACTTGTTAAAGTTTTACGTGGTCTTAACGTTTATGTGAATCTCATTCCTTATAATGAAGTCCTTGAAGCTCCTTATAAGAGAGCACAAACACAAACCATGGAAAACTTTTACGATATCTTAAAAAAGAACAACATACAGGTTACCTTACGTAAAGAACAAGGACATGATATCAATGCTGCTTGCGGGCAGCTAAGAAGTCAGCACCTTTAGGAGGAAAATTTGAAAAAAGGCTTTATAAAGAGATTAATAGCAAACCAATATACCTTAATCGATTCCGAAACAAAGGAAGAAGTTATTGCTTTTGCGCGTGGTAAATTGAGATATATGAAGCTTGATGAAGATAATACTTTTTATCGTCAACTGACTAAAAAAACAAAAAAAGAACAAAAAATAATGCAGGTAAGTCCTAAAGTTGGAGACTATGTTTACTATGATGATAGTGAAGATCAGGTTTTAATTATGGAAATCTTACCTCGCAAAAATGATTTATCAAGACCTGATGTTTGTAATGTTGATCAAGTATTACTTGTGTTTTCAGCAATCAAACCAGATTTTAGTTTCTTTTTACTAGAAAAGTTTTTACTCATTTTAAATCAAGAGAGATTAACTCCAGTTATTGTCATATCTAAAATTGATCTGATAGAACAAGATCAACTAGATCTCATTAAAAAAGACATGAAATACTATGAGTCTATTGGTTACGAAGTTTATTATGTCAACAGTAAACAAAGTATAGGCATTGATGTTCTAACACATATATTTAAAGATAAAATTACAGTCTTAGCAGGTCAAACAGGTGTTGGAAAATCAACATTACTTAACGCATTACTTCCTGGCCTTGATCTTAAAACTCAAGAGATTTCTAAAGCATTAGGTCGAGGAAAACACACGACAAGACACACTGAATTATACATCTTTAATCATGGGTATATTGTTGATACTCCAGGGTTTTCAAAGATAGAATTTTTAATATTTCATGTAGATGAAGTCAAAACGTTCTACCCTGATTTTGTAGAAATCGGAGAACAATGTAGATTTAAAACTAGTTGCATGCATTTAAATGAACCTGATTGTGCAGTCAAAGAAGCTGTTGAACAAGGTAAAATCTTAACTTCTAGATATGAAAATTATGTTCAGTTTTGTGAAGAAGTAAAAAATCAAAAGGAAAAGTATTAGGAGGCTCTTATGAAAATTGCACCATCTGTCTTAACTGCAGATTTTACAAATCTTGTCGCGGAACTTAATAGTGTTCGTTCTGCAGATTATCTTCATATCGATATTATGGATGGCCATTTTGTACCTAATATCTCATTTGGACCTGCTATCACTAAACAAATTTCGAAAATCAGTCCAATCCCATTAGATATTCATTTAATGGTCACTGCTCCACTTAAATGGATTGATCAGTTTGCTCAAAGCAAACCTCAATTTATTACCATTCATGAAGAAGCAAATCAAGTACTAGAATCTATAAAAAAAATCGAGTCACATCATATTGGTGTTGGGATATCCATTAAGCCTAAAACACCAGTTTCTGATATTGAACCTTTTTTAGATCGTGCTGATCTTGTACTTGTGATGACAGTTGAACCAGGATTTGGTGGTCAATCATTCATAACTGAAGCCTTAGATAAGGTTAGAGAACTCGTTAAAATTAGAACTGAAAATAGATATACTTATGAAATAGAAGTAGATGGTGGTATCAATCAAGATACGATAAAGCTTTGCCGAGATGCTGGTGTGGATATTTCGGTTGCAGGCAGTTATATCTTCAATCAAAAAGACCGTGAAAAAGGCATCTTGTCACTCAGATGAGAGTTCTAGTTGTAACTTACCCCACACCCAAAGATATTCGCAAGATTTTAACACTTAAAGATAGTGATTATATCATCGCTGTAGACCAAGCAGTAAGTAATTTATATAAGCAAAGAGTCAAGATTGACTTAGCAGTTGGTGATTTTGATTCACTTTCAAATCACAGCATGCTGATCAATTTGAATGTTGTTAGATTGAACTCAGTTAAAGATGTTACTGACACACATCAAGCACTTGTTGAAGCAGTAAAGATTAACCCTGATGAAATCTATTTATTAGGTGGCATCGGTGGAGAACGCATTGAGCATTTTATGATCCATACAATGTTCTTTAATGAGTTTCCACAATTGGTCATTAAAGATGATAATAGCACACTCTTTCTCTTAGAAAAAGGTGTGCATGAGTTGTCGAATCATGATTATAATACTTTCATTGGATATCCAAAAGCAAAGATATCTCTTGATGGCTTTAAGTATAACTTAAATGAATATCGACTTCTACCTTATGATCCACTTTGTATCAGTAATGAAATTATTGATCAGACAGGTTATGTTCATGTTCACGAAGGTAAGGTTTTAGTCATTATATCGAAGAAATAAAAAAATAAAAAGGCCTTGGCCTTCTTTATTTTTAAACGCGTTCTAAATTGTTCTTTTTAAGGGCACGAGCAGAAACTTTAACTTTAATGATCTTTCCGTTTTCATCCTTAATACGTACTGTTTGAAGATTGCTCTTCCATGTACGGCGAGTCGCGTTTAACGCGTGACTGCGTTTGTTTCCAAAAACTGTTGATTTACCTGTTACGTAGCATTCAGCCATATTCTCACTCCTAACTGCACAATCTAATTTAACATAATAAAATAAAAAAAGCAACCACAATAACAATAATAAGCACATAAAAATCGCAATTCATTTGAATTTTTTAAAACAACTCAAATTTGGCACCCTTTTTATTAAGATATGGTATAATTATTAAGTAATATTGTAGTAGCTATATATATTGCTTTTTAAATATAATAGTGCTATACTGAAAAGTGCAAAATTGTATTAACTTCAAACTAAAATTAAAAACTAAACTAATCGTATCACATTTTTCCAAATACGAGGGAGGATTTATCAATGGCAAATCAAGCTATCAGTGGAACTCTATTTAAGAAAATGGTAACTAACGGAGCAGTAAACTTAAAAAATAATCACAAAGAAATCGATCATCTCAATGTCTTTCCAGTTCCCGATGGAGACACCGGAACAAATATGCAAATGACAATGATGGCCGGTATCAAAGAAGTCAACTCATTAGATTCTCAATCTATTATCGATATTTCAAAAATTTTATCTCGCGGATTACTCATGGGAGCTAGAGGTAACTCTGGTGTAATTCTTTCCCAATTTTTCCGTGGAGTCTATAGTGAAATAGCTAAAATAGATAATGGTTCAGCAACAGTCCAAGAATTTATTCAAGCACTTGTTGGTGGATACCAAATGGCATACCGTGCAGTCATGGATCCTGTTGAAGGAACCATTCTTACTGTCGTCAGAGAATCTGCTGAAAAAGTTCTCCGTGAACAATCAAGTCTGAATAGCGTAGAAGAAGTTTTAAAATTATACTTAGAGCAAGCTAGAGAAACACTTATTAAGACTCCAGATCTATTACCTGTACTAAAAGAAGCAGGCGTTGTAGATAGTGGTGGAGCAGGTTTTATCAAGATTATCGAAGGTTGGGTCATGGCACTTGAAGGCAATATGCTCAATGAGTCA
>Ga0180008_1001365_pt1 | contig 15634 bp, 18 predicted proteins | sample MM_PW_MetaG_FD_121121 | JGI IMG/M metagenome (GOLD analysis project Ga0180008, IMG submission 121121) | Groundwater microbial communities from the Aspo Hard Rock Laboratory (HRL) deep subsurface site, Sweden - MM_PW_MetaG | ecosystem: Environmental > Aquatic > Deep subsurface > Groundwater...
GTAAAGGGTTTTGCGTATAGCGCCGGTCTATCTCCGCCCGCAGCAGGTCAAACATGGGCTTGGGCATGTTGTCCAGCGTGTCCTGGTTGACCGGCCCTATGCTCCATGCCTTTACCTGGTGCAGCATGTACTGCTCCGCCACCCAGCTGCTGTCTACGGCGGCGGTGTCGATGATAAAGTCCTCCGGCCACGGCTTCTGGCCGGTCCTCAGCTCTGAGGCCAGCAGCGGCTCGCCGTCCAGCGGCCGCATGTGCCTGCGTATCTCGGTCTCATGCAGTCTCGCCGTTATTCGCTTCACCTCCGTGTAGAGGTCTGCCCATTGACCGTTTCCAAGGTCTACTCGCTCTGTCGGTATTTCCATCAGCCCGTTGCCAGCCCCAGCGTCACTCCGTTGTCAACGTGGAACTCGGTATGCACAGCAACGAAACTGCCGACCCTGCTCGTTATCTCGTAAATGGCCAGATAGCAGCTACCGGAGATTTTGAGGTTACCCCCGCCTTGTCCGGCGGGGTAGTACTCAAAGGCCGCCAGTGTCTTGCCCTCGAACAGCAATTCGAGCACCGAGTTTACGCCGACATCAGTGACCATGTTGAACAGGAACTCTGCGGTGAAGTGGGCGACATAGATTGACGGAGCAGGCCGCTCTCCGACTGACCCGAAGGTGGTGCGGTCGTTCATCTTGATTTGGCCGGGCAACCCCCGAATCTCGTTGACATATGGCGTCATGGTGCGGAGAGCCGTGCCATCATGCAAAATGAAGACACTTACCTCTGCGTCAAAACTCAGGTCTTGTTCAGCTACCATGTCCTTACCTCCCTAGTATGATTCTGTCAAGCCCGCAGTTACGGGCACTATTATGGCCTGAAGGAATGACGGGGTGTCCATGACATCTGTCAGCGCGACAGGTCCGGTGATGTGTATCATGTACCCCGACGAGTGCTCGCCGGTCCTTGCCATCTCAATGACGCCGAGTGCGTACCGGCAGAGCCGCCTGAACCGGTCCTCTAGCTCGTTCCCACCGACGAACGTGACAATGTCGATTCTGGTCTCGCCGTCGATGTTTGCCTTGCGCTGCGTCAGCGGCATCCAGCTGACGGCGACCAGAGCAATGGACGGCTGCTCGGGCAAAGCCGTCGGATAGCCACCGACGTACCATGCAATAGGGTCGACCAGCGTGATGTCGTCGCCATACCTCGCGTTCAGCTCGGTCACCTTTGCGGAGACGGCGGCCTGCAGCAAGGTGGACACGGCGTCAACCGCCGCCTCAATCAGTTCTAGCGTCATCAGTCCAGACCTCCCCTGTGTATTGCCATGCGGACGTATTCGTGCACCATCTTTATCCAGTTTACCTTGTCGCTCTCGGTGAGCCAGACGACCTTCCTGGCCGGCAGCCGCCCTACGCCCTCGTGGTGCCAGTATGCCCTCTGCACCGTTGGCTGCATGCTCAGGGTCAGCGGCAGGTACACCACCTCCATCCCGGCCCCAGTCGTCATCTGCCGCCTGAGCTCGCCAGTCAGGTCAAGTATCGTCTTGCCCGGGTAGTGCTTCATCTTCCACTCCGCGTAGCTAGGGCTCAGCGGCACCCACCTCAGGCCACCCCTGCCGCCCTCAGTCTCAAACTGCTTCTTCTCGATGGAGATGAAATCGGCATATATGCGCCTCCACACTTCCCGGAAGTCTTTGATGTCATCGCCGAAGCGACTGAGCGCCCTGTCCAGGACCTTGGCGCCGGCGACCGTAACCCTGAGTCTCAGCGGCATCTCAAAACTCCCTGTTCTTGCCGAGCTTCGGCCTGTTCCAGGTTTCGGTGTCGCGCGGCTCTGTCGCATTCCCCACGTTCTCCGAGGCGAAGCTGAACGGCAGAACCTCACCCGCAAAGCCAGCGAGTTGCCCGTTTTGCAGGTACGTGAGGCCGTCGCGGTACTGCTTCCACAGCACCTGGGCGGCCGGCGCAGACATCTGTCCCCGCGTCTCCGGAAACATGGCCTGTTCTGTCATGGCCCCGGCGCCAAGCGAGTTCAGCTGCTTCAGGAAAGTGACGAGCTCTGCGGGCGTGGTCACTGGCGTCGCCAGCCCACGTCCCTGCAGCGTCACGTCAATCTCGGCCGCTATCCGGTCGATAAACTCCTGTATCTGAATCAGCGTCGGCGTGCTGGTGGTGCTGTATGTCCGCGTCGGGTTCAGCCCCTGTATGTCTGTCGTCGTGCAGTAGCTCATGTCTCACCTCCGTTAGTCAGCTTCAAGCAAAGCCAGAGTCAAGAACGTGTCTTGTCCTCCTCCGGCGCTGCCGTACAAGTCACATGTGTCAACATTGGCATATGCTTCGCAACCTAAGGATATTTTGTCGCCTGCATCTAGGTGAATTACATCTGTAGTCAATGGTACTGTCGTTTTCGTTCCTGCCGACTGCTTGATAACCCTGGACTTGTAGGCCCCGTTGACCAGGAACTGCACCAGGTACTCCTTGTCCGCGACCACAGAGTTCCAAATCCAAGTCACTACGCCAATACACAGCCAATAGCCTGCCGTCGGAATTGTGAAGTATGCCTTGGCGATTGTGTAGGCGTCTCCTGTCGTGAAGTCAGTGCCTTCCGTCTTATAGATGCTGATGCTGGTGGCACTGTTGACCGCCGTTATGAAGCCGTAGCTCGCTCCACCGTCCCACACAACACGGGCGTAGAGCATGTGTGCCTCGAACCCACTGCCAGTGGTCGGGTCCGCGTCAATGACTGTGGTGGCGTTCGAGCCTGCATCGCCAACTCCGGCCTGCCATGTCCCGGTGCTAAACATGCTTTGAGGGTCATAGTCAGTGTCGTTCAGCGTCACCATGGCGTTCTTGCCGTGCGGGAAGTTCAGCTCAGGGGCGTTCAGGAAGGCGCGACCGCGCGCCAATGCTCCAGGCAGATTGTCATCGACATACTTCTTAGTCGCCGCGTGCTGGTCAGCGGTCGGGTCAACGACACCGGTCAGCTTGTGGGTGTTCAGCGAAAAGTCAGCGCCAGCCTGGCCGGTCAACATCGCCATGAGTTCTGCCCCAGTCAGCGCCACAATGCCGCCGGTTGACTTCCTGCCGACTACCCTGGACGCGGCTATCGCCAGCGCCTCGGGGGTGTCGTCTGACGCGGCTATCAGTATCGTGTTGGCGTCGAACAGCGACTTGAGTACATACAGCGCCACGTCAGGTTGGTCATGGTTGAGCGGGTTGTCGTCAGCCTTTTCTCCCATGGCCGAGACAGCCTCCGAGTCATCATACCTGGCGTGATGTGGCGAGTCGTCGCCGACGGCGGTGTGCTCGGCAGGAGTGAGGTACTGAGGGTGGTCATCGTCACCCAAACCGGCCAGGCTGCCGTGGTCTGTGGCCAGCGAACTCCTGAAGGCGGTAGTCCATGGATACGTTATGGTCAGGACGTCTGTGCCTTCCTGGCAGATAATCTTCGCTATCAGGATACCGAAGTTGGTGGCTATCGGAGGCAGGCTCGCAGGCACTCCCGCCGTTTCCGCCAAGGCTGCCGTATAGTTGCCCTGTCCATAAATTACGTGAAGATGGTCTCCTTCCTGGTCAATGTACACCCAGTGGACCCCGAACCTGTTAGAGCCCAGGCTTGCCAGGCCGGTGGCCAGGGCATTGTACTGCGTGTTGCTTACGGCGGTCTGCGCCGTGACTTCTACCCAGGCAGGAGCAGGAAGGTCTCCGTCATAATACCAGTAGGAGAAGGTGTCTCCGTCGCTCGTGTCGAAGGGTCCCACCGCTATTCTCGACAGACCTACCCATATAATGCCTGCGGTTATGGCCAGCCGCCTCGCTCCCGCAGAGCCAGTAGCCATGCCAGACGTCCTGTGCGCGCCGCGTTCCTCGAATAGACGCATCTTCGCTCTGTGTACGGCGTCCACCCCGGGCCATGCGGAATTGATAAAGTGGACCACTGTGCCATTCCTAAACACACACCCTAAAATGAGATGGTCATAGTCATAGAACAGGCCTCCGGTAGTGTCCACAACTATCTGAGGAGCACCACCATTGTAGTCAAGGTATATGTAGTTCACCAAGAGGTCCGTCAGCGTCTGGCCGACCTTACCGGCGAAGTCGAAGAACCTGCCTACCGCGTTCAGGTCATTCTCCACCTTGCACCAGCCAGTTCCGGCGGATATGTTGACCGCGCCTCCACCTCCGTCTGATATGACCATTCCGGTAATGTGGGTACGACTGCCGAGTTGGTTTATGAAGTCTTGCATGTCATCGTAAGTGGCGGCGTCAAGCTCCTCAACCTCTACCTCGTCCGCAGTCTGCCACGCGGCGGCAATGGCCTCGGTATCAGTATACCTGTCATGATGGGCACCGGCGTCACTTGCGTGCACACCTATCAATGCCGGCGCGTCCTGATGCACCGTGGCCATAGCCTCATGGGTGGCTATGCTCTCGTCGATGTCCTCTTGTACTATTCCACAGCCCTGCGGTGGGTATGACATGTCTTCCCCCTAGACCACTATTGGAATCTCGTGCACGACCAGCTTCTCGACAACGCAGTCATCGTCCATCTGGAAGTTTATGCGGTCGCCCGCACCGACAAGCATGTCGAACAGGTACAGGCTGCCCTCCCTGAGGTCGGCCGCCCTCTCGGGGCTGAGCTGGACCTCTTCTGCGTCCCCGTTGCGGCACTGGACAAAAAACTTGGCGTCCGCGTCCAGCTGCACCATGATGCGAAACATGCCCGGAGGGTAGGTCAGCGCCAAGTCTTCCTCCAGGAAGTCGGTGTCGGCTTTCTTCTCCACGTGCTGGATGTTTACGTGCTCGACTGCCTTGGAGTACAGCCGGCGGGGCGAGGCTCGCCGTCTCTCGTCATTGTTTTCTTTTACCATTATCTTTTGTCTCCCTCGCCTTAACCGGCTTCTCTGCTGAAGAATACCGTGGGCAGGCGCAACCGGAGCTGCGCCCACCAGTCGCTAGCCTTCAGCCTAGCTGTCGTCAACTATCTGGATTGCCGTCCGCGGGTCTCCGTAGCCGACGGCAAACCGGTCGTCCACCCCGTAGTAGAAGGTGTTGCGGTGGAACACGTTCTCGTCGTCAGGCTTGTCCATGGACGTGAACTCGACATCCTTCCGCAGCTGGAAGATGAGCGGCTTGACCTCGATGACCTTGGTGCACAGAATAAACCAGTCAAGGGCATCTTTGTCTATCCACGGCGAAGAGAAGATGCGGGCATTGTCGAATATGCCGGCCTCTGGCCGCTGGGTGCCAGCGACGGACGGCAGCAGGGCGGCACGGATGGGTATGAGCATAGTCGGTGAGCAGACGATGGTGTCCGGTATAATGCCCATGGCCATGCCGTTGTCATCCTTGAAGTTCTGCATGGCCACATAAGCCGCGGCCATGGCTGCGCGAATCTCGTCGCCGTCGGCGGAGTACGAGCCGGACAGCTGATTGGCGATGGTGCTGCTCTTACCGATTTCCCGTGAGGTGCCGAAGAACGCGGCTCCGTCGTAGGCGAGCAGGGTCGCTCCGTCGTCCAGCTGGGAGATGACCTTCTCGTTGTAGTGCCGCACTGCTCGGGTCGCCAGCCCCCGAATCCTCGGGGCTATGAAACCGAACTTGTCGTCCTCGTAGGTGTCGCGGTTGACGGCGATGGAGCCCTCGTAGTGCTTGTTGACGAGGGTGTAGTCGTAGGGCTCGAGGGCCTGGATTATCCTGGTGTCCTTCCACTCAGACATCTGCGGGTTGGAGCCGAGCCAGCCGTATGTCTCCCGGTCCGTTGTGCTGGGGAACTGGGTGGCTATCTCCTTGTGCAGCGGCATCTCCGCGAACGCCTCGTCGAGCGCCTTCGTGAAGATTGCCCGGTAGTTGGTCATCAGGCCGGCGAGGAAGTCGCTGGTCACGAGCGCCCCGACCTCGTTCGTGTGAAGGGCAGTCAGGGCAGAAGTGACTTTAGACAGTATCTTACGTAGCATTGTTCTCTCCTTCTCTAGAGTCAGTCGGCAACAGGGGCCAGGACGAACTGCTCATACAGCCCTCGGTGAAAGTGCTTGAGAGCCTTTGCCTCGTCAAGCTTCTTGAAAGCCCCCACAATCATGCGGGCGACCTCCGGCCCGAACTCCACCTCTTTAGTGGCGGGGAGCGGAGTGCCGTCGCTGGTGGCTATATTCCATACGATACCCTCAGGCGTGGCTTTCACCTGATAGTCCTTAAGCTCCTGCTCGCTGAGTACGTTGTCAGCCGTCTTCTTTGCCAAGACCAGCTCGGCGTAACTGCCGCCAGCCTCCATCAGCATGGACCTCAGTACCAGTGCGTCCTGTATGCCCAATGTCTTCAACATTTGTCTGTTGCCTCCCGCTATTTTATTTGCTTGGTTTACCCGGCGTCAGCCGCAGCGTGGCTGATGACTTCCCAATCCCCTTGGGCGTCAAGCTGCGCCACCTTCATGTATATCTCGCCGCTGACGGAGAAGTACAGGGAGCCACGACCGTGCACGGCGTAACCATGTACCGTTTCCTGGTGGTTCATTTCCAGGAAGACAGCCTCTCTTGTGACTGCCCTGCCCATCCACCACCTCACCGGCCTGCCTCCCGCAGTAGTATCGCGTATCGGCCACTGAGCAAGGCAGACGCTCTCATCCTCATCGTACAGGCCAGAGAAGTCGAATATGCTGCCTATGGCACCCTCTCCAGCGACCGCCCCGAGAATGTCGCCGATGGACGTGGTTCCGCCTGCAACTATGCGGACGCCGTGGTCTATCTTTCCGCTGTCTATGCCCCAGGTCTGGCCGTAGAACAGCGCAGACTCTCCGCCTCCGCCTATTGCCGACAGGTCGTTGTCGTGGGCGTAGATGACAGACCGAAACGGCGTGATGAGGGCGCTGTTGCCGATGGCCACACCGTCTTCTATCTCTATCCAGCCGTAGTGCCCGATTAGGCCAGCTGCCGCCGCAAGCGACATGCCAGTCGAGAGGGTTATCTCGGCCCGGAAGCACTCACCTCCGCCCATCTCAGTGGCGGCAACGCCGGTCAGAGCTATCTGAAGGGCGCGAGTGCGTTCGCCAGAGGCGGCGGTATTGATGACCGCTATTCTGTTGATGTCCAGGCCGTCGCCTATCCCCTTTCCTGTTATCTCAAGGCGAAGGGAGTCTGTGTTGGCTATGCCGCGCTGTCCGATGTCTACCCAGCCGGATGTCTCGCTGACGTACTGTACAAGCCTTCCGACGCACACAAAGTTTGTAGCCGTGTCGTCAAAAGCAGCGTCATCGGTAACATACATCAGCTTGCCGACCATGGCCTGGGTTATGCTTGTGGCGGTCAGCAGGTGCGAGCCTTGCGTAAACACGCGGCAGTTTGTGGCGCCATCCGTGCCGGCATTGACTGAGCCCTCATAGGCCACGCCGACAAACTTGTATCCGGCCGTGTCGGCCGCAGGCACCAGGTACCCGTCCGCGTCTTCGCACACCAACGCACCTTTGTAGATGGTCTCGCCCGAAGAGACCGGGAAGGACTGGAGACCGGCCTCTTTGCGTGGAATCTGCGTGTCAGCCGACAGCGAGGCGGGGAAGCCCATGGTTATTAGCACCATGAGCGCCATCAGGCCGAGCAGCCGTCTGACTGTACTGAGTTTTCTTTTCAACTGTCTTCTCCTTCGTTATTGAGGACGCCTAGCGGATACCCGCCTAGACTGTGGCGACTACGGCGTCCTTCCTCTTCTGCGCGAGGGTTTCCGCGGGGTCAACCCCGAGCATCTTTGCTGACTTCTTTTCCGAGTCGGTCAGCTGAATGTCGTCGTCCCCTGGTCTGGCGTCCTTCCCCCTGATGTCAAGGTCTGGCCCGGCCCTGGCGGTTTCGAGGAAGGTCTTGAACGCGGCGGGGTCTTTGGCCCGCAGGTTCTTGGCCCAGTCGACCTGAGCCGGGAGCAGCTTGCCGTCCCTCACCGCCTGGGCGACATCGCTGGTGACCTCGTTGGCCCTCAAATCGGCCTCAGCCGTGTCCTTGGCCTTCAGGTCTGTCTTGGACTTTTCCCTGGCCGCGGCGGCTTCAGTCTGTGCTTCAGTCTTCGCGGCCTCGGCCTCGTCGACCTTTGCCTTAAGCGCAGTCACGGCCTCGACAATGTCGTCGTCCGGCCCCAGGCCAAGCAGCTCTCTAAGCTTCTCTTCCATGGTAGTGTCCTCTCCTTCTTTGGTATTGTTGCCGGTCTCGCCAACGCCCGCCTCTTCGGCGGCCTTTTCGAGAATGGCCCTTGCCTTTGCCTTGGCCTCCGGTGGAAGGCTGGTTTGGTCTAGTCTCGCCAAGGCATTCCGCAAATGGTCTATGCTGATATTTCCTTGCGGCGACTTAAACGGCAGGTGTCGCAACGCCCGTGGAACGGTCTTGCCCTGCTCGTCCTTCTCGCCGCCCGGGGCGACATATGCAAAGCAGTCGTCCGGGAGGTCATTGATATACTCGTTGTCCCACTCAGCCATCAGCATGGCATAACTGGCTACTGTGGCTTCACTCAGGGCCATGACCGCGGCGTTCGCGCGCTCGATACGCTCACTCAAAACCACGGGTTCCATGCCTTCGATGTACGGCCGGTTGGTCAGGGCCATGGCCACAAGCGTCGGGCCGACCTCTTTGCCGGTCTCTTTGTGCTTGTAGTTCATATTCCAGACAGGGCTGATGTACCGGTATTTCCTGTCCCGGATGAATCCGGCCGCCTCGTCAGTCCAGTCTACTGTCGCATAAAGTGCTGATTTTACCCCGGGCCTGAACGCCAAGTCCTTCACCCAGCCAGCCGCAGGAGCTTGAACAGTGCCCAGGTCGCTCATGTGCTCGTAGTCGACCACCATCTCGGTGGGCGCCACCGGCCGCACTGTCCTGAAGTTCTCGACCATTGCCTTCATCGTATCGTCGGTGATGGTGAACTTGCCGTAGAGCGGGTGGTAGAAGGTGCCGGTCCTGAACACCTGTACATCGCTTCGGTTCCCCTCGGCCAAACTGACCGGGCCGACATACCGCACAAGACTTTCAGACGCCTTTCGCTTCCATTCGCCCTCAGCCGTCTGCTCGTATGCGTTCTTGACGGCACCCCACGCCGCCATCCTGGCCTCATCCTCATTCTTGCCGGCGGCGTCGGCACCGTTGAAGACCTCAACGAAGATTCTCTGTGCCCCCTCGGGCAGATTCTTGACTGTGTCCGGCACATTGCCCGGATAGCTGTATGGCATGCTACACCTCCCCTTTGTAAACGTAGACGAACACGCAGCGGCACTTGTCCACTCCCTCGCAGTCGGCGTACGGAGGCGGCGCGGGCTCTTCGCCCGACTTCCACTCCTTGCCGTCCTCGCCTTTACAGAACGAGCAGGTATTGCGGTCGAGGATGGCGCTGCTCATGACCCTCTCGATGTCGTCCTCGTCTTCCTTGGCCTGCTCCTGCCGGCCTATGTTGAACGCCTCAGCCGTGCTGAGCTGCGCCGTTTTCTTGAGCTCCTGGTCTGACAGGCTTGTCAACACCATCGACATGCCGGTCGGGTCGAGGCTGCCTGTCCGGACCTGTCTCAAGGCTTCCCACGACATTGCCGACCGCAGCCTGTTGGCCAACAGTTGCGCTATCGCGAGTGCCCTGATTCTGACGAACGCGCTGGCCTCAGGCTTGTCAACCTTTTCGCCCTCGTCCTCATCCTTGTCCTGGGCCGTCATGCCCCTGCCCTGCTTGGTCCGCTCCTCGCGCACCTGACTCTTGCCGAAGTCCAGCAGCTCGCTCAGCATGTCGTCAATGGCGTCGGCTACCTTGTCCTTGAACGGAACGTCTATCTCCGTCAGTCTGTCGAACTGCTTGTCCTCAATGTAGCCGGCCACCGTCTTGACGAGTGAGGCTATCTGCTTCTCCTGTATTGGCTTGACTGCCTCGATGAACTGCGCCTCAGCGCTCTTCAGCCTATCGTCAATTTCGTCAAGTGACATGCACAACTCAACCCCCGCAGGCTGCCGCCAGAAGCGTTCCTCAGACGCCTGTCGCTGCTGGTCAGGTGCCTTCGGCTCATCCTGAGGCTGAGGCATCGGAGTTGGCGTTGGAGCCGGTGTCGGCCTAGGTGCCGGCGGCTTCCTCTGCGGGAACTTGAGCAGCCGCCTCAGTTCGCTCTCCGTGTCGCTGTCTGGCGTCAGCATTCCGGAGGTGGCCAGCGAGGCTATCGCCGCGGCGTAGGCGGCTATCTCCGGGTTGTCCAGGCCGCTGACTGTCAGCTTCGGGTACCTGCCTTTGACGTCCCAGTTGTAGTTCACCATCTCACGAATTGGTCCGCGGTTCATTGTGTCAACGATATTCCTGCCGACCGCCTGAAGCGCGAACAGGAAGAACCTCGACTGGTCGTTCGACAAGGCATAGCTGCCGACCTCTTTCGCCCCCACATTGAGGAACTGGGCCAACACGCTGCGGACTATCATGACGTCATGGTGCTCAATGCTACCCTTAATGTCGTGCAGCTGCCCCTGAACGCCGAGAAGCGCAAACTTAACGGACTCCGGCAGGGCGACATACGCCCTCTCGTGAGAATGCAGCCGCTGGCCGACTTCCTTGATTGCGTCCTTTTGGGCCTGTGTGGCGTTATCCGGGTACGTAAATGACGCCAACCCGACGCCATGCCGCTCTGCGGCAATGCCGTCTATGGCGTACAGGGTGTTCTTGTACCAGTAGTGCTTGTAGGCAGCCCTCAACAGGCTGATTCCTCTGTAGTTGCTCCCCTCCATCTCATGCGTAAACACCACCAGCTTGCCGGCAGGTATGTCCAGGGTCTTGTATTGGTCGTCCTTGTATGCCATCTGCTCGACATAGTCAAGCTCACCGTCCGGCCTAAAGTACCAGCGTTCGATTGACGACGGCAGACGCGGCGCCAGCCGCTTCCACATGTACAGCCCGTCGCGCAGCTCCCACACCTTCTCGAACACCATGAACCCGTAGTCCAGCATCAGCAGCGACTGCCTGAGGAAGTTGTCCCACGTGATGTCCATCCCGTCGAACAGAGCTGTCTTCACCTTGTCGGCAATCTCCATGTCAGCAGGCTCTTCGCTGGCTGGGGCCACGTCCCAGCGGGCCACCATGAGCGGAAGCTTGCATGCCAAGAGGGCGGCCTTGACCTGGCCATCGCTCCTGCGCATTCGCTCATAGACCTTAATGGCCGCGGCTCCCTTGAGGTCAGAGTTGTATTCGTCCTCGTACAGCTGGCCTGAGAAGATGGGCGTGCCTGTCGCGCCAATTTCCTCATCGGTCGGAGGCGTAGGCGGCTTGTCCCGCATCCTCAGCGTGAGCCATTTGCCTATCGTCAACTTCATCAGAACTCCTTGTCCCTCACGCCCTTGAAGCCAACGGGCGGAGCGTCGAAGTCTTTATCCTCTGGCGGCACCCAGTTTGAGCCGAACGCCAGCCGCACGGCCTCTATCGCCATCATGCCGACGGCAATGACGAGGTCGTCCCTCTTGCCGCGCACATGGTCTATGCGCCATCCCTTTGGCGTCTGCTTCGATATTATCTGCCTGAGTTCCTTGTCGAACTCCGGCTCATTGTACATCACAAGCGTCCCGTTCCGTATCAGCGTCAGCAGCGTCTGCGACAGGTGGACAATGTCCGCATTGAAGTTGAACGGCGTCACCGTGAACAGGCCCTTAAGCCGCTGTATCACGTACTCCATCTGCCACGGGTCAATGTGCAGCCTGGTAGTCCGGAACGCGCCGGCCATGCCACTCAAGTCCTGCTCAACGTCCGCTATCGGGACGTGCTCCTTCTTGGAGCCCTGCCACCACCTCAGAGAGTCGACATACACCTTGCCATCCCTCGGGTCAAAGTGTCCAACGCACCTGGCCGCCCTGTCATGACTGACGCCGAGGTCGTTGGATATGATGTATGTGAAGGGCAGGTCCGGCCTGGCCCCGAGCGCCGGCATCCATGGCGTCGAGTGAATGCGCTGAATGTCCTCTTCCGTCACCATCTGCCCTGCGCCCGCCGACCACCTGTTCTCGTGGAACCGCATGTAGCTGTTCGCCGGCAGGCGCCGCCTCTGCGAATCCAGGTAGTCCTGTGTTACCCACGAGGCCACGTTCTCGTGCAGCCAGAGGTAAAACATCTTTGGGTCCTTCTTCTTGCGGCCCATCTCGTATAGGCCGTACAGCAGCGACTCCTTGTCATACCCGGCATACGTCACGATGAGGCTCAGCGGCTCCCTCCTGGCTGGCGACTCCGTCAGCTCGTCGTAGAACTCGCGGCCCGGGAATCCCCACAGCTCGTCGAATATGACGAGGGTCGGGTTTGCTCCGGCGGCGGTCTGGTACTTGTGGGCGATTGGCCTGCAGACGGTGCCGGTCGCCTTCATCTCTATGGCCGTCTTCAGAAGCCTCGCGGCCGAATGCAGCTGAGGGTTTGCCTTGAAGGCATTGCGTATCTTGTCGTAGATGATGAGCGAAGCCTGGTCCAGGTTGTTGGCCGCTATGATTACCTCACCGTGCGGCTCACCGGCGAAGCAGAACCAAAGGCCAATGCCGGCGGCGAGGCTGCTCTTGCCGTTCTTCTTGCACAGGCCAATCAGCGCGAGGGTATACCTGCGCAACCCAGCCTCGTCCAGGTCATAAAACAGCGGCCAGAAGATGAGCTCCTTCTGCCACTGCTCGACCACCATCAGCTCCTGAGTCTCCGCCAGAATGTACTGGTCCTCGAGGAACGCGATGATGTCGTGCCTGTACCGTTCTACCCGCTCATCGGTCAGCGGCTTCGGCTTGGCTGTCGCTCTACCCATCTCTCGGCTCCCAAGACTCCTCTTGCGTGATGCTCCACACGATTGCCTCATCACTGTCCATGACCACCCGAAGTATGCGGCCAGACAGCGTCAGCCACCACCAGTGCGTGTGCTCGCCGTCGTCCCGCTTCTCCAAGAGAAGCCACCCGATTCTCCTGGCGAACGCCGAGACCATGTGGGCTTCCACTCTCACCGGTTCAGTCATCATCTTCACCATCGTCTGCCCTGGCCATCCTGGCGCCAAGGTCCTTTTCGGTGGCCAGCATCTCGCGGCCGAGCTTGTACCTGGCCGCTGGCGTCATGCCCAAGTTGTCGCACGCCCTCATCGCCGAGTTGACGGCAGCCCAATACACCTTAAGCAGCGGCTGCGGTATCGGCAGGCCGTCCTTGTCCGCGCCTATGATTCCGTTGACCGTCAGCCACCGGTCCATGACCTCTATCTTGGCGAGGCACCTGGCCAGCAGGTCAACGTACACCCTGTCCGTCTTGGCGTTTGGTATGTTCTGGCCGTACAGCACGTCCAGTATTTCATGCCGCTTCTCCTCCGTGATTGGCACCAGCACGTTGCCGGAGTAGGCGCCATGCTTCGGCGGCCTTCCCGGCGGGCGCTTCGCCACCGCCCTGCTCTCGGTCATGACAGCTCACCCTCCAGCATCTCCCTGGCCATGACGGCCACCTGCTGCGTCAGGTCGACTATGCCGGTCGCACCGTTGAGCCTGAAGTCCCAGTCGTTTCGGCCGTCCAGCGCCGTCTCAGACGGGTCGGTCATCAGGTCGGCATGCTCCAACTGCCCCGCAAGACTAAGCCTGGCGAGCCTCATGCGTTCCGGGCACTCTACCCTGGCGATGTAAAAGCCGGCGCCGCGCAGCAGCTCCAGCTCAGGCGGAAACCTCATGTCGGTTATGACGATGCGCTCGTCGGTTGGCATCCTCGCCAAGACGTGCTTGACCCATACGTCCTTGTCCAGCTCGCACATCCTTCGGCCAAGCGCCACCAGCAGGTCTCGATTCTTCTCGTCTGGGCTCATGCCGAAAAGCTCGGTTGCCAGTTCCTTCAGCCTGTCCGCAAAGGCAAGCCGCTGGAATCCGTAAGCCGCAAGAAGGCGGGCAACTGTGTCCTTGCCGGACCTCATTTTACCGGATATACCGACCCTGGCCGGTGGCGCCTGTCTCATACTGTTATCATAACACAACAGACCGCCTCCCGTAAGGACCTCTTCCCCCCGGAACACGGCCAACCTTGTCGTCCGCCGTCACGGCGCGCCGATGACCGCACTGCAGGCATTGCTCGTACCAGCCGTCCGCGTCCCGGTCGACGAAGCGGTCGCCGCCGCACCTCGGGCAGGCTCTAAGCCGCCATACTACCATGTCTGCCCTCCAGCCTTTCGTTCTCCGAATACAAACTGTCCTGTGTGGCCCCCAGGCTCACGGCACAGTACCTGATTTCCGTCGGCCATAGACGCATACTGGTTCAGTGGCCTGGCGGCCAGGATTCTCACCGTGGTGCCTGTGGTGGGCCGTCTGGTGCCTGTTTAAGGCTTGATTGCGTATGGTGCTGACATTCAACGAACGGGCAGTACGGCCTTGGCGACAACTGGCATGTGGCAGCTTCGTTCGGTGCCAGCCCGTCCCGGCCAATCTGCCTGAGATACACCGGGAACCTTAACTTGCCGTCGTTGGTCATCTCGACATACTTGACCTTGGCGTATACCGGACTGTCGCCGGTCCTCACCAGCACGGTCAGCCTGCGCAGCTCGGCCTCGTCGAAGCCAGTCCCGACGTGCCCGACATACTTGCCGCAGAGGTCCATCAGCGCAAACGAGCCGGCCATGCCGTCGCGCCTGCCAAGCCCCGGCACCGGGTCGCACAGCATGAACACGCCCTCTTGCCACACCTTGACCTTCAGCCACGCACGCTTGCCGAACAGGTAAGGCTGCGACAGGTCCTTGCCAACCACTCCCTCCCAGCCGTTCTCCTTGGCGCACTCGAACATCGCAGTCCCGCTGCCTGACTCTGTCGGGAAGACGACCTGCTGCCCGCCAACATGCTTCTTGAGCAGGTCTCGCCGCCACCGCAGGGGCATCATGCTCCAGTCGACGCCGTCCAGCCTGATGGCATCGAAGGCGGCAAAGAAGGCCGGGCACTCGGCGGCCATCGCCGCTATGCCATCCGTCCTGTTGACCCTGCGCTGGGCAAACTCCTGGAACGTCAGGCCACGCGAACCCACAACTTCACCGTCGAGCACAGAGTCGAGTGGAGCCCCAACGCCAACACCGTCGGCCAGCTCGGGGAACTGCGGCGTCTTGTCCGTGCCGCTCCTGGCCTGTAGCCGGACGGAGCCGTCTGGGCCCGTTATCACCAGCATCCTGACGCCGTCATACTTGCGCTCCCAGACCCAGCCTGGGTCGTCGTGCGGCCTCGCCGCAAGCCTGCACAGCATCGGCCTAATCATCTGCCGCCTCCAGCACCTCAACCCCCAAGGATGTCATAGTCCGCTATCCTCGGCCACCAAAGCAGGCGGCCGACGGGCTCCACGGCAAAGACATGCGCCAAGCCGAGCCTGAAGCTCCAGCACCCGCGGAAGGACACCTTTCGCCCGTCGCCGAAGCAAACATCTGTCACGTCATGTCCGGCATGGTTCCTGTGGCTGTAGGCCACAACCGTCCCCCGAACCGTGTCGGCCTTGGCCTGCTCGGCCTCTGCCGCCACCGGCTCCGCGTCGGTAGAGCCATCAGATACGCCCGCCGGAGTAACGGCGCAACCGACCAAGAGCGCCAACAAGGCAAGCGCGCAGACGAGCCCGGCCATCCTCAGCGGTCTCTGTTCTTCTGGCATGTCTAACTCCTTATGGTTTTCCAAACAATCACCTATTCGTTCCCAAACAACCCAAAAGCCCGTCCA
>Ga0180008_1001366_pt1 | contig 15626 bp, 11 predicted proteins | sample MM_PW_MetaG_FD_121121 | JGI IMG/M metagenome (GOLD analysis project Ga0180008, IMG submission 121121) | Groundwater microbial communities from the Aspo Hard Rock Laboratory (HRL) deep subsurface site, Sweden - MM_PW_MetaG | ecosystem: Environmental > Aquatic > Deep subsurface > Groundwater...
CGAGTGTTGCCGATAAGGATTGGGCTGATAGATTTATAGAAGATGCTAACAAAAATATGGACAGATTTGTTAGTGGGGTTTCTGAAAAATATATAGCAAATCCTTCTCTGCTTGGGATTTCCCCTGCTGATATGGCATCAGTCTCTCGCAATATCGGTTATTCTCTAACTTCGATGGGAGCAGGTCTTGCTGTTGGAATTCCGACAGCTTTGCTTCCTGTACCTGGGGCTAGGGTGGCTGCATGGACAGCAGGAACGGCAACTTCGGGTGGAGTTGCTTATCAAATGACTACTTATCAGATAACACAAACTTACTTGGAGTTAATGAATGAAGAAAAGTTAGCCAGAACAGGAGTTGGATTAACCATAGAAGAGGAAGAGCAGTTAAAGGATGATTTTGCAGACAAAGCAAGGAAGTATGGTCTATGGGAAGCAATCCCAGAGGCTGTCAGTAATCTTGCATTTGCAAAGATATTAACTACTCCCTTAACTAAGATGATTGGTAGGTCACTGGCATCACGGGTTCTATCTAAAGTGGGTGGAATCTATGGTGAAGAATTTCTGACTGAGACAATAACGCAAAAGGGACAGTCAGATATTGAAGTGGAGGCTGGATTGAGAGAGGGGAGAATAACTTGGCAGGAAGCGTTTAAGGAGGTAGCTCCCCAAACATTCCTTTTAACGACAATAATGGGAGGAACTGGTCAGGTAAGTGTGTCTTCTGTTAATAGGATTAAGAAGTCTCTGAAAAGTGAGATAGGTGAAGGGCATATCTTATTTGACACAATAGATGAAAACATCACAGAGGATGTCATACCTACTGATACAGAACCCCAACTAACCGCAGAAGTCCCCACAGTACCACCAGTAGAGGCTGTAACACCCACTACAGAGGCAGAGGTAGGGGCTGGTGAGGTAACGGCTAAGCCTTGGTTTAGGGGGACTGTATCAAAAGAACTAGGTGGTGATACATTCTGGTCGGCTAGTGAAAGTGTAGCAGGTGATTATGGAACTGCTAAAGTTGGTGAGCAAGCTACTGTCAAGAAATTAACTCCTGCCGAGATGCCAAAGAATCCGTATGTTGTGGAAGGGGGTAAGCAGGAATTAGCTGATAAATTGGGGATTGGTATTGACCCATTCACAAAAGGTCACGAATTTGATGCAGAAGCGAAGAGAATAATTCAAGCACAAGGTTATGATGCAATCTATTCCCCTGAAGGCACGTTAGGGGCTGAAGAATTACATATCTTTTCCCAAGTAACACCCACTACAGAGGCAGAGGTAGCACCTGAGCAATTTACCGCAACGCTTGAAAAAGTCATAGATGAAACCACCGCTGAGATGACGGCGACGAGAAAGTGGTTAGCAGAACAGAGGAGTCTCAAGCAGATGAAGGCAACAGAGTATGCGGGGGATAAACTTGTAGAAGAAGAAGTTGCCAGATTAAAAGCTTTGGAAGATAGGTTCCCAACTTTTCAGGAAATGCAGCAAGACCCAGAGTTTTATTATCCTCGCTTACAAACTGAGTTCCCTAATATCTATGAGCTTCTTTTAGATAGGGGTAGAGCATTAAAAACTATTCCTCGTAAGGTAGCACTCCCCAAAGAAGTAACTCCCCCAGCAGAGGTTACACCTGCACCAGAGGTTAAGAAACTAACGCCCAGTGAAATACAAAATATCACCAACATTATTGATAGAGGCGTATTTAAAGAAGCCGTATCACAAACAATCCAGAAAGATGGGCAAAGACTTCTAGATGCAGTTAATAAAGGGGACACTAAAACTATTGAGGCTATACAGCAGAAATACGAACGGCAAGCTGGTATGGGGGTTACTGGTGGAGCAGGCCCTGGGAAGGTCAAACAACCGCCAATAGGTAGTAGAGATATTTGGAATGCTGCTACCAGAGCATTAAAGTCTGAGGTTACACCCCCTGTTACTGAGGGGGTAGGGGAAGCACCTCTGACTCTAGTAGATACCCCGCCAGAAACTACTTTACCTATGCCAGACAAGGTTACAGTATCTGAAGATAGAGTTGTAAGACCACCTCCACCACCTAAAGAGCCTCCTCCACCTGAACCATCACTGACACATTCACCGCAACCTGCCCCTATTGAGGAAGGTAGGCTGGTTATGCCAGATCTTCAACCGCCCCAACAAGTTGTAGATTTATATTCTAAGCCTGATTTTTGGAGACGTGTTGCTAATCTACCTCTGGTCAAAAAGGCTGTGGGGCTTTTCAATCCTGCTGCCGTAGCTAATGACCCAGCAAAGCAAGCCTTAATTCTTCGTGTTGCTCTCAAAGATGAGGGTGCGCAGAAGGCACAAGGGGTTATGTCTCATCTATGGGAAATCGGGACACAAGACAGAATATGGGGAAAGACGGATGAAATGGGATTGCTAACTAAAGAACCTTTTGCAGCATTACCGCTTGACGAGATTCGCACTCACCCTGCTAAGTATTCTGCTCAGATGACAGAGAAGCAAAAGGACTGGATTAAGCGGGCTGAAGAAATAGAAAAGGTGAAACTTGAAGCTCTAAAGCGAAATGGCATAGAGATTAACGAATTATCATTTGAAGACGGTGGTGTATATGCTGGTCGCCGTGTGATGGGAAAGTTCAATGACTCTGGCGAACTGATAGAATCTGGGCGCATAGCGGTTGGTGGAAGAGTTGGGGTAAAACAACCCTTTGAAAAGACTAGAGTTTTTAAGGACGCCTTCGATGGAATTAGTGCGGGCTACCGTTATATGAACAGTGATGAGGCTCTTTACTATAATACTCTTGGTGCTTACTATAAGATTGCCGATAAACAGATGGCGGAATGGATTTTAACTAAGGTTGACTGGAGGACAACGGCAGCGCCAGAAGCTCTAGTATTACAGGCGGAGTCATCTAGGCTGAGACTGCGTAAAGCCCAGCAGTTGCTAGCAGCGACTAATAGGGCGGTGCGTGGGGAGAGAGTGCCTAGCAATACCATAAATTCAATAGCCTCTGTCTATTCCGACCAAGCTGATACTTTGAAAACCCTTATCCCTGAGTTACAAAAGCCCTCTCCAGAAACGGCGGATATTGTCCAAACGCTTACTAACGAGGCTAAGGCTCTTATTTCCGAAGCAAGACTTGAGTATGCCCAAGCAGTAGATAAAAGAGCTAGAGCTAGGGAAGAAGCATTAAGGGTTAAGTATGAGGAGGCTTCAATAGCTCACCCGGCATTTCAGGGCAAGATATTTACTGGGGCTGAGGCAAAGGAAATTGCGGACATACTTAGAGCAGGCTTGCAACCTCAGTTTATAGAAGCATTAGCAGCGGTCAACAAGGTCAATGCTGTTGGCAGATTCTTTATGCTAGCTGGTGATGCTAGTCCGATGGCGATACAGCTTCAGTTCTTGGCATTTTACCGCCCAAAGGCTTACGCTAAAACTTGGGGCGGATTTGTCACGGCACTGTTTGACCCTGAATTTCAATATCGGTATTACGCTAACAACAGGGACATAATCAATAAGCATCCTACTTTACTTCTTAGTGGTAGAGGTACTGAGTTCACTGAGTTTATGGGTAGAGGTGGGCTTGGCAAGAAACTCGGTATTTTGGCAAAGCCATTAGTTCCATTTCAGAAAGGCTTTGAGGCTGCTCTTGATGTATCTGGGATAGAACTTGCCAAATCACTTGACCATTTGGCTACTACGCCTGAAAGAACACTGGAAGTTGACCAGTTCATCAATGAGTTTAGAGGGATAACATCCAGCGCCAGAATTGGCGTGTCATCCACACAGAGGCAAGTAGAAACCGCTTTAATACTTGCCCCCCGGTATAACAGGGCGGTCGCTGGCTATCTCTTTGATATAGTCCATGGTGGGATAAGAGGGAGTCAGGCTCGCCTCTCATTAGCACAAGGTTTTGCTGGTTTATCTGCTATGGCAGTTGCTATCTCAATATGGCTAGGAGAGGATGAGGATGAGATATGGGAGCATTTCGACCCTACTAGCCATAAGTTTTTTACTTGGGATGTAATGGGAGTAAAGGTTGGACTTGGTGGTAAAGTCAGAAGCGTGATTAAGACCTTTGGGAATATGCTGAGAACTGGAGAAGTTGGCGAGCCTGCTCTCCGTTTTCTGCGAGGCAATCTATCGCCTGGAGTAAGCACTGGGCTTGATTTAATAACAGGCAAAAACTATATTGGTGAGCCTACTAGGGACAATATCCTCAGCTTTTCCAAAACTGTAGGCGAAAACTTTATGATGATATGGACACAAAACCTTCTACTGGAAGGAGGCACACTACAGGATAAGGCGATAATAGCTACTGCTGAGTTTTTTGGTCTGCGTGGTTATGATATAAGCGCTAAAAAAGAGTTAAAGATACAGGACTTAGAGGAACAGCTAGGCGAGATAATTGGCAAAACTCCAGTTCTATCAAAAAAGAAACCCGATATTTACCAGATGAATAATATCTATTCCGACATAAAACGCCTCTTACAATACACACCTCCCGAAGAAGTCTTAGCTGACAAAGGTTATGCTGGTCTGGGGCATCTTGTTGTAAAAATAGAACAATCTGAGGCTAATACATTACCAGATATTCGTTTACAGGATTATAACTTTGATAAAACCAAAGGTGACACTTTAAGCGACTATACGAATCAATGGGCAGAACGGAAAAGGATAACTGATGCTAGTGAGCGGGCTACATATACTAGAGTAAAGATTGTTGAGGGTAAAGAGGAACGCACCAAGTTTAAGGGATTGGCAGCTTTGAATGCTCATAAGGTTGATTATCCCAAAGCCCGTTTGGGGAATCTGAAACGAAGGCAGATAGCGCTTCTATTAGAATACAATGCTGCGACTGATAAAAAGCAGTTTATTAAGGAAAATCCAGACATAAGTATTAACCCTCAAACTGACTGGTTCAAGTCTCATTCTAAAGAAAACGCTGAGTTTGCTATCTTTGGTCAAGCTAAGGTACTCACCAAAGAAGCCTACAATCAATTTCTAGGGCTAGTAAAGTCTCTGGACATACCTGATAGTGCTATACCAGAACTGACATTACCACCTGAGACGGAGGTTACTGCTTACTTTGAGAGAAACGATGCTGTCGAGGAGTTTGGGGCTAATTCTTGGGAAGATAAACTTGTTCAAGCAAAAAATCCTAAACTAAGAGAATGGTTATTTCCTGACTCTGACCCGATAGATACCCCGATAGCTTCACTGGAATTTAAGACTATCCCGGAGTATCACAACACTTGGAATAAACTCAATAAGGAAGACACGGAAGGTTGGGTGGGTGATTTGGATGATATAAAGAAGGACCCTGTTACTGGACTGACCGCAAGGGGGCAAGCCAGAGCCAACCTCAATGCCACTAAGATTGGTGATGAGACATATATTGATGTTGATAGGAGGATAGAAGCGATTGAAAAGGGAACTGATGATATTCCGATTCCGACTCCGCTTATTGAGAGTCATGTGGATTATGGCAGGATACAGGATAGGGAAGGTGTTGGTTCTTCCAGTGCTGAGTCTATGTTATTTAGGGTTGACAATCCTGAGTATGATGACTTTAGGACTGACGAAAATATCTGGGGTGATAATGCATTACAGCCGATAGACCAAACCCGTATCCCCATCTGGCGTATTGATGTTAAGTATGAGAAAGAGGATACTTGGTATCTTGCTGGCATAAAAGACAAGCACGCCAAGATGACCTACGCCAATGAGACCTTGCGAGAGCGGGCTATTGCTGCGGAGAGGGCTACCTATATGGCTGACAATGAGAACTATCGCAAAGCTGACCGCAGACGAGAAGCCTACGGACTGACTGGCACGATAACAGGTGAGAAGTTCCCTGATACCGAGGTTGAGACCTATGTGGAATACTTTGAGCACCCAGTCGCAGGCTTCAGGCAAGAGCGAATGATGTATGATGACTTGGGCGATCTCAATAGTTTCGGTATAGCGATGAAAGCTGTAGGAAAAGGAACACTCGTCCCATTTGAAGATATCCCATCCGTTGAGTATGACAATATCTATGACCAGTATCCAGACCAATTTGACGAAATTGATGGTCTAGGTGAGTCTACCTCTGACTATTATGAAGAGAATGTTAATGCTCGGAAAGCCCGATACAAAGCACTAAGATTTGATAGTGCTGGTAAATACACTGAGTTCGGTTTGGCTGAGATAAGACGTAATGCTTATAAGACCGTAATGACAAAGACAGAGTATGATAACCCTAAATCAACTGGTAATCCCATTGATGATTGGGTAGGCTACTACACGATTATAGGTGAAGGCAAACCTGAAGATTGGGAAGATACTACTAATCAAGATAAATGGTATGAAGATGACTGGTTTATGTCAGAGCATCCTGACTTCTACAAAGAGGTTTATCGTGGTATCTTGGGTAATCAAAAGAAGGACTATCGCCTTCTCCCTACTCGTGATGTCTTTACTAAGTGGTTGCACTACAATACATTGACCACTGGTTATGAACGAGATAAATACAGGTTAGAAAATCCCGACTTAGATGAGTGGGGAACGAGAAGGCGACCTGATGGTTCAGTCTTTTTATGGAGTATTACAATGACAGAGAAAAGAAGGAGGTTGAGTATAACGCCCACAGAGAGGTTTATTGAGGAGTTACAGGAAGCACGACCGGGAGTGAGATGAAGTTGACAAGTGACAGGAATTTTGTTATGTTGGAATTAACGGAAAATAAATAGGAGGAAAAAACATTGGACGAAATCAAAGAAACTTTACAGGACGAAGTGAAAACTCCTGTGGAGGAGAAGGAGATTACTCCAGAAGAAACCCCCAAAACTCTTGAGGAACAGGTCGCACATATTAGGGAGGTTGCCTTAGCCGAGGTTGGTCGTAGTAGGGCAGAGACTGAGAGAGCAGTAAAAGCTGCTAATGCTGCACATGAGAGGCTCACCAAATACATAAAAGAACAGGAGGATGCCTTAGAGGAGCAGTATAAGGATGAACCCAACCAATTGACCAAGATTCAGAATAGGCGAAGGGAAAGAGACCTTCAAGCTGAACTCGATGAGAGAGAGAAAAAACTGTCGGAAAGGGAGGATAAAGCTAACAAAGCTGAGAAAGAACGGAATATAAGTCAAGTTGCTACTCGGTTGACTGTTGACACTAAACTCTTGGCTAAATTAGCAAAAGACACGGACGGCTCAATTGAAGCGATAGAGGCAGAAGCTCAAAACTTACCTAAACTGGTTGTGACTACACCTTTGAGACGTGATTCTGGGAGGACGATTGGGGGCGGAGATGACTTATCTAAGTTACCAGACGAAGAAAGGTTAACTCGTGCTCTCGAAAAAATGAGGAGTCAAAAATAAAGTAAAAAGGGAGGTTAAAAGATGATAACCCTCGCAGATATAAAACTCTTGGCCCAAGCAGATGAGGTATTGCCTCTATTGTATGATTGGGCTTTCAAGGAAGACGCTTTCTGGAACCAGCCAGCTATCAGGACTATCGCTGGCAACGGCGAGAAATACAATGTCAAAACTAGCCGTGCTACCATCTCTTGGCAAGACCCAACTGAGGACATTGCGGAATCATCGCCGACATTCGAACAAAGAAGCGCTGCTATCTATGTTGCTATCATGGACGTTTACCTGTTCGCTTACGCTAAGGCAACGAATAAGATTCAGGATGCGGATGCGGTAGTAATGAAGTCGCAGTGGGAGGATTTTCTCTCTGGGATGAAGAAGATGATGATTCTCGGTCAGACTTCAACATCAACTAGTACCAAACAGCCGAAGGGCGTAGCAAGGTTGTTGGCTGAGGTAGAGTCAGAGTCAACGACTGACCTTGACTCTGTGAATAACACACAAGTCGTGGCTAATCACGCAACCTCTGGTGCCCTGACTCTTGACAACCTACGGAAACTGATTGACCGGGTGATTGACCCTAACTTCCTGATGATGTCCAAACGCTCACGGCGCAAAGTAGAGGCACTTGCCTATGCGTCTGGCAGTGGCCCGTTAAGGGTGACCGAAGACGAATTCGGAAATCGGATTGAGCATTTCGGTAAACTGCCCATCTATCTCAATGACTGGGTGCCAGATAACATTCAGGACGGCGCTTCTTCTGTAATTGACATAGCAGCTTATGTCCAGGCTACCACAGAAGGGGCAGGCTACGATAACTCTATCATCTTCTGTGGTAGGGTTAAGGATGAGGGTGGCTTCTGCATTACTCAGGTGGAACCGTGGTCGGCAAAACTGGTCGGCACTGCCGAAAAGAAGGATGCTGATATTATGCGTATCAAGGCATATATGGGTTTTGGGTTGTTTGACAAGTACAAACTAGCTGGACTCATAAATATCAGTGACGAATAAGGAAAAAGGAGGTAAATTGAGATGGCTTTCGCAGAACCTAGTGATGGCGCAAGGAACATAAAGCAGTCGTCGCCTGGACGAGGTCAAGAGGTCACACTCATTGGCACAGTTCAAATTGGAGACCCCATATATGGGGGTAGTACTGGTTGGGCACGTGCCTGTGCTGCTGATGACACCAAGAGAACGATGATGATTGCTAGTCAGTCTGGTGTTAGTGGTGATAAAATCATCGCTTATCCAGATGTCTTGCTTGACTTCGGCTCCGGATGCACAGCGACTATTGGTGCTGACCTGTTTCTCAGTGATACGGCTGGGGATTACTCAGCATCTACCGGCACTTGGAAACAAGTCATAGGACGGATGTTGACAGGTCGGGTAGCCCATGTCTGGGGCGTGCATAGTTAAGTGGCAATGAAGGGGGGGGTATTTATTGCCCCCCCCTCATGGAGAAGTAGTTGTATTGGGAAATAGCCAAACTTAGCATACAAGTTGTATGGGTTATCAGTTTGATGCCGTTCAAGCTGAGGAGTTTTAAGGGGGCTTCTGGTCTAACAGAAAAAAGAAGGCAGGAGTTCATCATAGAGCAATTCAAACCGCTAGTCCTAAAACTAGGGGGCTTGTTGGCAGATGTTCTCCCAAATCCTTCAACAGATATTTATATAAGGTTCAGAAATACAGAAGGGTGGATTGAACTTCGTAATAAATGGTTAGCGTGCGAAGGGTTGGATTGGATAAGAGTCAAAGCCTTTACGGGTATGTGGAACTTCTTGATTCTCGTGCAGGAATACAATACTTGCTATGCTCAGAGGGCTTATCGGATAATGAAATGGTGGAATGAAATGGAATGGCAAGAGGATTTGCCACAAAGAAATTGGAGGGAGATAGAGAATGTCAAAGTTAAATCCGAACTACCAATGGAGTGAGTTTAAGGCAACGATTGATGCTGGTCGTACTATCAAACCATGTGAGGTATGGGATGGTGAGAAGTATCTCGGCACTTTTATCACTAATAATCCCTACGACTCCGTAATTGGTGGCAGCATACGGAATCAGGCGGACTATCTGGCTTTGAGGGCAAACTCTGTCTTCCCACAGGAGATTATTCCTGTGGATAAATTTCCACATCTAACCAAAGCTCGTGAGGCACTAAAGGCAAAAAGGGAGTTAGCAGAAGTTTGAGTCCCTTATATGATTATGAGTGTGAGTGCGGTAAGAAGTTTGAGGCAATAATGCCAATAGTCTTACGCCACGATGCTCATTGTCCTGACTGTGGTAGATTAGCAATAAAGAAACTCTCCCTTTTCAATTGGTCTTTCGGCTGGAGACGGAGTGATAAATCAGCATGGATTAAGGGTTATCCAGACGAGTTTGTTCCCAATGTGTAATAAAGAAATAGGAGTAAGTTATGCCTAAATCATTTGCTACGTTAGTGACCGAAGTCCAAACTGAACTCCAAGGTGATAGCACTGTTTTTACCAGTGCTAAAGTAGCTATTCAGTTAGAAAAGGCTATCCGATTAGTTTCCGAATATTCCCCGTATGAGATGATGGAGGTCTTCAAAATAGAGTCTCGAACTGGCACAGCGGATGAGGACAAAGCCAACGCCCTTGTAGATGATGCCAGTCTTCAGTTTCTTGCTACCGATGTTGGCAAAGAGGTTTATAACAAGGATGACAGAACTTGGGCTGTGGTTACTGCCTTTGTTGACACTGGGGAATTGACACTCTCTGAAGATATATTCCCCGATGGGGATGAGGCTTATGCTTTGTTTAATAAGGGATGCCGTGATAATAAGCAAATCTATATTGGGGATGTAACCGATTATATTGACCCGCCAGAGCATGGGGTTACTCGTGGGTATGTGGAGCATCCTATCGGTGATAAGAGAAACTTCACTATCGAAGGCGATATCCTTACTGTAGACATTGACTCAGTAGACGACTCAGCCGATAGTGACGCCGATGTTGAGGTCTATGTCTGGTTTTTGAAGCGACATAGAGTTTCACAACTAACTGATTTAGCGGGAACATTGAATGGTACTCCTGCTGCTGGAGCTAGAACTTTAACTATTGCTGATTTGAGTGGAACTGAGGTAGTGGCAGAAGACACTCTCTTTACTATTGATGGAGTTAGGGGAACTTATCGTGTAACAGCCGATAAAACTCTAGTAGGCGGTGGTGGTGTAATTCTTTTCTGGCCAGGGCTTGAAAATGCTGGAACTACTGCTGCTGTAATCACTATCGTAGGGTCTACGCTTAATACAGGACTCGAGAGGTTGGTTGTGGAACTAGCGACTGCTTATTCTGCTTTAAGCAGGTCTTCCTACAATTTTGACAAAGTACCTAAAGGTGGTCGTGGAACTATGGGAGAGTATATCAGTTATTATCGGGAGAAGATGGCATCAACTCTAGCTGAATTAGAGACCTTAAAGAGGCGTAGGAAGCTGGTGGCAAAGCATAACTGGACTAGCGATTAAGGAGAACTATGCAGACTTTAAGCGCCACACTTTTAGCTGCCCAGAAGGCAATGGGTGACATTTTATATAAGATTACCCTCACAAAATCAGGGGAAACTACTCAGACTTATGGTTGCGATACAACTAATCGTATTTTGGATATGAAGGAATGGGTGAATGATTGGTTTCAGACTGTTGAAGTACAGATTGACGACAGAGAGGGTAATGTTACCTCAATAGACCTGAAAGGCTATCAAGGTGTTATCAGTTATGGCTACCATACCAGTGCTGGGGATGAGTATATAGGGCAGGCCCCATTAACAGTGACAGTTCAAGACCTACTATGGTTGGGTGATGATTTGGTCTGTGTCCTTACTCTAATTGGTAAGGGAAACCAGATGGCAGAGGATGAGGCTTCTCCCATCAATAAAAAAGGCACGGCTACTTCTACAACGGCAAACCACCTTGTTAATACGGCAGGTGGCTTTGAGTCTGGAGATTTGGGGAAGAAAGTCTATAATTCTACTGATAATACATGGGCGAGAGTTAGCGCCTATGTTAGCGGAACTGACCTCGCTTTAGATAGCGATATAATGACCAGTGGGGAATCTTATGAGATTCATGCTACAGAGCATATTGCAAATTCCTCCGATACTATGAAAACACATATCAATGCCATAGCCGGGGCAACAATGCCCTGCTTTAGTCATTGTGAAGCAATATTGGTAAGTTGGGACGTGGAAGATTGGCTAATAGATACCTATATACCATCAGATGACTTCAAGGTTATCCCTGGACAAAGCCGTCAGGAAATGATACTAGAGGCTCTCAGTCCTACGGGTTGCGATGCTAGGTTTGAAGCAGATGGGAAACTACATATCTTTATGACCTTTGCCAGGGCGTGGCAGAAAAACTTTAATTATTACGTGGGTGAAGTTGTCAAACCTATTGCTGGTGGGGATTATATTTATACGTGTACTACAACAGGAGTATCGGATGCAACAGAGCCAACTTGGACTTTAATAGCAGATGATACGATAGCTGATGGGACAGTAGTCTGGACACTTCAATATGATTACCAGTATGGAAGGGAAAGTGATGACCACAATATCTATGAAAAGAGTACCCGTAGAAGGATTGTTTCACCCAACAAGATAATAGTTCAAAGTTACCCTGATATGGAAGAGTCATATTGGGGTATGGCTACAGAGCCTGTTAGTTTCGCACTACTACCAAAAACAGTTACTAAACAAATGAGATTAACCAGTAATACCCAAGCTGAGAATATAGCTAAAGCAGAGATAGACCGATTGGCAAGAGATAGCGCAACTGGGCGAGGTCACTTCCCAATGAATGTTGGGCAAGAAGTCCTTGATTACGTCTTGATTGCGGAGGAGGATTAAATGGCAAACGAACTCGCTCATAAAAGCGTAGGTGCAGTTTATACCCGCACTGAATTTGAAGATGTATTGTTACACGTCTTTAATAGTCAAGCTACTGGCGATATGATGATTGCCACTTCAGCCACACAACTTTCCAGGTTGGCAATCGGCACAGCCAACCAATTATTGAGAGTAAACGCTGGTGCTACTGCGCCTGAGTGGGCAAGCTCTTTGAGTGGGCTGACTCTGGTTTCTCCAGTTTTAACCACCCCCGATATTAACGGAGGGACAGTTGATTTAATTACGTCTCTTACAGTAGCTAATAACGTTGATATTGGTAACTTTAACATTAGGGCATTATCGGGAACATTCGACAGCTTAACGAGTGGTAGAGTGCCCTTTGCCAGTGCAAACGGACTTTTAATTGACGATGCTGACTTCACCTTTGCCACCGACACTCTCACTGTTACCAAGATAGGTGCGTTTGAAGCTGCTGGTGCCATTAACTTTGCCAATCAAAATATGACCAATGTAGATATAGACAGCGGAGATATAGGGGCTGTAACATTTTCTGCCGATAACACTTGGAGCGTAGCCCAGACAGGGATGACGCTAACCTCTCCGACTATCAATGGCACGGTTGCCACTACTGGGCTTACTGTGCCTGCCTTAACTCTTTCAGGCTCTATTACTGGTGCTGCCCAGACTATGACAGGTATGGGTTCTATCAATGGGCTGACGATTACTGCCAATACAGGAGCTATTACGGCAGGCTCTTGGACTGCTACAGTTATCAGCCCTGTTTATGGAGGCACAGGAGTAGCCAATAATGCAGCCTCTACCTTGACAATTACTGGTGCTTTCGCTCTTGGCTTGACTATATCTGCTGGAACTTCGCTCACCTTACCAACGACAGGGACGGTGGCTACCTTAGCTGGAAGCGAAGCTCTAACAAATAAGACTATAACCATTACAGACGATATTCTTTTCAGATTGGGAACTGATAGCGACCAAGTATTCCTTAATCGCACTGCTACACTAACTGCTGACGAGGAACTAGCCAATGTTATTGTAGGAACATCAGTTCACCCAGCAACGGCAGCCAACTCACTTATAATGTCTAACATAACTAGCGATGGCGATATTCTAATGCTTGGTAACGATGGCGGGAACTCAAAAGCGTTTCTGTATTTTGACTCATCGTTTCCTAACCTTGTCCTCTATAATGTTGGTGGGACTTGGACTGGGGGTGCTTCAGCTTGGGTTATTCCCGCAGTTACTATCAACGGACTTACTCTTGGTGGAGTCCTTAGCGGAGTTAGCGCCACAAACTACGTTGATGCTGGCGCCAGTTATATGGAGATTCGTTCCACAGGAAATACAGTCATCAAATATGTTAGCGCTCAGGCTAATGCCGTTGGTACTCAAATTTCCTTCTATGCCAATTCAGCCAGTCCAGCAGCCAACGATTGGATAGCATACTGGACGTTTAGAGGTAATACCTCAACCACAGCAGAGCAAGAAATGAGCTATCTGTTGGTCGTAGCTGATGTTGTTACCCACGCTACGAGGACAGCCAGTATTCAATGGGGCTTGGTTAATTCTGGGACTCCTAATCTAGCCATGCAACTCGCTGCTCCTGGTATTCTTACACTTGACCATAGTGTTAGGTTTGACCAAAGCAACGATTCTGCTGCCGTAGCTAATGAAGTTAGTCTTGGTGGTTATGAAATTGCAGCAGGGGAAAGGTCTTTGGCAATCAGCCAAGAGAATCCTGTAGTAGCGGAGGCTATCGGTGCCTCTGACCGCACTTTACCAGTTAGAATTAACGGTGCTACATACAAAATAATGTTGGTAGCTGTTTAAGGAGGTTAATATGGCAAAGATTGTTAAAGATGATTGGGAGTTCAAGGTAGAACGGATAGATGGTAAAGTGCAATACTCGGCTCACTACACTGTTGAGTCCGAGGGGGTTAAGGAAAATCGTGGAGTGCCTATCTTAGCTTACGATGAAGCTAATCCCAAGAACCTGCCACAATTCATTGAGCCAGAACAAACACAGATGTTTAATTTTCTAAAGGATAGAGTAAAACCAAAAATTATAGCGTATGAGAATATTCAATAGGAGGAAATAGTGTTTATTGTTGAAATACCAAAACCCTTTAACAAAGTTGACGGAAAACCATTCCGCAAGCTGAAAGAGGATAAGGAAGGCAAGGGAGTTAGGGCAAGAGATGAGAAGGGTAATTTAATTCCAACATCGAGAGATGCTCAGGGCAATGAAATCTCTCAGTTTGAGACAATTGAAGCGACATACCTGGATATGCTCAGCTTCTTTCTCAATGGTATCTTTGATTTGGTAGCCAGTAAAGCTAAAGAGGATAAGGATGTTAAGCCACTAAAGTTAGAGGACAGCACCTTCGCTACTGATATATTCAGGGTTATCCATGTGTCTGAAGATACTTTAGAGTTAGAGAAAGCTCCTTTTGAATGGCTAAAAAAGATACTAACTGCCTATGGGGTAGATGCTTTTGGCATTAACGCTGCTACTATGTTAGAACCTATTGAGAAAGCGGAGCAGCAAGACCCCTTCCGTGCAGAGGCGAGAAGGGAAACAAAGAAGAAATAGGAGTAATAGATGCCATTTCCGTACACATTCCCAATCAGGTGGGAGAACTTCCCTGTCGCAAGTGGGCGAATTCGCTCTATATACCGACATTGCGGGCCGGGCGTGTTTGAAATGTGGTTCGGGTTTGGGAGTAATGTCCGAACACCAATGGGTGGAATAGATGGGAGAGTTCCTTCTTTTAATCCTGCTGAACCTATCCCTAAGTGGGCAGAGGAAATAGGTGACATCTTGGTTTCGCATAAAGAATGGCAAAAAGAGCAAGACGATAGATTAACCTCAATAGAATACTCTATGACTGACCGAGTTTATGAAAACTACTTTCAGGTAAAAACCTTTTACTGGCGGGTTATAGATAAAGACACGGCTCTAACCACCGGTGATGGGAAGGATACTGAGCCTATTCCCAGTGAGTTTGAGGGGATGATTCTGATAGATGCTGACGCTTTTGTAGATACGGCTTCTACTTCAGGACTTCCTAAATTTCAGATTCATAACTTAACTGATGGCGTAGATATGCTCTCAGTTGAGATTACAGTTGATGAGAACGAGAAGGGTTCCAATACAGCTACTACACAGCCAGTAATAGACACTACTAAGGATGATGTGGTAACAGGGGATATACTGAGAGCCGATGTGGATGTAGCCGGCACTGATACTAAAGGGCTTGTGCTCATACTACGATTCAGGAGACCATAATGGCACTTATTTTAGCTAATCAAAGTGGTTATTGGGAAAGAACTGGTGATGCTGCGTATGCGGATTGCCATGATGCCTCTGATGCTACGGCTGTTTATTCAACTGGAA
>Ga0180008_1001367_pt1 | contig 15600 bp, 19 predicted proteins | sample MM_PW_MetaG_FD_121121 | JGI IMG/M metagenome (GOLD analysis project Ga0180008, IMG submission 121121) | Groundwater microbial communities from the Aspo Hard Rock Laboratory (HRL) deep subsurface site, Sweden - MM_PW_MetaG | ecosystem: Environmental > Aquatic > Deep subsurface > Groundwater...
TGTATTCATTTACATATCGATTAAATATCTCATTTTTTGTTGCCATAGTCATAATCCCTATGGTAACACGAATTATGAGCTATCCGCTATCTTTTCGGTAACATTAATTATGAGCTAAAAGGGGAACTTGACAAAATCATTGGTATCGTGTATAATACCGTATGATTTCAGTCGTCATTGATACAAATGTCATATTTTCTGGTCTGCTTACAAAAAAGGGATATTCCCACCTATTATTAAAAAATATTGATCATCCTGATCTACGACTAAACATTTCTGTGCCACTAATCCTCGAGTATGAAAAAATGTTTTTTGAACGATTATCTGATCTAACACTTTCCAAAACAGATATAACAAATTTTCTGGATTTCATATGCAGAATATCAGCGCACATAAAAATTCATTATTTATGGCGCCCTTTTTTAAAAGATCAATATGATGACATGGTTTTAGAATTAGCAATTAATTGTTCAGCAAAATACATTGTGACTTATAATGTAAAAGATTTTTTGAATATTGAACAATTCGGATTATCAATAATAAAGCCATACGAATTATTAAAAAAACTTGGAGTAATAAAATGAGTACCTTAAGCATTCGAATACCAGATTCTATTCACAATAGAATCAAATTACTTGCAAAAACAGATCATATTTCGATAAATCAATTTGTAACAACTGCTATGGCAGAAAAAATATCTGCTATTGAAACGGAAGTGTATTTAACTACCCGAGGAAATCGTTCAAATAAAAAAAATTACTTGAAGGTATTATCAAAGGTGGAAAATACTAAACCGGAAATTGAAGAAGATCTCGTCAGGTAAATACGCAATGGCACATGTGGAAATTTATGCTTGCATTGGTTTCCACCTGAAAAGTGCCCTCAAATTATTTATTATTTCTATAAAAGGATGTCTTGAAAATTTCACACAGAGGACGCAGTAGTCATGAAGAATACATTCTCTCTGAGTACTCTGCGGGCTTCTGCGTGAAATCCCTGCTATATCCCGAAGTGTTTTTACATACATTTAGAGAAGAAAAAAGCATATGACAGTAATAACGCGTTTACTTCCCCGGCAGGTTAATCAGTTTTTTTCAGGAAAAACCGGCCGTGCTGCCGCAGTAACCATGCTTTTATTCGCATCGCTCCGTCTTGGCGACGCGGCTATGTTTTTTTCCCGCATTTTTCTCGGCAGATATCTGCCGCCTTTGTTTTTCGGCGCGATAGATCCTTTTTTTTCGGTTCTGGCAGTTATTACCTTGCCTGTTCAGATAGCGGGAATTATTCTGATCAGAACTATAAGCAGTGCAGCGGAACAAAACGATAACGAAACAATCCGTAGTTCCATTTTCAGTACCTTGGTATTCGCAGCGATGATCAGTATTTTTTTTTTAGGTTTCGTGCTCGTCTTCCAATCATATATTTTATCGCGCCTTCACCTGCAATCCTCTGTGTACATTGTTATTCTTGCGGCTACTGCGGCTCTTTCTGCATGGCCGATACTTTTTTCATCCATTCTGCAGGGGCTTAAGCGTTTCGCGTTTATCTCTGCACTCGCTGTCGGACAGCCCATGGTCAGCGCAGGACTGATACTTTTCTTTACCGTATACTTAAAACTGCAGTTACCCGGGGTTCTTTCTGCGAGATTTGCGGCGGAACTCCTGGCGGTTTTTGCCGCTTTTGTTGTGGTAATTCCATTACTTAAGGGTGCAAAATTTCAATTAAAAATGCCTTACAGTATTAAGACAATTCTGGTTAAACCATCGGCTTGGCTTCGGAATGATATTGTGCCGGTCAGCATATTCATAATATCGTCGTCCGTACTCTTACACTTTGATCGTTTGTTTGTCCGGAATTACCTTACCGCATTCTCAGGCGGTTATGGTGCAATACTTTCTCTCGGGCAAATTCCTTTATACCTCGCAAGTCCGGTTAAAATGGTGCTTTTCCCGATAGCATCCGCGCAGCATGCATCAGGGACAAGTCTTGACCATGCAATGCGGAAAATGCTTTTAGCCGGAATAGCCGGAACGGTATGCTGCTTCATATTTTTTCACTTTGCCGGCGGGTTAATTCTCTCGTTCTGGAGGGCGGAGTTTATTTCTTTCGCGGCCGGGCTTACCCTGTACTCGCTCAACATGTGCGTAGAAGTGGTGCTGCAGCTGGCGGGACATATACAGATCGCACGCCGACGCTATAATGGTTTTTTTTTGATGAGTGCAGTGATTTTTATTGTATGTACGCTGCTGTATTATTTCAGCGCGAGTATAGATATTTCACGGTTGCTTGTGGTGATGCTTATTACAAGAATTGTATGCGCAGGAATATTATTTACAGAGACACCTCTTTGCCTTTCTGCGCTGACCGGTAAATTGCGAGGATTACTTCGATAGATTTTTTTGCATCAGGTCCATTCACCGCAGGTTCCCGGTCTTCCCTGATGGCATGAATAAAATCTTTGATAATTGCTTCATGACCACTTGTGTCATTCACCGCAACACTGGCTGCAGCAGAGTGTAAACCGGTGTGTGCAGGAGCTGCGGGATTCGGAAGTCCGTCAATTCCCCAAAATGTGATACAGTCATTTTCGGTAATGATTGTGCCTTTTTCGGTAAAAATTTCCATTCTGCAGTGAAATCCCGGTTTGGCAAGTGTAGAAGCAGTAAGCGCGGCAATACTTTTATCAGGAAATTCTAAAATCGCCGATCCATGATCTTCGACTTCTATATTGCGATGTCCGAAGGTTCCGGTTTTGGCAAAAACTTTTTCCGGCATGCCGAAGTACCAGTACAGAAGGTCGATATTGTGCGAACCTTGCTGCAGAAACGGCCCGCCGCCGTCAATTCTTTTTGTACCACGCCACAGGGCGCTTTCATAATATTCCTGACCCCGGTAAAAATTGAGAAGTAGATTAATACCATAAATTTTTCCGCATTTTTTTTCAGAAAAAATCCGCTTCAGGCTGATACTGTCAGGCTTCATGCGGTATTGATACGCGACGCCTATTTTGACTTTATTCGCGGCGGCCGCGTTAAGCATTTTGTCAATATTTTTAATTGTAATGTCAATAGGCTTTTCGGTAAGAATATGTTTTCCGAGACCTGCCGCCTGCACCGCGGTAACATGATGAAGCCCGTTAGGTGTTGCGACAAGCACCGCCTGATATTCGGCTGAAATTTTTTTTAAATCGTCTGCATAGTCAGCGATGTGCAGCTCTGCAGCCTTTTTTTTTGCATTTTCTTTACTGCGGGAGATTATACCGGTAATAGCTGCATCTGGGATGTTCCGGACTGCGTTGATATAGGTTTTGGCCATATTTCCCGTTCCGGCAAGTACAAAGTTGAATGTACTCATAATGACCACTGTCCGTTAAACTGAGGCAGCATATCTTTATATGCAGAAAAGAAATCTTCTGCGATTTTTACCGCAATATCCGGGTGACGGATGGCGGGATCATTTACCAAAGCCTGCAGGGCAAGCTCCCGGTTACCGGTCAGGCCGGCCTCGGCAATCATTTCCTGATTGCATACGTGCGGTATTACATAGGGCAGAACTACATCGGGTAATTTGCCCGCGGTAAGCGGATGAATAAAGTTTTCGGTAACAAGTCCGAGGGTTTCAACAACGGCTTCGCGGGCGATATTGTCGATTTGACCGACGTTGGGAAGGTTAACCGGTGTAATAAGAGGTGCACCGCTGCCGGATAAAGCCGCGATAGTCCGGTCAGCATGTTCGTGTGAATGCAGTACCGGAATGGGTGTTTTACCGCTGAGCATATCAAGACATTTTTGTTTACGCTTTTCGCGCGGATCGGTGCGGGCGAAGGTATGCGCCTTTTCTTTTGTACCGAATCCCCATTTTGCGGCTTCTTCAGAAGAACAGAGATACCGGGGAATAAATTCCACTATGTGCGCATCACCCGCTGCAGGAAGATATCCGGTGAGCGAAAGCAGATCAAACTTTACTTTTTGGCTTGGCGCTGCGCCGCCGCCGTCTAAAAGTTCCTCGGAAATACCGAGTGGACCGAGTTTTTTGAAATTTTCAGGGTCACGCGCATAATCGGCGGTAACCCTGAGACCGTCGTGCCCCTTAACTGCCATTTGTGTTACCCATATGAGATGGTTAATTCCGGCAATACTCAGTGAAAAATCTTTCTGCCAGTCCAGCCCGAAATAATATGCCAGATGCAGCAGCAGCCCCTGAAGCTCATGACAAATGCCGACACATTTTATACTGCTTACTTTGTTGATAACTTTGGTAAGCACGGTCATTGGATTTGTGTAGTTCATAAACCAAGCATCAGGGCATTTCCGCTCAACTTTTCGGATAATGTCAATGACTACGGGTATATTGCGGAGACTGCGTATCCATCCTCCCGGACCGACCGTATCTGCGACGGTTTGAATAACGCCATGTTTCTGGGGAATGTGCATGTCCTGCGCATCCGCGCTGGCTCCTCCGGTACTGATGGTAAGACCGACAAAATCAGCGTCTGACAGTGCACGATCAAGGTCTGATGTTCCTTCAACAGTAACGCTTCCGCCCACAGTCTCGTTGACCTTTTTACAAAGATCTGTTACTGTATGTAACGCTTCGGTATTGATATCCTGCAGGACAACATGGAGACCCTTTAGATCCGGATTGAGTGCGATGTCGGTAAAGAGAGTACGAGTCCACGCATAGCTGCCGCCGCCGATTAAAACAAATTTTGAATTTTTCATATGTTTATTTTACAATGCATTAATTTTTTTTTCCTTGTTTTTTATTCCTTTTAAAAGTATATTATAAAACAAAAAAGGGAACATCCCGGAAATGCCAATTCCGTGTTTCCCCTGTAGATAATTAAAAATGTGGAAAAGGAGGTACTATGCCTATATTCGAGTATAAATGTAATGTCTGCGAAAAAACTACCGAAGTGTTTTTCAGAAATGGGGCAATACCGGAGTGTGCGCACTGCGGTAGTAAAAAATTATCAAAACAAATCAGCGTATTTGCGGTAAATAAAAGTTCCGGCGAAAGTGTCCCTCCGTCATGCGCAGCCGGATGCGGCGGGTTTAACAAGGGAACCTGCGGAAGCGGAATGTGCGGCGCGTGCGGTGACGATTAAAAAACGTATTCAGAAAAATTCAGTTCAGCCTGTATGAAATTTATAATTGCGCCTGATTCATTCAAAGGCTGTCTGCGCAGTGACGAAGTCGCCGCAGTTATGCATAAGGCAGCGGCTTCGGTTTTCCCCGACGCCAGATTTGTCGTACTTCCTGCAGCAGACGGCGGCGAAGGAACTGCGGATGTGTTTGTAAAAATGACTAATGCCGCATTAATTAATGTACGGGTCACCGGGCCGCTGGGTGAAAAAGTGAATGCCCGCTACGGATATGTTGCAGAACAGAAACTCGCATTTATGGACATGGCCTCTGCAAGCGGTATCGAACTTGTACCCAAAAGCCTTCGAAACCCGCTGCATACGTCTACCTATGGTACAGGTGAATTAATTTACGATGCGCTCCGAAGGGGTGCAGAAACAATCATTATAGGAATAGGGGGAAGCGCCACAGTCGACGGAGGTACCGGCATGCTGCGGGCGCTCGGATACAGTCTGACTGATAAAAACGGCGTGGATATTGGTAACGGGGGCCAAAGTCTGGAACGGCTTATGCATATCGGCATAAAAACTGCTGTACCGGAGCTGAAAAAGTGCCGTTTTCGAATCGCGTGTGATGTAAATAATATCCTCACCGGTCCTTCTGGTTCAGCCTATGTGTATGGTCCGCAGAAAGGAGCCGATCCGGAAATGACTGCGCGCCTTGATGTGGGTATGACGAATTTTTTTAAAGTATGTGTTAATCACGGATTAACCCATCGCCTGGAAAAGCCCGGGGATGGAGCGGCGGGGGGACTATGTTTTGCGCTGCGGGTTTTCTGCGGCGGAACATCAGAATCCGGCGCTGAGTTGTATTCTGAAATATCCGGTTATGAAAACGAACTGTGTGATGCTGACTATGTGATTACCGGAGAAGGCAGAACTGACGATCAGACCGCTTATGGCAAATTATGCGCGGTACTTGCCGTGAAGGCAAAAAAAAAAAAATGTAAAAACAATTTTGATCTCCGGAAGTATATGCGGAAATCTTAATCTGATTAATGATGTATTTGATGCGGCGTTCAGTACCGTCAGCGGGATAATGACCCTTGATGAAGCAATTGAAAAATCAAAAGAAACCATTTTTTTTACGGTCAGAAATGCCGTGTCGCTGTTGAAAAAATAATTCAGCCGCCGCACCATTTCGGCGTATAACACATTGCGCTGAGCGCACTTGAAAGTTTTGTTTTATCAGTACATTGTATTATAATTTCTCCATCTTTTCTTGTGCCGCCGCAGTGTAAATGTTGTTTTAAAAATTTCAGCAGGGGTTCCGCGCGCCCGGTATCCTTTATGCCCTTAATCACATAGACAGGTTTCCCGCCGCGGCCCTTGCGGGAATACCAGGCTTCGATATTAGTAAATTTTTTTTTTGTATTATTGATATCTTCCGTACCGCTGGCGGCCGGGATATGCGTGTCTGTACCTGTCATGCCATATATACCGGAAGTTTTATAAATATTTCATAAAACTGTAAAGTAAACGAAGGGATAAAAAGCTATCGAAACATCATTGATAATTCATACGCGAGCTGTTTTATCGCATGGTCCACATAATTTTTTGTGGATATTTTCCGCTTTAACCTGGAAATTTTTTTGGGATCTATAATCACGGCGATTTTCATTGTAAACTCCTTTTTAACAATTACATCCTTGTATTGTCATGAAACCGTAAAGAAATCAGCAGAAGGCTATTCTATTCAGTAGAATGCATTTTTATAATGAATAAACTTTATTTCACCTCCGTAATTTACCAATATGATAGTATCAAATCTGCAATAATAGTCTGAGTATTCAGGATGAATCTGCAAAAAATATTTTGCGCAAAACCGGATGTTTTTCATTTTCTTTTGTGTTATTGATTTTCCGGGATCAAAATCATCGTTATTTTTTCTGAATTTAACTTCAACAAAAACGAGATCACGTCCATCCACAGCGATAATATCTGCTTCATATCTGTGTGCCCGGAAATTTCTTTCGACAATACGCCAATGGTCCGACTGCAGTTTCTCAGCAGCGATTGTTTCATAATGACGGCCTTTTTCGACAGTTGTATTCATACCAGTAGAAAATAATTGTTCATGAAATTGTAAACATTGTATATATTTAAAAAAAGTCAAAGATTCTTTTTTCAAGAGCTTTATCCCAAATAGCCCTTTTTATTTGCAGGTTTTTTTCAGTGCTTAAATCAATTACCTCGCCGTCCTGTACCTGTTTTCTTTGTTCATTTAAAATAACTTTGACTACAGGCCGAATCGGCGAAGCAGAAACATTTATTACTGCGCAGATACAATCATTGCTGAGCAGAAGCATTGTGCCAATAGGATATAAGGACATAATCGCGGAAAATATTTTAAGGATTTTTGGTTCAAATTTTTTACCACCTTCATTATTCACTTCCTTCAGAGCTTCAACTAAGGGTTTTGCCGGTTTATATGACTTATCCTCACGAAGCGCAGTGAAATGATGAGCTATTGAAATGATTTTTGCATATAAATGAATTTTTTCGCCGGTGATTTTTCTGGGATAGCCGGAGCCGTCTATGTTTTCATGATGCATCAGTACTACCGCGGCAATAAGAAGCGTTCGTTTTTTATCTTCGGTTTTGGTTTTATCTGTTTCCAAATTCAGTTTATCCCTGATTGTTTTAAATGCGATTAATGGATCGGTCATTAATGATTGTACTTCCTGGACGGTAAGTTTTTCAGTTTTTGTAAGAAGCACTTTGTTTTTTTTATCTATTATCATTCCGATGTTAATCATGCATGCGGCATCATATAACTCTTTCAGCCGTTCTTCAGGGAGCCTGAGCTGTGCCCCCATTGCGAGACTGTATACTATGGTTTCGACAGTATTTTGAATTAATCCTGTTTTCCCTGTTACTTTGCAGTTGATTATAAGCAGGAGCAATGAGAGGTTTTCTTTGACCATTCCGTAAATATTTTGAAAATTAGCAGTAACCTGACTTGGACTTGCTATTCCCCTTGACCCCATTTCATTGTAAAAAGTATTAAGCAGATTATATAAATTGTCAACTTCTTTTCTGAATAGTTCGCTGTCCGCTTTCAGTCGGCTTGTATTTATAGCTGTTTGCTTTGATGTTTCATCGATTTGAAATAATTTTTTTATTTTCCAATATGAAAATAACTTGATATCATTATCATCAATTGCGAAACCCGCGGGAATTAGTTCGCTTTTCCCATCGAGTGAAAGAGAAAAATCAAATTTTTTCCCGCTTATCAGATCTAAAGTATTTATTTCATTCATAATATTATCCGGTTATAGAATTATTGCGAAATTCCTTTTTTGCCCATTCGAGATCATTGTTATCATAAGCAAATTTATGATCACGTCACTTATTAAAAATGGTAAGTAGTGGGAATGAAAACTATTAGGCGGAACTGCTGAATTTCATTTTTTGAACCTCCATGTGTTCAGTTATTAGAAAATAACTATTGAAAAGCCGTCATCCATGACTAGCCGGGAATTTTTACATTCTTACGAAGATGATCGGTGAATATTAGAAAATAATTAGATTTTTTTCTGTAATAGAAATTTTAAAAATTATGCCTTATTTGATATTTAATTGGTAGTTTTACCGCATTCGATTTGATTATAAGCCGGAGGTCGGAGTTGAACCGACGACCCACGCATTACGAATGCGTTGCTCTACCAACTGAGCTACACCGGCAAGGTGACTGATGCGGAAATTATAACATGCGAAGGGGAGGGGTGGTGTGGTGGGGGATAAGCGTATATAATATGAAGCGGTCACAAAAACGATTCAATGGGTTTACACCAGTGGAGTATAAAAGTCACTGATAAGCGCTGAAAACTAAACTTGGAAATGGACGGAAAATGGGGGGGGCGTCCATCCTGCGATCAGTATTATTAATGATTATAAGTATTTTACTTCTATTCCCTTAACGCGTTTGAAATCTTTATCCAGAGTCACTATTGATAGTCCGTTTTCTTTTGCGATGGCAAATTGATATGCATCATCAAAGTCAAGGTTAAATCGTTCTTTCGCCTGTAGCGTTAAATCATATAAATCGATTGATAATGAAATAAGTGGTATATTTACCAGTGTGTCATTTAAAAATTCAGAAAATATTCTGGGCTTACCGCTTTTAAAAAGGAGCACACCGATTGAATGAAGAGAAAAATCACTGATATATATTTCTCCGGTTGTGTTTTCTAAAAAGGCCTTGCATTTGTTTTCTTTTTCCTGGTTCAGTAAGATTTCTAAAAAAATATTAGTATCGATTAATTTCATTATCGCATTTCCAATATTTTATGCTGAAGTTCTACGGAAGTATATTTATCTTTGAATTCAGTAAGAGCACCCGCCCATGAAAAGCTAAAGTCTCTTCTTTTTTTAGGCATTGTTTTATACTTGGTTTTTAAATAATAAACAAAATCAAATACTTCCTTTTGTTTATCGCTTGGAAGAGTATGTACAAGCTGGTCTAAATTTTCCATAAGAACCTCATATTGTTTTATAGTTAGCCATTGAGGTATCCACCACCTCGCGCAATCCCAGCGCCTCACGAATGCGCTGCTCCGCTAACTGACGCGGAAATTATAACATGCGGCCATGCGTGAAAGCATGTTCGTGGTAACCGCATTTCAATTCTTCATTTTCTCAAAATCTACTATATGGTTAATCATCTCCAGTTTATCCTGCAGCCGCGTTACATCAAGATGCGCGTAGCGGAGTGTCATGTTCTCAGATTTATGTCCGAGCAGTTCTTTAATTTCATGCAGTTGAAACCCGCTCATGCGAAGGTAGCTTGCAAAACAATGCCGTAAATCATGAAAGCGGAAGAATGACCCGTCCGGAAGTTTCCGGAATGTAAGTTTGTTTCTGAGCCGCTGCCATGCTTTTTTGAATGTCTTTATCTTTTGGCCGTGATGAGATATTACGTACTCATCAATTCCGCTTTCATTTTTCCAGTTTTTGAGATGCTCATGTAAACAGGGATGAATTGGTAGAATGAGGATACGTTTGCCTTTGGTGTTTTTCGCAAGCACCCGCATAATGCCGCTTTTGAGGTCAATATCATTCCAGCGCATATTTGTAATTGAATCTGATCTGAGTCCGGACATAATCGCAATTTTTATAATTTTATTCATATACGGTGTTGATTTACCGAGAAGCTCAATGACTTGCGGTTCATGAAGATACACCACGCGCTCGTTCTGGAGCGGCAAGACACAGCCGTTCACCGGATTACGTTGTATGGTGTTTTCCTTTACCAGTCTGTTGAAAAAATACGAGAGACTCATAAGGTCACGATTTATTGTTGCCGGCGCGACAGTCGCTAACCGCATATTGTGGGAAAATGCATGGTATTTGCGCCACTGAATAAAAGATAGAATGTGATCCTGGGTAATGCTTGTTACCGGAAGATTTTTTTCACACGTAAAGTAGGTGAGAATTGCACGTGCGCTTACTTTTTCCCGTTTCACCATGACCGGTGATTTTCTTACGGGTATCCATTTCAGGTAGGCCATATACGCTGCGGAAAAAAGCGGCGCACTTTGCGCTTTTTTCATGAGCGCAAGCTGTATTTTTACCCACGATGTGTATATTCTTTTTGCGGCGTGTCGTTTCATAGCATATTTCCTTGTAGTCATGCGAATTATTCATACTCCCTCTTTCTCTTTTTTGAAAATGGTGAAAGCTCCGAGATTTTTTGCGAAATTTGACAAAAAACTATTAAATACGTTCCAAAACAGGCTGAATTTGATAAACTGACCTTTCACTTTTACTGGTGAAAGGTCGGTGAAAGCTATGTGAAAGGTGGTGAAAGGTTCGCTCATTTTTCTCATCTTTCCGTGATTTATTCATCTAACAGGCGGTATTTACACTGCACCCCGTTTGCGCCTTTTTTGGAGATATACTCAAGCCAGACTAGTTTTTTCAGGTTCTTATACACCTGTGTATCACCAAGGCCGGTAAACTCCCGTATCTCGCGCGAGGTAAAATCATACTCTGTCCGCAAAAGGTTTTTCCGATGTATATCGACATACTTAACGATCTGTCCATAAAACATTTTTAATGGACCCGAAAGCGCTGTTCTTTGCGCGGCAAAAAGATCATTTGTAAGCCGTTCGCCAAGTTCCACGTCCGCACCCGTTATGGTGATGCACCCGTCAACAAGGCTTCGCTGAAACATCCGTGAGCGGGCAATCGAGTTAAGCAGCGTTAAAAAGCATGGAAAGTTCCGCCGTTCTGAGAGAAATTTTTGCCGTTTTTTCACATGTTCATACACCGCCTGGTCATGATATTCTACAGGCACTCCGGTAATAAGGTAGAGCATATCCTGATGTTTTTTTATTATTCCCGGTATTACACCGCGCCGGACTCTACCGTCTTTTGTGCCGGAGAAAAACAACTGTGCTTCCATAATACGCCGCGTTTGTTCCTCGCTTTCATCACCATAAAGTACAACCATGCGGCTGCGGGTTTCCGCATCGGCCTGATTGATATCAGTCGTTGCCATAAACACCGAACATATCGCGTCAACCACTCTTCTGAATGCGCGGTGGTTTCCGGTTTCATCTTTTCCGGTACCGAGCAAATCAAGCCGATGCTCACTCATCATGGTGCGGAAAGGATATAAAAACTCTCCCGCGCCGGAAACTTCATCAAGAGATAAAATAAGCCTGTTTAAAAATCCTTTTTCCACGTAAAAAAGCACCTGATTAGTCGTCCTGCTTATCCGCAGCACATCGCACGGAGGGAATAATTCGAGCACACTGCGCTGAGTGAAACTTTTTCCAGTGCCCGGGCTTGACACCATAAGAATATGCATGGGGTTTGAATCATGGCGCGATATTCCCGCGCAAAGCATTATTTGTTTATTCCGCTCTTCGCCGATTACGCCCATATGCTCCAGATCGTGCAGCAGTGTCTCGGTTAAATAATCGCGGTTTGCCAGACAATCCATTGCTTTCGTTTTGTCATTTAGCAAAATAATATATGGGCTGCGGGTGATGTTTTCCACTTCTCCCTGTTGTTTCATGTATGCTCCTTCCTGTCGTTCCTCAAGCTCGACGGTAAGTGTTTCAAGATCGCTGATTACTTCCTGCTCACTTATGTCGAGTTTCTCCCGCGCCATTTGTGCAAACCGGAATTTTTCACGATCGTTCAGCAAATTGACACTTGCCAGGTATCGTCCGCTTGATGTAATGTCCGAAATTTTTAACACAATGCGTAAATCAATGAGCTGACCGAGCCGAAGGTTTTTTATCGTGTACTCAATATTTTTTCTTCGGTAGGTAATTACTCCCGCTGCTTCTTTAATGAAGCGGAAACTTTCATTTATTGCATCGATAACCTGTTTTTCTTCGTCAGAGTATGGAGCAGACTCGGAAACATTTTCTTTTGTATCTTCTTTTTTACCAGTAAGTGAAAATTCATGCGTGAAATGCGGCACTTGGACAGTTTCTGATTCCATTGCGTTTTTCTCCTGATTTTTTTGGTTTATTTGTTTCTTCGTTATCGTTTATATTGGCATTCCCATTTTCTTCAATGCGTTTCAATTTGCTGTACATCATATTGCGAATGAGTACAAGGTTGTCAAGGTAATTCCTGATGTTCACTACTGCGCTTTCTTTTTCGTATGCTTCTCTCAGTTTTTCTTCATCGTGTGACCCGGGGCTATAGAAAGTGAACTGTACGGTTTTCCCGTGTTTCGGGTCCGTGACCACTTTTGCATCAGAAACAAATAACCCGCTCGTTACCAGAAATGTCGCGAAATATACATTGTTCGTACTAACCATTCTGTGCCTCCTCGTCTTTTTTTAATTCTTCTGCTGCGGCGTCAACGACCCGACTGATGTGAAAATATGCCTGATAGTCTTCGCATATAACGGTAAAAATTCGATGCGACTCATCTTTCTTTATTTTTCGGATCCCGAATTTTCCGCTCAGTGGGGCAGGTAACGTTGTTTTGATTTGATTGTATGCACGGTGAATTGATACTTTGCCTTTTTTCACTTCGTCGAATAACACTGGATTTTCTTTTTTTATTTTTTCGGATTTTTGAAGTGTATCTTGGGAAATTCCTGCCTTCTTTGCAAGAATGACCGCAGTTCTGCCAAGTGTGTTGGATTCAATACATTTGGTATTTTTATTTTTGTTAAAATTCACCGCTTTGTTTTCAAGCTGTTTTTTTTGCAGCTCCGGTTTCAGCATCAGTATCAATTCCGCTTTCTGCGCGTCATTAAGTTGGCGCCGAAATAAGTTATCTTCAAGCGCATAGAAGAAATACTTTTCTTTCGGTACATCAACCACAATAACCGGTATTTCTTTTATGCCAATCTCTTTTGCAATTTTCAGCCGATTGTTACCGCACAGTACGGTATTATCTTTCGCGATGTGTACCGGTGTCCGTATTTTCATTTCCCGTCGAATACTTTCAAACAAGTTATTATAATCATCAGGTTTTAGCGAAGGAATTAGATTGTTGTCCGGAAGTTCATGGAGTAAATCAACCGGACGGTACTCTACATTCCGGTTTTTACTCTCATATTCGGTATCAGCGTTTAGTGCTGGAATTGTCGCGGCTTTCATCCGTAGCTTTTCAGAAAAATCAGCCATTAGCGCACCTCCTCGACGAGATCACGAATTGTAGACAACAAGTATTCCGTTTTCTTTTGTTCCGGGATACGGTCAATTACTCCATCGCTGAGCTGTTTGAAAAGTACACTCTTGGGGATGACTTTGAACACAAGATGAGGCCGTATATCTTCATGATTTCGGAGCTGGTATAGAAGTTGGCTGGCGTAACTATTCTTTCCACCGCAAAGCTCATACTGATTAACCATTATTTTTATCTGCAGGTTCAGTTTCATCTGTTGTATTTTCTTCACTGTATATGAAATGCTTTTGAATGAAAACAAATCAAGCATACACGGAAGAATAACTATATCCGAAATTTGAAAACAGTTATATATGATTCCGTTATATGTCGGAGGAGTGTCGATGACGATATAATCGTAATCAGTCAACTCGGTGAGAAAGTCGAAACGTCCCGGCTCAAGGCTTTGAATATCCAATAGCCGTATATCGCTCGGAATAATGTCAATTAACTCGTTTACTTTTTGAACATTCGATTTTGCGTCTCGAGTTATTATGGCGTTGAATAGATTCTTTGCCTGATCCGGTACCTGGCTCCAAAAAGACAGACTATTCTGAATGTCGCAGTCAATGAGCAGGACTTTTTTTTCAAGATACGTTCCGAGAAGGATACTGAACAGCGTTTTTCCGCTGCCTCCACGAATGGTGTTTACGGTGATGATTTTTGGTTTGTGCATGAATTTCTCCAGTTTTTTATATTTTTATGGAGAACCTACACAAAAGGGCGAATTTAGGGTATTATTAACCACGCCCTTTTACGAGGGTTCTATGAGCTCGCTGTAGTTACTTTGACCGGTGAATACAGCGAGTTTTTTTAATAACCAAGTTAGTCACAACAAGGCTAATATAGTATAGCATATTTATGACTATAAGTCAAGAGGAACTCAAAATTAATTTCAATAAAAATTTCAAAGCACTAAAGAGAGAATTCGGGTACGGTCCTCTCGAAATTTCTAAAAAAACTCGTATTACCAGAGCTACGATATTAAACTATGAATTTAGTCAATCAGTGCCAAGTTACAGAAACATTATTAAAATTGCTGAATTTTTTAATGTATCTATAGACTTTTTATTACTAAATTCTGAAAATAGATTTATAAATTATTTGAATCTTTTTTCATTAGCATCAAAAACAAATGGTTTGCCATCTATGCAAAGAAATCACATTGAAGATTCAATCGCTCAGTTTATTAACAAGGATTTAGATATTACTGTTAATTTCGACGATACTGAAAAATATCAATTTTCAAATTCATTTCGCGATAATTTTAAACAACTGAGAGAAAAAAATAATTTATCTCAGGGAGATTTATCAAAATTACTAAATTTGAAATCAAGAACTTCAATTGCGAATATTGAAAGAGGAAGTTCAAAATTACCATACGAATTATTATTAAAAATTTCACTTAAATTTAACATTTCACTTCATTACATGGTTTCTGGTATTCCACTTAATTTTAAAATTGACGATAATTTTTTATTTAAAAACTTAAAAATATTTGATAAGTCTGCTTCACAAAAACAAATACAAACAGTCATTGTTTTAATGGAACAAATTCTTAAAAACAACAACATCCAGTTAACTTAACCCCACCATCCCGCCATTCATCTTCACCATTGCTTTAACTCCCTTCCTCCTTGGCGCAGTTTTTTCGAGCTTTTCCTTGCCTCACCCTCCTACGGCAAATTTTAGTCCACCGGCTCCGGAGTCGCCGCTCTTATGTGCCGTATGTCGAAACACCAGCTCTTAGGGCGGAATAGTCCGTTCGGGTCACTCCGCACACCCCGTGACTTTTTTTCAGTCCGTAGAA
>Ga0180008_1001368_pt1 | contig 15597 bp, 12 predicted proteins | sample MM_PW_MetaG_FD_121121 | JGI IMG/M metagenome (GOLD analysis project Ga0180008, IMG submission 121121) | Groundwater microbial communities from the Aspo Hard Rock Laboratory (HRL) deep subsurface site, Sweden - MM_PW_MetaG | ecosystem: Environmental > Aquatic > Deep subsurface > Groundwater...
ACCGCGGAACTCAACCCCACCGTCCCAGCCGCATCCGACAGCGACGTGGCACCGATCGTCCAACCGCCGATCGCACCCGCAGCAGCCGTGACCGTCCCCGAGATCGTCGCACCCGTCGCAGTCAACAGGCCCGTCGTAGCATCGATCACAACCTTCTGCGCGTTACCGACCAGACCGTACAGACCTGTCCTGTCGATCCAAATACCGGTACCCGTCGCGGGACCGGTCGGGATGGTTGGGGACACACCGACCGCGACCGCCGATCCTGCACCGACCGCGGTGACTGTCCCGGTGATCGCGCCCGAGAATAGGTTCGCGACGACGGTCCCATCCTGCGACACCCTGAACGGCGCGGAAGCGGCCGTCGTATCACCCGCCCACAAACGGTACGTCGCATCCGTAGCCGACAATCTCACAATGTTCGTTGTGGTCCCGAGAGTCAGGTCACCCGCCGAATCCAAGGTGGCGCTCCCACCCGTCAACGTGGCGGCCCCGATAGTCCAGCCACCGATCGCGCCGGTCGTGGCGGTAAGCGAACCGGAGATAGTCGCCCCGGTCGCTGTGAGTAGCCCCGTCGTAGCATCGATGATGACCTTCTGGGCGTTCCCCACCAGACCATACAAACCGGTACGGTCAATCCAAATCCCCGTCCCCGACGCCGGACCAGTCGGAACCGTAGGAGCCACACCCACAGCCACAGCAGACCCCGCACCGACCGCGGTCACCGTCCCCGTGATCGCCCCCGAAAACATACTGGCAACCACCGCGCCCGCTTTCGTCACCCGGAACGGCGCATCGGCAGCGGTAGCGTCACCCACCCACAGGCGGTATGCAGCATCGGCTGCCGAGACAACCGCCACATCATCGGCGGTCCCGAGCGACAAGACACCCGACGCCGACAGCGAAGCGTTCCCGCCCGTCAACGCTGCCGCACCGATCGTCCACCCCCCAACCACCCCGCCCTCCGCGTACAGGGCCTGCGCCTGGATCACACCCGCCGACGAATCGATATAGAACCCCAACGTCGCCGCCGCATCCGCACCCGCCGACAAGTCAGCAGGGTTCGCCCCATCCCAGTTCGTGGACCACACATCACCAACCACCGACACATTCGAGAACGGCCCCGAAACCTCAGAACCGTGATGATCATGCGGCGCCCCAGCAAACTCGTCCTGCTGATCACCCGACCGATCCGGGTAACGGGCCAGAAACGCATCCAGATAGGAGCCGCTCACACCGCCACACCCCTCACTGTCACCGGGCACACCAGCATCGACGCCCCCCGTGCCGTCAACACCGGCCGTGCCAACGACACCGACTCCACCCGACCTTTGATCTTCTCGCCGGTCCGGAGCAACTCGACTTGCATCGGCTGCCCCTCATAGGTCCGCAACAGACCGTACGTCGCCTCGCCACGCCCGTTCACCCGCACCGGGACCTTCCCCGGCCGTTCCAGCACATCGGACACGTTCACCGGCAACTCCCACAGGATGTCAGCCAAATCCTCGAACGCCCGGACCCCCACCGACCTGACCTTCGGGGACGCCGTCGCTGCCGTCGACCGGGTCACTTTCACCATCAACCCGACCCCACGCCCCGTCACCTCAAGCAACGGGATTTCATCCTCAACCGACCGGTCACCCGCATACGTCAACGACTTCCCCAGGGTCCATGAGGCGTGCGCCGAATCAGTGAGCGCATCAGGGTCCGTCGAGTAGTACAAGTCGATCTGAGCGCCAGCAGCGGGGACCGCCACATTCTCGACCCTGAGCCCCACAACCGACTTCACAGCCGCCGAATACCAGTCAGCGTACGGGAAAATCATCCACCCCGACGCGGCGTACTGGGTGGACATCTCCCTCACCGGGGCGACTGAGAGAGGGAACACCACCAGCGACTCGTCGACCATCACGAAATCTGCTTGCACCACCGCCGTGTCATCGAACCGCCGGTAGGTGCCAGCGGTCGCCAGCAGATACGAGAAGACTGCCAGTTTCCCGTCCGTGTCGATCACCGACACGAGCACCTCGCTGCGGGTCACCCTGATCCGGTACGGGGAATGATCCAGGGTGGTGGTGAGGGTCCCCCATTCCCGCAGCAGCCGGGAACCCCGCAGGCGGACACCGGAGAGCTGCGCCGCGTACAGACGCCCCATGTACCCGGAAGTCTTGGTGGCGTCAGCGGTCTTGTCGGCCACCCCGATGAACACGACCCCGTCAGCGAACCCCAAGGCGGTCGGTTTCTCCCCGGCCCGCATCGGTGTCTCACCTCGCAGGATCAGCGACCCGGCTTCATCCGAAAACGCGTAGATAATCCCGTCAGTCGCCGCCGCGAGAATCAGATGCCCCGCGTCGACAACATCCACCCAAGTGTCATCAGCGGCGAGGGTCTTCAACTCGACCGACCCCGCAGCGGCAGCAGCGTCATAGAGGACATTCCCGACCGCCGCCAAGACACGGCCCTTCACCGACCACACATTGGTAGCGAGACAATCAGACCAGTCAGTCCACACACCAGCCCAGGTGCGCCGGTGGATACCGTCGGCGCCGTTCATCGCCGCATACAGGGTCTTCCCATCCAACGCGAGGCCGGTGACCCCGTGCGACCCGCCACCGGCGAGCACCCCAGGGTCCTCCGTCACGATCGTCGGGGACGCTGCGAGCAGGTTGTTGGAGTACTTCACGTCCATCCCGTCCGCCCAGAACACCCGGCCACCGTCAGCGACCTTCACGACATGCGGCGCCGCCGCCGCATCCGAACCGGGCACCGTCTCAGTCCGCCATGCCAACAGGATCTCCTCAGGCTCCCCAGGTTTCGGGATCACGATCCGTATCCCCACCGAATCCCAAAACCGCGAGTTGTCCAACTGGTTCCCGTCGGCACGGTGCGCCCGGGCGAGCCCTTCACCGCCACTGAACTGTGACCTCGAGAAGATCCGTCCCGCCTCAGGCCGGAAGTCCTCCGGGTTCACAGCGAGGTTCGGGCCGGACTGGTCGGCGGGGGCGGTGGCCCGACGGACCGGGTTCTGACCGGACGGCGCCAACTGGACATAGAAGTTGTCCCCGGCGTCAGCCCCGTAGGTGAACAAGGCACCGTACCCCTCCGCCTGTGGGCGGGCCACATTCAGAGTGGTGGGTGTCGTCACCCGTACACCACCTGGTTCTGTTCGACTCGCATCGGGTTCGTCCGGTTCAGGAGTTTCACGGCCTTCCCCAGCCGGTACTCGTAGATCCGTACGAGGGCACGGTCGATCGCCTCGCCGGTCCCGGGCGGGAACCCCTCCGCCTCCAAGGCGTCGGTGATGTACTCGACGGTCCTCGCCCCCAGGTCAGCGCCGGCGAGCAGGTCGATCAACGCCCCCAACAGGACGAGCGGCACCCATTTCGTCTCGAAGTTGGGGGCGTCATCAGTGAGGTCATAGGTTTCGTCGGTGGGGCGAGCGAACCCTGACTTGTAGATGTAGTACCCGGTCCTCGAGATCGCGCCGGTGTGGATCTGGATCGCTTTGCCGGTTGTCGACACGGTGGTGGGCATGTCGGTGATCAGTTCGACGGCACCCGGCACATACCGGGAGGTGGAGGACGCCGAGTCGTACGCCCGGTACATGAACCCCAAGATCGCCTGCACGGTGGCTGGCACTTCGATCAACGATTCGGTGGTCGTGAATGTGTCGGAGGTGACGGTCGAGAACAGTTCACCGTTGAGGTATTCGATCGCGTCGCACACCGCCTCGTACACACCGGCCCGCGGGTATTTGGGTCGGATGATGACCCGGTCACCGGCGGTGTGGATGGCGGCGGCTGTCCCGCCGACCGTCCCGCGGGTAGCGACCGTACAGGTCGGCCACACGGCGAGAGCGGTGACCCTGAACAACTCCTGGCCGATCTCGAAGATCGTCCCGACCCCGATCGAGTCCTCCTCCTCTTGGGTGAGGATGTTGTCGGTCAACACGACTGTCGTACCTGAGATGGTGATGGTCGTAGCGAGCGTCGTCTGGACCGGCTGCTCGTCAGGCGGATACAGGTAGTCGCGGTACAGGCGGTCGATCACCTTGTCGAGTGTGACACCCATCGGTCCTCCTTATCCACCCACGACATGTTCGTACACGACCATGTGTACCAGCATGTCGTCGGCGGTGGCGGCGACCGCAGCGGAATCCAAGACTTTCACAGCCCACCCGGGTGGCAGGACCCGTATCGGGAGCGGGATGTAATGGAAGGTCGCTGGTGTCTCGGTCGCTGTCCCCCAGTAGGCGCCCCAGTGGTAGTACTCGGTGCCTGACGCGGTTTGGACTGCCACCGCGTTCGCTTGAGCGACCACATCGGCGGTGCCGTCGAGGACCTGGAGGACCATCTGCCGGTTCCCGGCGTCGGCGCTTGTGGTCAACTCGACGTACACCGATTCGAGTTCCCACACCTTCCCGGCGGGGACGGTCAGGGTCTTGTCGGAGTCGTTGGCAGCGAGGTCCTGGACGAGTAGTAGTTCACCGGGCTGGTCTGGTTTCTTGTAGGTGTTGGTTCGGGTGTTCGTTTGAGCCATGTTCACTCCTCAGTCGTGGCGGGTGTGTCGTAGCGGGCGAGGAGGGCACGGAGTTCCCCGATCCCGCCTTCCGCGGCGGCGACAGTCGACTTGGCGTCGGTGAGTTCACGTTCGATGAGCGTGACACGACCGAGCCAGACCAACCGGGCCTGCTGCAACTCCTCCAACCGGGCTTCGAGCCGCTGTTTCTCGTCCAGGAACGCCATCACCATCAATGCCTCCTATTCGACGATCTCACCCGACCAGACTAGACGGACAGGCAGTCCCTCCAGGGAAGCGACCCCCATCCGGTAGACCGGCGGGTCCTCGCCCTCGGGTGTCTCCTCGAACTCGGGGGGATACAGGTGATACTCGCAGAGCGTCACTTCCTCCTCCCATATCGGTCGGATGAACTGGAACGGCAGTCCGGCACCCATCTGCGGTTGTAGCGACAGGACGACCCGTATGAGCGACCCGTCATGGAAGTCTGCTACGACCCCGCACACATCGGTTGGTTGAGGCATCGCCTCCTCCCTTCCTCGCGGGTCCAGGCGTCGGGGCTGTTGAGACCCCGACGCCCAAACGTCCGTTCGTTTTAGATGCTCGTCCAGGTGTCGTTGCGCTTCTGCCACAACGTACCGGCACCATCCACTACGGAGATGTAGATGGACCCGTCCGCCCAGAGGGTGTCGGCACCGATGTCGGTGACGATCGTCGCGTCGTCGGTCCCGGCCCCAGCGAAGATCACACAAGGCAGGTTGTTGGCGTCCTGTGCCGAGAGACGGATCTCGCCCAAACGGACGGTCGACACCCCGGCCGCGGACATCAAGTCCAGGCCGTAGTCGAACCCCTCACAGGCCGAGGTCCCGTCGTTGATCGCCTTGAACGCCGCGGTCGGTTCCGTGTAGTTCCCGTCCGTCAGGTTCCGAACGACCACCCCATAGGAGGCGGCAGGCGAGTTGGCGCACAGGTTCAGTTCGACCGCTAGGCCACGGATCTCGTCGGTCGCCGCGGTCTTACCAGAGTCGATCTTCACGTCGATCTGCAAGCCCTCCAAGGACCCCACGGCCCCCGTTGAACGCTGACGGGCACCGATATAGGCACCCTGCAAAGCGGCGATCACACCCGTCGTCTTGTTGTTCACCTGGACAGACAAGCCACGCGCGTACGCACCCGTCGGGGTACACACCGCCTCGTTGTCGTAGTCCAACTTCAGGAGCATGTCATTGGCGTCACCGCCCATGACCGCAGACGCGCGGCCACCGTTGATCGCGACAAGCCAACGCTTCTTCGCGCCCACCGAAGTGAACATGTCGTCGCCGGTGACCTTCAAGCCAGTCCCGTAGTTCGTGGTCGTCGAATCCGCAACACAGTCCAATATCAACTGGCCGCCCGTGTTCGCATCCGGGGCCGCCTCGTAGTAGAACCGCCTGTCGGAAACGGTCTCGTCGTAGGTGTCCGTTCCGTCACCGAACCTGAGAGACTCGCCGTCGATCAGTTTCCCGGCGATCGAACCGGAAGGAAGCCACGACGGCGAACTCTTCGACCCCACATTCCGGTAGACCGTCCCCGTCAACCGGTCGAGAGCCGACGCCCCCTTGTTCGCTGCGTAGATCCCGGTCACCCCATCCTCGGGGACGCCGTCCATGACACCCCAAATGAAGTTCTCTAGATAGGACCGCAGCACCGCCGGGACGCCACTCAGGTCACTCGTTCTCGTGATTTTCGCCACCACTCACCTCCAGTGAGCTAGGCCAGTACCCCGGGAGCTTTCTCACTCCCGGGGACCGGTGTATGTCGTCAGGGTCTACGACGGGTTGTAACGCCCGTGCAGGCCCTCCACCTTGCCGTGCGCCTTCTCGACCCCGTATTCGAGACCGACCTCACCGTAGATCTGGTCCTTCTCCGCCGAGCCGGCCTTCCCGATGGGTTCCTTGAACAGGAAACCCTTCCCCGGGATGTTGAGATGCACCGGCGCCAACTGCTCCAACGAGAGCACCGCGAGGGTCTCGAGGGGAAAGAACCGGTTCAACATGACGTTCACGTTCCCGAAGTCGGAGATGAACGACTCGACCCTGACCCCACCGACCGTCCGTTCGGTCTGGAGGAACCCGAAGTCCGAGATGAACAGCTTCGTCAGGTACCGCTTCAAGGCCGAGTTGCACATCAGGGTGCGCGTGTCGCCCTCCTGGATACCTCCGCTGTCCCACACGTCCTGCATCAGGTCCAGGATGATCGTGTCGGTCGGTTCCACCAGCAGCGTGTAGTCGAAGTCGGTGATGTTCGCCGTCGTGATGTCCACACGCCCGGCGGTGGCGCCGGTCCGTGAAGTCGACAGGTAGAAGGTGTTCGCATCGATCTTCTCGATGTAATACACCTCACCGGCCACGACACCCGACGTTGCCGGGGTCACCGAATCGATAATCACCTGGTCACCAGTCACCAACCCGTGAGTGGCGTCAGTGAAGATGTCCGTCGCAAAGGCGGCTGTCCCGTTGGTTCCGGCAGTCCCATAGTCGACAGTGTTGGTGGTGATCGCCTCCAAGATGCCACGCGTCTTCCGGGCCGACGCCGAGTCGGCTGGCTGCGTGAACGTGCCGTTCACGAACGAGTACTCGACATCCCTTGCGATCTGCTTGAGCATCTGGGTCGTCTGCCAATCATGCTCCGGATTGGTTGCGTTGACTGCCCCACTGAGACCCACAGAACCGGCATGCGCCGAACCGGTAGTTGCGAACTCACCGGTGGCAGCCATCTTCGTGTACGAAGTCTCAATGGTCTCGTGGTGGATCTGAACGATGTTGAACACGAACGACCGTGTCCGCGCCTCCGCGGTCGGAGCGGCAGCACCCTCAACCCTCGCCGGCTGCGTAGCCGAACGAAGATCGTAGGTCTGCCACCCGAAGATCGTCGCATCCGTGCTCTTACCACCGGTCAACGTACCGATCGATGAGAGCAACGGGGTGTCCTCCGGTGTCAAACCGTAGAGGGCACCGTGCATGTTCAGAAGATCCGTGATGTCGGACATACCGGTGATCCCGGCCATCCCACTCACCTTCCTCTCTCAAACTGTCAGGGCTCTATGTCCTGGGGACAGTGAGCCGTTGCAACTGGTTCTTGAGAGAAATCAACTCCTGAAGATGCTCCCGACCGCCTTTGGCTTCGAGTTCACGGATCCGGTTGGCGACCCGTTCGATCTCACCACCCGCACCGGGCGGTGTCACCGACTGGCCCTGACCTTCCCGTAGCTCCGCTGCCGTAGCGGCCCGTTCGATCACGTCGACCCCACCGGTCCCGCCCGTCGCCACAGGCGTATGCCCATACCGGCCGGCGAACTCCGCGAGCGCCTGCACATTGGAGAGATCCCCGTCGTACAGGTCTGCGAGAAGCTGGAACCCGGGGGTCCCTTCAGGGAACCCGGCTTTCACGATCCTGGTCCCTTTCAGTTCGGTCTCCAACAGAGCGGCATGTTCCGTCAACGTCTTGTTGGTGTCGACGGCCCGCTTGTACGCCGCCCGCAGATCAGCGGGCGCCTCAAACGATTCTGCTGCTGGGAAATCTGTCATGGTGTTGTCTCTCTCTCACCCCGACGTTTGCGGTACCGACATCCCGGGCGGGGGTCACGGGACGTGACCGGTGACAGGTGGTGCAAGAGAGGACTCCCAAGCACACCAAACAGGCCCGACCGTTCAGGTCATCCCGGTGCGGCTGTCTACCACCCGCCCCGGTGGGCTCTCATTCGGCGTCTTGGCTACTGGTCTGGTCGACGCGACCCCCAGACCGGCCTATGGGTCTTTGTTTTACGCCCGTTGACCCCAATCGGCGGCAGCGTCAGCGTAGCACACTAGTCAGGACATGTTGTGGTGTTTCAAGTATGTCCACGCCCGTCTCAAGTTGTGCTGCTTGTCCCCGAACATGCCGAGACCCGAGTTGCATCTAGCGCATAGGAGGCCACGCACTCTCCCGGTCCCGTGATTGTGGTCGACGACGAGGCCCGCCGCTGACCGATCCCTGTCTCTACAGATGGCGCATCGGCCGTGTTGGGCGACGTACATCTGGGCGTAGCCTTCGACCGTAAGGCCGTACTTGGCGAACCGGGCACCCGGGTTCTTGGAGGAGATGTTCTCGCTCAACCCGGTCAGCAACGAGGTGAGATCGAAGATGTGCCCTTGAGGTTTCTCAACCCGGGGTTTCCGGGGTTTCCCCGTCCGATGTCTAGGCATCCCCTGATTCTATCGGCGGATCAGGCTCATGTCCCGGCCGAACTCGTCGATCTCACCGAACCCCTGCTCCGTGAACCTCGACGCCTCACCCGTCAACGTGCGCCGCAACTGGCGGGTCGCCGAAGCGTCCCCCAATCCCTCCGCGGCGAGGAACTGTCCGATCCCGAACCGGCCTTCGTTCTGCCGTCTGGCCGCACCGGTGATCCCACCGAGCATCAGATCCGCCTGGGTGAACAGCTCATCGGCACGGGTCCGGTCGATACCGGCCTGGAACAGGCGGGTCGACATCTGTTCCCCGAGACGGAACCCTGACTCCAATGCCTCACCGCCGATCTCTGCGATCGTGATCTGCCGGTTCAACAGCCCCGCCCGGATTGTCGGGTCGATCGCCGCGGCGAGCAGCGCCTTATCGGACATCCCGTCCAACCCGAAGTACTGCGAGTAGATCTTCCGCAGCTCGTCGCCTTGCGCCAAGATCCGGTCGTCCATCGCAGCGACACGGGCCCCGAACTCGTTGACAGACACTCCGCCTTCGATCAGCTCGGGGATACGGGATTTCAGCCACTTGTTGTTGATCCCGAACCCGGCGAGCGTGTCCTGGTAACCGGCGACCGTCCCGAGATAGTCGATCTCTGACATGCGGAGCGACCCGTTTTCGCGCCGGTTCCCCGGGAAGTACGTTTCGTATTCGGCGGACTGGCGGAGCGCCCCGATCGCGTCATCCGAGTCGCCGTAGGTGACCCACAGGTTCGCGTACAGGTTGACCAACTGGCGGGGCAGCCACGGCACCCGGAGTTGCGCCCGTTTCCGGTAGTCCTTGTACTCCCTGAACCTGCCCCTGGCGTTCTGGGTGTCCTCACGGAGTTGAAGGAACCTCTCCTCCTCCACCGCTGCCGCCGCGGTGGAATGCCGCATCGCCAGTCGGGCTTCCCGGAGTTCCAGACGCAACTGATGGCGTTCCGGTCCTGCTGGCGTGGCCTCGAACGCTGCGGCGAGCGTCTCGTACTCTTCGGTCGCTGCCCGTTTCGTAGCCTGCGCCGCCTGGTATCCGCCCCTAGCAGCCGCCAGGGCTGCCCGTGCAGCGGCGAGTTCCTCCCGGTAGCTCATAGTGCCCTCACAATCCCGCCGCCGCTAAACGACTCTGACAGGGCCGCCAGCATGTCGTCGGTGACCTTCCCGACACCCCGTTTCACACCCTCCTCCCGCAGCATACGGCTCGCCTCAGTCATGTCGTTCACTTGGAGGATCTTTGTGAAGAACTCGTCGGTCTCGTCGGGTTGCTGCCCCCATACCTGGGTCACATAGTTCCGCCACGGGCCGGAGATGTCATCGTAAGTGGAGGTCGGGTCGGTGTACGCCGAGTACATCGCCATGCGCTGCCTCGACAGCATCCCATCGAGACGCTGTTTGGCGTCAGGGTCGTTGCGGAGCTTCGCAGCCCAGCGGTCGATCTGGGTGTCGTCCCATTCCCCGAATGTCGGTCCCAACCATTTCCGCACCGTGTCCCGGACGGTGTCCTGGTACTTCTGGGTGGTGTCCAGAGTGAACCCGGCGTGCTGGTCGAAGTAGCTGGTCAACTCGTCGTCGAGGTCACCACGTTTCGCCGGGTCGGAGAGCAGATCGACCTGATTCCCCAGGTAGATCTGGGACCATGTGCCACGGGTGAAGTTGTCTGCGAGCAGGTTGACGAGCACATCGGGGGCGTTATTGACCCCAGCGGTTTGGAGCATCTCAAGGACCATGATCCGGTTGTCACGCAGCAGCTCCTCAGCGGCGCCGGGGGACTGTGCCGCCATCGACAGCCAGTTACGTTCCGCCTCAGTGTGGGTCTGCCACCAGTCGGTGCCAGCCAGTTCGCCTTCGGTCAACGACCGGCCTTCCAGCCAGGCGCCGGCGGTCATCGCCATGATCTCGGGGTCCAGGAGCCACGGGTACAGGTTGGCTTGGTCGATCATCTGGGAGACCAGGAACTCCATCGGGTCGTCGTCGGGGTTGTTCAACTCGTTGATGTTCCCCAACACCAGGCCACCCATCTGGGCCCACTCGTCCGCTGAGTACCGGTGGTTCCCGACGAGCGCCGTGATCCCGCCGGTCCTGTCCAACAGGCCGTGGTCGACGAGATCCTGTGCGGTGGTTTCATAGGCGATGGGGACGGTTTCGTCGAACTGGCCGTCACCGTCAGAGTCGACCGGCACGTTGTACACGAGGTAGTACTTCCCGTCGATCAGGTACACGAACCGGTTCTCACCGGCGGTGCCGGGGATCATGGTGGTCGGCCCTGAGGGACCGACCGGCCATGGGGTCTCCTCTTCGGGAGCCGTCCGCCCTCGCCACGGCGTTGCCGGAGTAGGCGTTGCCGGAGTAGGCGTTGCCGGAGTAGGCGGGGCCGGGGTCGGGTTGACGAGAGTGTACCCCTCCGCCTCGTACACCCCGACCCGAGCCGACTCTATCCACACTCTCTCCCCAGACGGTGACCACATGTACGGCATCAGCCCATCTCCGGTTCAGGTGAAATCAGTTCGATCGGTTGCTGCAACGACTCCTGGTCCGGTTCCCCCGGGTTCACACGCTGCGCCTGGACCGCCTCCGCCGACAACCGGTTCCCCACACCGGCACGGCTCGCAGTCTCCCTCGACACGCTGGAGAGGAACGCCCCCAACATCCCTCTCGCCTGGTTCGCACGGGACTCCGGTGTCACCGCCGCCCCCGATGTCGCCATCTGATCGACCGCCGTGTAATCCGCGCCGCCCTCCAGGATGCTCTGCTGCATCGGGTCGACCCCAGCCCCCTGGTATTGCATCACGAAATGCAGATGCGCCGCCGCGGCATTCCCGGAGGTCCCCATGTAGCCGATCACCTGACCGGCCTGCACGACCGTCCCGTCCGCCACCGCGTACGGGCGGAGACCCTGACCGTCCTCTGTCCCCAAGTGCATGTACTTCGTGACCCACCCGCCACCATGATCGATCGTCACGATCCACCCACCGGCCGGTGACCTCGACTGTGTCAACTTCCCCCCAGCGGCGGCACGGACACCGGTACCCAACTCCAGGTTCGATCCGATGTCGATCCCACCGTGATGCCACTGTGTCTTCTCGCGCCACACCCCGAACATCCCCGACGGGGACGGTGGGGCGGCACCGGGCATCGGGTTCACCCACCCGTTCGTGACCCCCCGGTTCTCCAACAACGCCTGCCACTCAGCGTGGTACGGCTTGGTGTCTTGGGTGACCTCCCAATGCTGCCACCCACCGGTCCCCCCGGCGTTGCCGTACAGGAGCGCCGCAGCGACCGCGATGTTCGCTTCCGGCGAATAGATCGACGAGGTCCCCCACCCGGCGGCACCGGACCGGCCGTCCCAGTACTTACGGAGATGCTGGAACAACCCGGAGGCACCGGACGCCTGGTTCACGGCCTGCGGGTTCCCGCCGGATTCCTTGTCCATCACCCACAGGGCACGGTTCACGTCCTCGGGACGGAAGTAACGGGCAACCAGGCCACGCCACTTCTCAACCCCATCGGGGAACACCATCGACGACGGCGCCAGGTAGATACCGACAGTAGGTTCCGTGACCTCGGGACGGGTCTGCGCGTAGGGGGTGGTGCCGGGTACCGTCATTGGCCCATCATCCTCCTGTTCGCTGCCACCGTACCAAGGACCGACGACCGGAGGTCGTTGATCTCGGTGTGCTGTTCACCGGCTTCGACGGCACCGGCGTATCGGGCGTTCGAGTCGAAGTGCTGCTGGAACGCAGCGACCGGGTTGATTTGCATCACATTCGGGTTGAACGGTGCCTCCAGTTTCTTCAACTGGTCGCGGGTCAGGTACCCTTCGGTGCCGTCCTCCTGCGCGGCGAGGTAGTACTCGCGTTCCGCCAGTGCGTCGGTCTGGTCGAACGCCCGGCCGTACTGTGACTGGAGGTTCGCTGCGAGGTCACGCATCTCTGAGGCGGTCGGGTCACGGCCGGTCTTCTGCCGGAAGTACTCGGCCACCGTGTACTGCATGTCCTCATATGACGGGCCGATACGGGTGGCTGGCGGTTCCCACACGGCGAGCGGCCGGCGTTGGGTGGCACCGAAATGGGACATCCCTGCGATCAGCGCCTCGAACGGGGTGGATGCCACCTGGTCGTCCATGATCCCTGTCTCGTTCACGATCGTCGCCGAAGTGAGCAACGCGATCAACAGATCGTCGGTCCAGCCGCCCCCGAACCCTGAGACGGACACGGCGCTCTTGGGGATCAGACCGTTGCGGTACGCCTCCATTTCGAGTGCCCTGATCTGTTCCCCAGACATGCCGTTGAGTTCGTTGATGATCTGGGACTGGTCCTCGAAGTACGGTTCGATGTCCTCGATCGTGTCGATCCGTTTCGTGCTGCCCTGCCTGTCGCCGGTCAGGAAGTCCCCGGATTTGAGGGCGGACTTGATGTCCCCGACCGACCCGAGCGGGGTTCGGGGATCCTTGTATCCGGGATACATGTCCCCGGCTTTGAGCGTGGAGGAGTCGGGGAGGACACCGATCCGGTCCCCGCGGGAGTTGTAGGCGACCCGCACCGGGTCGGCGCGACCCAGGAACGAGGTGGCTGGGCCGTACAGGTCGTTGTATCCGGCCATCGCCTCAGTGGTCGAGGCGAGCACCCCTTCGAGTTCTGCCATCGGGTCGAGGTAATCCCACCCTGACTCGACGAGCGATGCTTTCAGGTCATCGGGGAGCGTGTGCCCTTCCTCGGTGATCGCTGTCTGGTAGGCGGACTCCTGGTCGTCGTCAGCGAACACCGCCCGGGCAGTGACCGGCCCGTCAGTGAACCGGGTGTCGAGGACTGTGCCGTCCGACCCGTCGGGGTTCCGGATGGTGGTGCCCCACACGACATCCATCTCCTGGCCCTGCGTGAACGCGGTCCCCAGGTTGGTGCCCACCTCCTCCGATGAGATACCGAGCATCACGACCGGTTTCCCGTTCGGTCCGGTGATGACCACCCCGGCACCGATCGGGATACGGTTCCCGGCGGCGTCGACCAGGTACACGGTCTTGTTCTCGTTGAGGACAGGTTCATCGGCGATGTCCCCTGACCGTTGGAGAGCGATCGCTTCGGCGGCGATGAACGCTTCCGGTCGGACCCCGACACTCTCAAGGATCGCTTTCGCCTCCTCGATCGTGGAGGCACCACCAGCAGCGTCGATGATCTGGCTCATCACTTTGGCACGGGCGGCCGCGGCGTTGGTGAACATCCCGCCGGTGTCGACGTGTTCGATCCCGTACCGGTCTTCTGCGATGGCGATCAACTGGCGGAGGTCGTTCATGCCGAGCGGAAGGGGGTTCTCTGCGTCGTAGAACAGTGATCCTCCGACTGTCCAGTTGTTCACCCACGCCATCGGGTCGAAGACTTCACCGGCAGCTTGGGCGATCCCGCCGACGATCCCGCCTTTGAGACCGCCCTTGGCGAGCGCCCTCATCGCCTCTTTGGTGCCCGGGCCGATACGCCCCACCCGGGTCATGGTTCCCCACCCGGCTGCGGTCTTTGCCCCGATACTGGCGAGTGGGGCTACCACAATCCCGGCGGCAGCCAACTGTCGGAGCGCCGCCGACACGGCCCGCTGGTTGTCGGTGACTTCAGCGAGATTCCGGAGCCACACATCCAGTTGGGTACGGAAATCCTCAGCCATCAGCCCACCTCCACGGACAGTTCCGTTCCTGCTTCCTCACCGGACACTGCCCCGACACCGAGACGGTTCAACCCGAAATCGTCCTCAGGGAACGAATGCTCCAAGATCATCCGGTACATCAACATGAAATCCTCGTTGTTTCGCATCAGGATGTCAGCGTACTGTCGGAGTGTCTCCCTTTCGACCAGCATCCCCTTCGCCCTCCACAGGCCCTCCGCCGTGTAGCCGCGTTCCACTGCGGTCCCCTCGAACCGGTCGACCGCCCGATACCACAGGCGGAGCGCCTTCCCGGCCTCCGAGTCACGCAACTCTGGGGTCCCACCACCGGGACCGTCCACCCATTTCACAGACCCGTTCGGCCAGTAATCCTGCACCTGACCCAACCACACTTCCCGCAGTTCGCGTTGCTTCTGGTCGTTCGTGTAGGACTGTGGGGCACCGGGGATCGGCTGCTGATACCCGGGCCACCGGTCAATCAGCCAGTGGCGCACCAACCGGAGGATCACCGTCTTACGGGCATCCGTCTTCGGACCGAACGCGTCATCCAGTTCGCGGCGGGTCTTCTCGTACATGACCCGCCCCAGCGTGTCGTTCCGACGGGACCACCACTGCTCAGGGGTCAACCCGGCCCGGGTCCCTTCCTCCAACTGGCGGGTGTACGCGTTGTAGTCGAACGACTCGTCGGTCGGGTCATCCGGGTTCGCGTAGTACGCCGTCGCCGGTGCCTTCTCGAACAGGTCCTTGTGGTCCCTCGCCCACTTGTCACCGCCGACTGTCACGTTCCGTGGCGCGATCGTGATCGACTTGGAGGTAGCGAACAAGGTCGGGTCCATCCCGAACGTCTTCGTGAAATCCTCGAAGGCGGCGACATCGTCACCGTCATGCTTCTCGTACAGGATCCGCCGGTACTCCGAGGCGAGCGACTGGAACAGCCACAGGTCCCCGTTGCGGTCTTTCGTCTCGAACCGCATCTGCGGGGCGGTCGGGGAGAAGATGTACGCATACGCCCGGTACAAGGCGAGTTTCGAGGCGATCCCTTTCGCCCGGTCCATCATCCGATCGATCCCATCGCCGGTGCGGGGCTCGCCCTCTGCGAGCAGGATCGTCCGGAACACATCCATCACCGTGCTCGCGTAGATCCGTTTCTGCTCCGGGGTGCGGGCACCGGCGGCAGCGAACACGGAGGTCGCCC
>Ga0180008_1001369_pt1 | contig 15594 bp, 12 predicted proteins | sample MM_PW_MetaG_FD_121121 | JGI IMG/M metagenome (GOLD analysis project Ga0180008, IMG submission 121121) | Groundwater microbial communities from the Aspo Hard Rock Laboratory (HRL) deep subsurface site, Sweden - MM_PW_MetaG | ecosystem: Environmental > Aquatic > Deep subsurface > Groundwater...
ACATGACCTGAAGCTAAATCACAGACATGAATATAATCCCGCACGCCAGTCCCATCCGGCGTGTCGTAATCATCACCAAAGACAGATAAATGCGGCCTGCGGCCTATAGCCACCTGATTGATAAAAGGCATCAGGTTATTGGGAATACCATTAGGATCTTCACCAATCTGGCCCGACTCATGTGCGCCTACAGGGTTAAAGTAACGCAGCACTATGGCGCTAAAATCGTTTTGCGCCACCACCAAATCAGACATCATCTGTTCAACCATCAGCTTAGAACGGCCATAAGGACTTTCAGGATGCACCGCAAAATCTTCCCGTATTGGTGAAGACACAGGTTCGCCGTACACTGTGGCAGAGGAGCTGAACACTAGTGTTTTGACCTGGTGTGCCAACATCACCTGCATCAGTAAGCCTGAAGCGCTGACATTGTTTTCATAATAAAACAGTGGTTTAGCGACAGATTCGCCAACAGCTTTGGATCCAGCAAAGTGAATGACTGCATCGACTTTTTCAGCAGTAAAAATAGCAGAAAGCGCCTTTTCATCACGGATATCGGCCTGATAGAACTGGATGCTTTGGCCTGTCAGTTGCTCAACCCGCTTTAAAGCTTCAACACTACTGTTGCTCAGGTTGTCGACCACCACCACCTGATGGCCAGAATTCAGTAACTCCAGACAAGTATGAGAGCCTATATAACCAGCGCCACCCGTGACTAAAATACGCATAGAGTTACTCCTTTGTTATGGATACAGCTTCGCTTTTGATAGCCAATACTTTGGAGTTGGCTTCCAGCTTAGCTTTGCTAAATTCAGCGCCTAATTTTACTAAGACTGCAGCTTTGCCTTGTTCAGTAAAAGCAGGTTCAGGGTTAATAATTTCAATATCACCACTGGCTTTAAATTCAATGATCTGATTATTTAGCGGCACTGGCTGGCCGTTTTTATCCAGCACTTGTGCATACACAAATACTAAATCACCAGCTACAGGCGCCACACCACTGGTATCGACTGTCAGCTTTAAGCTGGCAGCAGCTTCAGGAGTAGTCACCTGATGAGTCGCCACTTCTTTACCTGCGATATAAGCTTTTGCCACCAGTTGACCTGCCTTGAACTCTTTGACATCAAACTCAAAAGGCGGATACGGTAAATGGGTCGAAAATTTATCTGTGGATGGTTTATTCCGGCTGACTAAAACACCGTTTAAATACAGCTCTACTTCTTCTGCGTTACTAAATACCCGCACTTTGGCGCTGGAGCCTTGCTGCCACTCACTGGCAATAAATACCATAGGACCAGATTGATACTTGTCTGAGTGTTCTGAAGCCGCGCGTTGGCTTTGGTAAAAGTAGTAACTGTATTTAGGCAAACGGTAAATACTCATGATACCGGATGCTTCCAGATCATTGGCATAACCTCTGTTGTAATCAAACATCACCCAGTAACCATCGGCATAAGCAGGAGTGGTCAGGTTGTCGTTATGCGCTTCCTGTAAATTACGGGCTTGCTGTAATAAGCGTGCTTCACCATGACTTAATAACTGACGGCTGGTACGGGCTTCTTCTTTTAGATCGCCCCAGCTGTCCTGATTAAAACCAGCATTTTGCGCATAGTATTCCCAGTCGCCGTATTCAGACACATTGTAAGGCTGGGTTGGTGTTTCATAGTGCATCTGACGGTGCTGACGCGCTTGTAGGTACATGTCGTAACCATGTTGCCAGCCGGCAGAATAGGCCCCAGGGAACTCTTGTTTGACGGTGTTATGCAAGGTCGCAACAAATTCATCCGGCATCGCAGATTCATTCAGCGAACATTCCCAGGCCAATACGCTGGCATGGTTGCGGTCACGGCGGATTAAATCACGGCAACTTTGTATCGTCTGAGCGCGGAAAGCTTCGGTTGGCTGATAATACTGCCAGCCTAAAATGGCATTCATCAGTACTAAACCCAGTTCATCCGCCGCCTGCATAAAAGCTTTGGAATGTGGGTAATGTGATAAACGGACGTAATCAAAACCGGCTGATTTAATTTTCACCGCGTCACGGTAATCGGCCTGAGGCGAAGTGGCATACCCCACATGAGGGTACTCCTGGTGACGGTTTACACCACGTAAAAAGGTCAGTTCGCCATTGATTAGCAATTGATGTTTGTCGTTAAAAGCAAAGCTACGGATACCAATCTGTTGCTGCTGACGCTCAATCACTTCGCCATTTTGTTTCAGTACAGTGTGCAAATTGTATAAAAACGGACTGGCAGGGCTCCACAAACTTGGTTTAGTCACAGTCAATTGTGCCTGCTGATCCAGTTTAGCCCCAGCCGCCAGTTGAATTGGGCCTGAGCTGACTTCTGTTACTAATTGCTCACCGGCAAACAGCTGCTGTACCAGTTCCAGATCCGCGCTTGCCGCTGATTGGTTCGCCAGCTGAGTTTTTACTGCGATCACAGATTCTGTTTTATCCACTTTTGGATAAGTGACAAAAATACCGCCACCAGCCACTTCATTCGCCAGCATTTCATCTGTGATATGAACAGGGTTTTTAATCAGTAAACGTACATCACGGTATAAACCACCGTAGGTATTAAAATCCAGTTGAGCCAAAGGTTTAGGTCCTGTGACTTCGTTGTCTCTGTTATCCAGTTTTAATGTCAGTTGATAAGTCTGACCCGCAGTGACATAAGGCGTTAAATCAATGGTAAAAGGTAAATAACCGCCCAGATGCTCGCCAATCTGTTTATCGCCTAACCAGACTTGTGCATGGTTCATCGCTGCTTCAAAACGGATCAGCAGCTGCTTGTTTTGCCACTCTGGCGCTATGGTCAGAGACTTTTGGTACCAGGCAAAACCCTGCCATTGGTTATTCACCAGCAAAGGTTCAATTTGTGGCGTATGAGGTAAATTGACCTGCTGCCAGTCTTCTGGTTTTGCAGCTAAGTCAGCAGCCTGACTTTTATAAAACAACCAACCGGCATTTAAATTCTGCTCTGTGGCTACTGCAACTTTCGGTGACTGCTCGTCCTTAGAAGATTCGGCAACCGGGCTGCACGCAAACTGCAGCAGCAACGCCAACACAGCCAGAGATTGTATTAAGTACTTCAACACTGGAGAATTCCTTTTAATACGCCTGTTTCACTGCACAGGACTTAGCAAAAATTAGTTTCAATCGCAGGCCTGACGACCAGCTCGTGGATATGAGCTTTGGCTGAACTTGCCAGCATCAGCAGGATGGCATCCGCCACTTCTTCTGCAGACAAATAATCCGGTCTGCTGGCAACACGAAATTCGGTATCTACCCCACCCGGATACACAGACAACACCTTCACACCAGTGCCATTCAGCTCTTTGCGCAGCACTTTGCTGTAGCTATCAAGAGCGGCTTTACTGGCGCTGTAAGCGGAAATACCGGGGTTGGAAAATAAACAGACGGTCGAAAGTACATTCAGCACTATACCTTTGCCTTGCTGCTGCATGGCGGGCACTAATTGCTGAATAAAATGCAGCGGCGCATAAAAATTCAGTTGCATCATCTGCTCTATCGCAGACCACTCCGGCTCTGTCGCTGCGTTACGGCTGCTATTGCCCCCAGCGCAGTTAATCAGCACATCCACGTTGCCCCATTGCTGCTTCGCCTGTTGGCAAAACTGACTGATGGCGGAAGCTTCTGTCACTGAAAAATGCTGGCTGAACACCGTACTATCTGGAGCTAGCAAAGCTAAGGTCTGAGCTAATTTGGCCGGATCACGACCACATAAACTCAGTTTGTGGCCTTGAGCCGCTAAAGCGACAGCCAAAGCACGGCCTATGCCCGATGAAGCACCGGTCAGCAGAATATGAGAGGGAGATATAAGCATAGGTGGTAGTTCCGTATAAAAACCCGGCCCAAAGGCCGGGTTTTATATGCTGAATGACAAGCCACTTACATAGAGTAAGAGAAACCTAACAGGAAACGACGGCCCCACTCAGTGAAGTTAGCCGGACGGCTTGGGTCGTTATCAAAATAGGTCACAGCTTCTTCATTGGTCAGGTTTTGTGCTTGCAGCATCACCTTAAAGGCTTCCGTCACTTCGTAAGATAAGCTGGCATCTACAGTACGTTCAGCTTTAGCTCTGGTAATTTCAGTAGGTTCCCAGCTCCCAACACGAGTGTTGGCACTGCGGTAGTTGTAGGACACCTTGGCATCAAAACCAGCTTTGTAGTACCACAGCGTCAGGTTACCCACATGCTTAGATAAACCACCTAAAGGCATTGGATTATCTTCTGGTACAAACTCAGTGACATTGCTGTCGGTCAAAGAGTAGTTGGCGTAGAAACCTAAACCATCAAATGGTTCTGGCAACATGGTCAGAGCTTGTTGATACATCAGCTCTATACCTTTGATCTGACCACCGTCACCGTTCAGTGGGCGGGTATAGTCATACGCAATGCCGTCTACAATCATCACATCTGTTGAAGTACCGATATGAGTTTTTAAGTCTTTAAAGAAAGTAGATACTGTCATAGCGCGATCGCTGGCCCAGTAGTACTCAAAACCTAAATCGATTTGATCAGCAACAAAAGGATCCAATGCCGGGTTACCGCTTGACGCCGTATTCACCGTAGTTGAAGTGTTAAACTGGTAACCTGTACGCATCTCGATCAGTGGCGGACGTGAAATTGCACGCGACAGGCCAAAACGTACCTGAGCCTCTTCTGTCAGGCTAAACACCATATTCAGTGAAGGTAATACTTCGGTGTAATCGTGATCAACACTAATTGGCGAATAGACGCCGTTCTGATTCTGATAACCAGAAGACGTTGAATCGGTTTGTACTACACGCACACCAACGTTACCTGTATAGGGTAAATCGCCAATTTCGCCTGACATTTTTAACATTGCATAGATAGCAGAGTTAGTTTCTTCCACTCTCCAGCTATTGATACGGTCTGTGTCCGTTTTGGCATGCTCACTGCGATTATCAATACCACCAAAGGCTTGATTCACCACAGAACCCCAGTCTTTCATGCCGTACAGATCAGGGGCAATAAAATCGCCACCAATAGCATAGCTGTAACCATAACCTGTGACAGAGGTATCTACAGGAGACTGTGACCAGCTTTGGACATCGTTGTTTTTATCACGGTCGCTGTAACGGGCGCCCAGCACTAACGTCTCAAAAGTACCCCAGTCGACACTGCGTTCAAAGTCGGTTTTAAAGGTGACCATTTCATCTGTTAAATCACGATCACCGTCCACATTCATCACTGAACTGTCGTTGATCTGATAAAACTCAGGATTACCAAGAGTTTGATCAGCGGAAACAGCCAAACGACCGCCAACATTGGCCCAGCTGATATCCAGTGGTGTAGGCCCGGTATAAGCAGACACTACGTTCACCCAACGGGATTCAATACTGGCTTCTGAGTAACCTACATCATAAGTGGAAGTCCAGACATCACCAGTGACTGTGGTTTTTAAGCCAGTGCTTAACAGGTCATTTTGCTGGAACCAGGTGGCGTTGTTGGCGGTATGAGCACCCCATAACACACCACCGCCTGTCAGTTGCTGTGAACCATCAGGACGGGTCACAATAGTTGGAGTTGTGGCAGAGTTGTTGTAACCCCAGGTACTTGCGTCCTGATAGTTACCCCAGCCATCAAACATAAACTGGTCTTCACGCTCTTCAATATCAAACTTGGAGTAGAACAGATCGTATTTCAGATTGACTGTGTCAACAGGTTCCCACTCGAGAATCATCAGGCTGCCAACACGTTCAGTGTTGCCTGACTTAGTACCAGCTTTACCACCCCATGGTGCAGCTTCTTTTGTGCCATCGCCATCGACGTCACCTTGCTCAGCAGGGTTTTTATTGTAGGAATAAAATGCGGTTTCACGCTGAACTGAAGGTTGATCCTGATAGGTTAAACCAAAAACCACACCAAAATTATCTGCCCACTGATCAACATAAGAGAAACTGCCTTTCTGACCTGAACCATCCGCATCCGGAATATCGTCCGCTAACTGATAGTCCATCATATGGCCGCTGATATTAATCATGCGCTTGTCGCGGGCCAAAGGACTGATGAAGTTCATATTCACCAGACCGGCAATACCACCTTCGATATTATTGGCCATCGGGCTTTTGTACACTTCAACTGAGTTGATCAGTTCAGCAGGGAATTGCTCGTAACGTACGTCACGACTTGGTTCAGCGCTGACAATTTCGCGGCCATTCATGGTGGCGGCGTTTAAACGAGCACCTAAACCACGGATAGAAATACTGCTGGCATTACCCCGATCACGCTCTGCCGTTACACCAGGCAAGCGGCCTAAGGAATCAGCGATAGTCACGTCAGGTAACTGACCTAAGTCATCGGTAGAGATAATTTCTACCGTTGATTCTGAAAACTTTTTCTGCATTAAAGACTTGCTCAGCGTGGCACCAAAACCTTTGACGACAATGGTTTCAATCTGCTGTTCAGCTTCTTTTGCTTTTTGTTGAGTGGTATTTTCTTCGCTTTGCGCTTGTGCATGCTGCATAGCAAAAATTTGCGTCATAGCTAAAGCTACAACGGTCAATTTGAATTTGCCTGTCATTTCCTACCCCTGTCGGTATCAATTGTTATTTTTTTATGCGCTGGGCTGATTTTTTATACGGGATCAGCAGTGCACAGTGCATTTATAACACTCAAGGTAAACGTTTACCAAAACTTTTTCACATAAGGTAATTAAATAAACATCAATGCATTGAATTTATTAGAAATATAATCAGGTAATCGATTTCTTAAAATAGGAAAATAGTGCAGATCCAGACTCGAAGCACCAAAAAATGGTTGCGGCTGTCAATCCAGCCGTAGTGGGTTGCAAGGCAGAAAATCTAACCATCAGATTGCGGTTACTACCAAAACATAGCGCAAGCCTCAGATAGCTGTGCTTCGACAGAATTCTGCTCATCATCAGACTGATGTTGTGCTATGGTGCTGCACACAGGAAAAGCAGTAGCGGAATGGATACCATGCAAGAAATAGAAAAGATTGAACACCGACTCAGAGATATTAATCGTCTTAAGTTGAAACTGACCTTTGGCAATGTCCCACCTTTTTATCATGCTGTTGCCACCTCATTAGGTATGGCAGAAGGTATGCTGAAATATGGTTTTGAAAACTCATTAGATATTCTGACCGATCAGCGCAACTGGAACTTAAAATATCTTGGCGGTTCCGAAGATGCAGCAGGCCAAATTGTTTGCCCGAATAAACCCCGTTTGTCTGTTTATAAAGTTTTTACCCCTCAAGGTTTTGAAATTCATTGTCTGCCATGGAAAGCTGCGCGGGAGTTTGATTTTGAACTGGCGAGTCATCCGCAGATGGACTTTAAGTTCTGGCGTCCCAACTCGATGAAAACTGTATTCCGTCTGGCGGGTTTGCATAGCTTTATCAAAATGTATTTTGAACATGGCGGTGACGAAGCTGATTTACAGCTCATTCGCTGCGCCCACAATATAGCGGAAGAGTTTGTTGAACGTTTAGTACCGCAGTTTGATACTCAAAAAGTATTTGGTGTGACCATCCAGAATTTTTTCGATTTTGCAGAAATGAAGTATAAAGCCGGAGAAGAGATCTATTTACCTAAGGTTTATGCGCTGCAGGAGTAACACTTAAAATCAGCTTTTGTCCGGATGGCATTTTATGATGCTCTGAAAGCAAAAAAGGCAGCTGCGATGCAGTTGCCTTTTTTTGTGTTGTGACCGGTGAAATCAGATTAAATCTGTTGGCTCCGGTAACTGTAATTAGAAATTACAGAACAACGATTTTCTCAGCCTGTGGGCCTTTTTGACCTTGTGTTACAGTGAACTGTACACGTTGGCCTTCTTGCAGAGTTTTGAAACCCGTGCTAGAGATTTCGCTGAAGTGAGCGAAAACGTCTGGACCTGAAGCTTGTTCGATGAAACCGAAACCTTTAGTTTCGTTGAACCATTTTACTGTGCCGGTAGTTGTATTAGACATGGTATATACCTGTATTTAATGAAATTAATATGCCTGGTTTCAGGCGGTGGTGCTGTAAGAGATGTTTTAACTTATGAATACAGGACGTACTAAAACAACAGTAACATTCGTTGTGGTGCATAAATAATGAACAGACTAACAAAGCAAGGCCAGTGTATAGGTTTTCAGAGCTGTGTCAAAGCTTATTTCACTAAGTTATTAAAATAAGCCTTTTTATATACCCAAAGTAATTGGAGTTACAGCGAGGCGACAAGCGAGCGAGACCCCAGGAGCATAGAAGTCTTATGTGTCTATGGATTGAGGCGCATGCTCGCCAGAGGTCAAAGTTAATCCACTGAAACAAATGACTGGGGCGAGTAGCGCGGTCAACAAAGCTGTGGCTTCAAGTACAAAGGGGATGACGTTCAATATCACTGACAAACTGTTGTATAACATCAGGTTTAGCAGGTTTTCGGTAATAGTTAATTTTGTCTGAGACAGCCTGTTCTTCAATGTAATTCATAATATTGGAGGTTAATAAACCAATAAAACATTGTTGATCCCGACTGCGGATCCATTTGGCAAGCTCCAGACCATTGCGGCCAGGCAAGTTATAGTCCAGTGAATAGGCATCAAAATGCTGCTGTTCTATCAATGCCATAGCGTCTTCCGCACTGCCTGCAGTGACACAACACCAGTCCGGCCTAAGCGACTGCACATAACCTCTGGTCAGCATTAAACACACCTGACTGTCATCAACAATTAATAACTTAAAAGTCATAAGTACCAGCCTCTTCCATGTTACTTAAACAGAAAAAAATCCATGGTCTTTTACTGTAGTTACAACTTATAAAAATCTCCAGTCATGAGTCTATATGATTTATTTTTCAATAAAAACAAACAGATCGAGACGAATCATCTATAGTTAGCGCAGTTGTAATTTAGGGAGTTCCAGTTATGGCTTATCGCCTCAGAGCCTCGCTCGCCGCCATTTTTTTCTGTCTTTTTGCTTACAGGCTCAAGACGAAAGTCTTAAAATAGGCTACTTTGAGCTGCCACCTCATACACAAAGTGCAGCAGGCAGCGCAGGCCCGGCATTGCACTACTTCGATAAAATAGCGGCACGGATGCAGGTAGAAGTACAGTATCAGGCCATGCCTCTATCACGCTTATTGAAACGACTGACAAACAACGAACTGGATGCTGCTTTGATCCTGGCCAAAAGCGCTGAAAGGCAACAGCTTTTTATCTATCCGCAGCAGGCATTTTTTATCACTCAAGGTGCTCTTACGATACGAAAAAGCATTCCGTCTGACCTGAATGCATTTCTTAAAAACCAGAACTACAGCGTCGCTCTGTCACAACAAGGCTACCAGTCTGAGCAATTAAGCCGTTTTGCCGGCCGTTTTGTGATGCTCAGCGGAGATAACGTTAGCGTCAGAGCCGCGGAAATGCTGGAAAAAGGACGCCTGGACGCTTTTTACGAACCAGATATTTATTCATTGCGGCACAGCATCCAACGTAATGCCTTTGGCTCCGAACTTTATATTTTAGAGTTGCCCAAAGATCAGGTGCCTTTATATACAGTATTTTCACGCCAGGGAGCTGAAAAATACCTGCAGTCTTATCAGCAAGCGTTGCAGCAGCAAACAAAAGAACTGGGCTATATCGATTATTTAACCCAATGGTTGACGACGCAAACGTCAGAAGCTGCGACTAAACCACAGCAGCAAAAGCATCTTTAACTAAAAGCTTTAGTTGCTTAAACTCAGGTCTGTTAGCGACGGTTTCTTGCAAACACAACTGCACTACAGTCATACAGTGTTGTTCAAAGTCTGCTGACTCCTGAGCCGACAGCAAGCTTTGCATATCAAGTAACCAATAACCAAAAGCACGAACTTCCAGCGCACAAAAAAGTTGCTGTTGTTTGTAAGGCAAAGCATTTAACGCAGTAGCTGCGCCAAAGTCGCCCAGATACAACTGCTGCTCTTCATTCACCAACATATTGTGAGCATACAAATCACCGTGAACTATCTGCTGTTGATGCAAATGCGCCATCACGTCCACGACTTGCAGTGCCAGTTGTTTAAACTTGTGCAGCGTCAGGTTTTGGCCTTGCGTAAACGTATCGCGGGTGCAGGTATCAAAAGAAGGCGGTTGCCCCAACACAAAAAAAGACGCTGGCACCAGCTCCATCACTAAACCAGGTAAATCGCAGTCTTTTAGTTTGGCTTTGACGGCTATCAGATTTGGATGCTCACCTGCATTCAGGTAATTATTCATCTCATCTTTGGGGCAACCATCACTGGTGATCCAGCCTTTAAACTGCTTTAACGCCACCAGCTCTTTATCTTGTGCAAAACGCGCCTGATAAATCACACCAGACGCGCCTTCGCCTAGTTTTTCTAACAACTGATAATCAGGCAAGTTATGAGCAGTAATAGCTTGAGCTTCAGGCACAGGACAAGCAGGATTGGCCCCCAGCGCCAGCCAGGCTAATTTTGGCAGTTCAAATAACCAGTCAGGAAAAGATTCAAACTTGTTCAGCGATAATCGTAACAAGCCCAAATCACGGCATTGCTGCATTGAATCCGGCAACGAAGACAGCTGATTGCCTGCCATAGCTACTTTACGTAGTTTAGTGTAACGACCAAAGTCATTCGGTAGTTGGGTAAGCTGATTGTCTGTCAGAATTAACCATTCCAGCTGTTCTGGCAAAGAGCCTTCAGCAAACTGCGTTACCTTATTACCTTTAAAACTCACCATCACCAATTGCGGGCAAAGGCTCAATACAGCAGGAATATGGCTGAAATTATTCGCAGTTAAAAACAGCCGCTTCAGCTTTTGAAACCGGTGCAAATCAGCAGGTAAGTCAGATAACTGATTACCGGACAAATCCAGAACTTCCAGACTGTCGGCAAACCGATATAACTCAGCCGGAAACTCAGTCAGGCCAGCAGAGAGATTTATACGGCTTAATGGCGCTGTGGTTTGCACTAAAGTTTCAAGGCTAAACATAAGATCGCAACCTGCTGAAAAAGCCGGATTGTACAGTTATGGGCTCAATAGCGCAAAACACAACAAGAGCCCTTGAGATCCCCACTGACAAAACCAATATCCATAGCTAGTTCGTTAAACCCGTTCCAACAGGAGAGCTTTATGAGCAACACTTATACCCCACCTAAAGTCTGGACATGGGAGCAGCCAAATGGTGGCGCTTTTGCCAGTGTGAACAGACCCGTCTCTGGCGCCACCCATGACAAAACTCTGCCTGTTGGCGAACACGATTTACAACTGTATTCAATGGCTACTCCCAACGGGGTCAAAGTGACTTTAATGCTGGAAGAGCTGCTGGAAGCTGGCCATCAAGCTGCTGATTACGATGCATGGTTGATCAGCATTCGTGATGGTGACCAGTTCGGCAGTGGTTTTGTGGGCGTCAACCCAAACAGTAAAATTCCGGCTTTATTCGATCGCAGCACTGGCATCAGGGTGTTTGAGTCGGGTTCAATTTTGCTTTATCTGGCTGAAAAGTTTGGTGCTTTTCTACCAAAAGACTTAGCCAAACGTACTGAAGTGATGAACTGGTTATTCTGGCAAATGGGCAGCGCACCTTTTGTCGGTGGTGGTTTTGGTCATTTTTATGCTTATGCGCCGGAAAAATACGAATACCCCATCAACCGTTATGCGATGGAAGCCAAACGTCAGTTGGATGTGCTGGATCAACAACTGGCTAAACATCAATTTGTCGCGGGCGATGAATACAGCATTGCCGATATGGCGATTTGGTCCTGGTACGGCGGCTTAGCTTTGGGCCGATTGTACAATGCAGCTGAGTTTTTGGATGTGCAAAGTTATAAACATCTGCAGCGCTGGGCCAAACAAATTGATGCACGCCCTGCAGCAAAACGCGCTGTGAAGGTGAATCGCAACTGGGGTGAAGCTCACGAGCAGCTGCCGGAACGTCATAGCGCAGCGGATTTTGATAGCATCCCTAAAGAATAGATGCCTAAAGCTTAATCAGTCCGGTTAGCAAAAGGCAGGCTGTCTTGTGCCTCCTGCTGATAATTCACTAAAGCCCGTTGCTCCTGCAGGCAGTAACGGGCTATCGCTTCATTGATAGCCTTGTGTTCTGCTTTTTCAGTAAAGTGATAAAAACCATGCCGCAGTACTGGTGCAAAACCACGTTGTAACTTATGTTCGCCCTGAGCTCCGGCATCAAAAAACTGCAGTCCCTGCTTGATGCAATAGTCTATACCGCTGTAATAACAGCATTCAAAATGCAGGAAGTTAAAGTCTTGTTTGCAGCCCCAATAGCGGCCATACAAGGTAGTGCCTGACTGGAAACACAAAGAAGCAGCTACCATTTTCTCATCAACAAAAGCAGCAAATACCACAATTTGCTTTGCCATAGCCTGACCCCAACGCCAGAAAGTGTCCGCTGTTAAATAGCCGTTATGGCGGGAACGCTTCTGGTAGGTGTCGCAGTAAAACCTATAAAACTGCTGCCAGAATGCTAAATCCAACTCAGCACCGCTTAGGGTTTTCAGCACAACGCCCTGCTCTGCTACCGCCGCCCTTTCCTTACGAATTTGTTTACGCTTGCGTGCTGTTAATACAGCAAGGAAATCGTCAAAAAGTTGAAAGTTCTGATTCGCCCATAAAAACTGCACATCAAAACGTTCAATAAAACCAGCTTCACGAAAAGCCTGCTGATCGTCAGGTGAAGCATACAGGCATTGCAGATGACTTAATGGCAAAGCCAGATTGAGTTGACTGACGCCCTGCTGCAACCACTGCAGCACTTGTGTTTTATCCACACCAGCGGCTAGCCCCAAACGTGGCCCTTCAGCCGGCGTAAAAGGGATTGCCAGCAATAACTTAGGGTAATACTCAAGACCGTAGTTTTGATACGCCTCTGCAAAAGACCAGTCAAACAGGTATTCGCCATAGGAATGCAATTTGATATAAGCAGGTACAGCGGCAATCAGTTGATCCTCTTGCCAGACGACAAAATGCCGCACCAGCCAGCCGGTTTCTCTGCCTGAACTGCTACCAACACTGCCACCTAGTTCCAGCGCCTGTAAAAACTCATAACGGCTAAAAGGATAGTCCGCCGGGAATAAGGCATTCCAGTCCGCTGCTTTGACTTTACTAATGGAATCAAGCCATTGCAGCTGCATATCAGGACCTTAACAGGGCAATGCGGCCAGTTTTGACCACTTGTTTATAAATACGAGGCTCTGGGGCTAGGACATACAAATCGCCGTTTAAGCCTGTCAGCTGGATTGGCACCAGACTTTGCCGTGCCACATCGGCATTGGCCTCTATATGTGCGGCCTCGCCATGCACTGGCACTGCGATTTGAGGTTTGACCCAGCTGTACAATAATTCTAGTTCGCCGCGACATGGATGCCCTGAGACGTGAATAGGTAATTCAGTGTCGTGGCTTTGTAAGGTTTGAATGTCACGTTGCTGAAATTGCTGCACCAGCTTTTCGATAAAAGCTTCATTGCCCGGAATAATAATGGAGCTGAAGATCACTAAATCACCACTTTCGAGCGACAGTTCACGCTGCATATCAGCGGCCAAGCGGCTTAAGGTCGCTTTAGGTTCACCCTGACTGCCGGTCGCTACGACCAAGACTTCTTCTTTGGGTAAATAGCCTAAATCATTGGCATCAATCAGATGAATATCCTCTGGCCAGTGCCCTGTAGCACGAGCAGCACCCACCATATTTTGTAAAGAGCGGCCTAAAAGCGCCATATAACGGCCAGTTTTATTCGCCACCCGACCCAGTGCTATTAAACGCCCGACATTACTGCTAAAACCACTGACTACCACCCGGCCCTGCGCTGTACTTATCACCTGCAGCAAGGCTTGGTAACAGTCGTTTTCTGATACAGAAAAACCTTCCCGCAACGCATTGGTGGAGTCACAGACCATAGCTGTGACATTTTCCTGGGCTAAGCGTTGAAACACGCGGGGTTTAAAGGCTTTCCCTGTCATAGGTGTTGCATCTATTTTCCAGTCCGCGGTGTGAAACACCGAACCTGCGTCAGTGCGGATCATCAGGCAATGAGGTTCAGGGATGGAATGGGTAATAGCCAGAAACTGCACCGCAAATGGGCCTATATGTTTGGTGTCACCGGTTTTGACTTCAATGATAGGAACTTTGTCTAAAAGCCCCACTTCGGCGAGCTTACGACGCAGAATTTCAGCAGTAAAAGCTGTGGCATAGACAGGGCATTTAAAACGGGGCCAAAGCGCAGGCAAAGCACCTATATGATCTTCATGGGCATGGGTAATAATAATGCCAGCCAGATTTTCTGGTTGCCTGGCAATAAAAGCCGGATCGGCAGCCACTACATCGGCTTTGCTTAAACTATTGGGCTGCAGCGAACTGTTAAAAGTCACACCACAATCCACCATCAGCCACAAACCGGCATGACCATATAAATTCAGGTTCATGCCAATTTCGCCTGTGCCACCCAAAGGTAAAAACCACAAATCAGCGCGGCCCGGTATTAAATCCACAATCACAACTTCCTGCGCTTTACATAACCACTGTTCACAATACGGCTAGTGTAAGCCCATTGGCCCAGTCAGCCTAGTAATAAAGCCAGCCTGGCAATAAAGGCAGCACAGATGGTTAATGCACAGGTCCGGCGCTTTGATCAATTTGCCGTTGCAGTGATTTGGCAACCCCCAGCAAAAACAGTACTTCCGCCATCACAAACAAAGGCCCAATCAACAAACCCACCAGATCATCGACAAAAGCCGGTTTTTTACCTTCAAAATAATGGCCGATAAACTGTAGCACCCAACCCAACACAAATACGGCAACAGACCAGCCTAACCAGGCTGCAGTGCTGTTCAGTGCGACCAGTTGCAGCGCCAGCGCATAACAACTCAGGCTAAACACCAGCATCACCAGCCCCATAGTCAGGCTTAAGCGGAAATAAAACAGCAAAGCGCCAACCAGCAACAGATGAGTGGCTGTGATGCCCGCTACTATCTCAAACGACAATAAGCTGAATAAGGCAATCACAATCAGCGGGATACCGGCAAAGTGGGTGTAAATATTGCGTTGATCCCTGTGGTAATGGGCGTATTGAATTAGATGCTCTGATAAGGTTTTCATAGGATTCTCCTTAGTGAAAAAAACACTCTAAGGCAAAATCGGGCGGAACACTGTCGGGCAGCCGACAATCTATGTACCAGCTAAACTATCATCTCCGCCGCTTGTTTTAACAGCTTCACATCTAATACTTCAATTTCGGCATAACTGGTCCGAATCACGCCGCTCGCAACCAACTGTTGCAGTAACTGATTAATAGTCTGGCGTGATAACGACAATAATTGGCCCAGTTGCTCCTGCTGCACCGGGATCAGATAACGCCCATCCTGCTGGTGCAAACGGCACAACATCAATAAACGCCTGGCCAGACGCACTGAAGCGGGCAATAAACTCATATCTTCCAGCGCCTGAAATACCAGCCGCATTTTTTCAGTCAATAACTGGCCAAAACGTTGCCACCAAAGTGGGTCCTGTTGCACTAATTGCTGCAAAGCTGAATTATTCAAATGCAGCAACTGACAAGGCACACTGGCGGTCGCATCATGAGTGCGGGC
>Ga0180008_1001370_pt1 | contig 15582 bp, 20 predicted proteins | sample MM_PW_MetaG_FD_121121 | JGI IMG/M metagenome (GOLD analysis project Ga0180008, IMG submission 121121) | Groundwater microbial communities from the Aspo Hard Rock Laboratory (HRL) deep subsurface site, Sweden - MM_PW_MetaG | ecosystem: Environmental > Aquatic > Deep subsurface > Groundwater...
ACCCTGGGCGGTCTGAGGGCTGAAGGAGTTGTAGACAGATACGGCGAACTGGTTGCAGTCGTGGATGGCCAGGGCGAACATGGCCAGCATCTGGCCTTCCTGACTGTCCGATTCCAGGTAGACATCCGCTCCGAAGATGCCTCGGTAGCTGGCCTGCAGCTCACCCAATACCTCCTGATAGGCCGGGGTGTGGATGCCGGTGTTATCGATTGAGCCGACCAGCGCCATTACATGACCTCCTGAATCGTGGCTGGACCGTATTCGGTCTCGATAACCACGCTGATAGTGATTTTGCGGGTTTCCCCGTCAAAGGCGGATTCGTAGCTGGTGATAGCCGTCACACCCTCTGTGTCCAGGATGCGCGCGCGGATCACGGGATCATAGCTCGCCTTGGTGTGCTTGCCGAACACGCCGCCCACGTAGGGGGTGCCCTCGGCCAGGTCCAGAAACCACTCCCCGGCCAACAAGCGCAGGCGGCTCACAACGGCCTGGGCCACACCCTGCGGATCGTCTTGCCAATAGTCCGCCTGACCAGGACCGAACTGGATATCCGTGCCGCCGTCGGTCCACTTGCGGTAGCGCATCAGACCGGCCCCCCGGATTGGCCATCGCCGGGCATGACGTCTTCATGCACATGCCCGATCTGGCTGATGCCACCGGCCACATGATCGCCCGTGCTCACGATGCCGCCGGTCTGGGTGATGTCGCCGATGATGGTCGCGGCCACGCCGCCGCCCTCCAGGTTGCTCACGGTCAGGGCGTTGGTGGCGATGTTCACCGCCGGTGCCCGCAGATCAATGGACGTTGTGGCCTCGCCGGTGATCACGCCCCCAGGGGTCATGACGATGGACGCCGCAGGGTTGGTGGCGGTGATGGTGTAGTCGGGCTTGATGGCCACGTGCGCCTGGCCGTCGTTGGTGCGCAGCTGCACGTCCTGGGTGTTCACGCCAGGCAGGGTCCGGGGTTGGGAAAATGGCCCCACCAGGGCAAAAGCATCGGACAGGTTATGCATCCGTGGTTCCAGTGGTTCCTGCACACCGCCGGACTGCCACCAAGCGTCGATGCAGCGGCTGGCCAACACGGCCAGGCACTCGTCACCGGCGGCGATGGGAAAGGTCAGCGTGAAGCCCCCACCGCTGGGGAACACCACGGGCACGTCTACCAGCAGTGGCAACGCCACGGACCTGGACGTGCCGTTTGCCAGGGTGAGCACGCCCTTGATGCTGGGCTGTACCACCACGGTCATGGCGGCGGGGTCGAAGCTCTGCACGATGCCGGGCAGCGCGGTCCAAACCTCGGCCATGCGGCCATCCATGGCGGCGCGCAAGCCCTCTACGGGGTCGTCGAATCGTTCACGGCGGTCCATTATTGTCCTCCCCTGGTGTCGATGAGTTTGGAGCCGACGGGCGCGGAATCGTCGATGCCCACGCAGATCAGATCCGCGTACCAGTCGCCGCCGCGCGTATCGCCGCGCCAGTCGATGGCCAGGATGCGGTAGTAGCCGTCATCGTCCAGGCGCGGAGCCTTGTTGAAAGCCCCTACCTTGATCTCGGTGCGGAATTCCTTAATGGAGGCGTTGTCCAGCTTGATGCGTCCGCCTACGCGCAGGCGCGGGTTCAGCAACGATCGGATCTTGATGCCCTCGTTGGTCTGTTCCGGCTGGCCGATCAGGCCGGTCTCGGAGGTGAGCACCACGGCCTCGCCGGGCAGATAGCTCTGCACAGGCACCATCTGCACCGCGCCGTTCTGAATGCTCCAGGTCGTATCCGTGGCCTGGGCCGCGTCGCGCATAGAGGTGCGGGCCATGCCGTACATCACGCGCCCACGTGGTAGCGTCGGCCCACCAAGTTCCGGCGTGTGCCCGGCCTTTGCGCCCTCGGCTACCATGGCTTTTTGGGCGGTGGTCACTTGATCGGTAGCGGTCGACCCGGCGGCCAGGGTGGTATTGACCGTGGCGAAGTTGTAGGCCCGGTCTCCATCCGAAGCCAGGATGTCCAGATAGGTGTCCGTGCCACTCTCGCGCCCCAGACGGATCTGGCGGACCTGGCCGGAAAAGATGGTGCCAAAGCTGCCCTCATACCCGGCCTGGAGCACCACGTTGGTGAACTCCCTGCGGATGCGCCGAGCTGTTTCTTCGGCCAGATTGTAGACCCGGATGTCCGCATGGTTTGGCGTCTCGCAATCGGCGTGATGCGTCGCAAAGACCACGCGCAACGCCCCGAGCTCAAGGCCCTGGCCATCGCCGCCCACGATGAGGCTGCATTGGCGCAGATACAGACGATCCTTAGCGGCCTCACTCATGCTTCCTCCACGACGAACAGCACGTCCACGCCGTTGCCCAGATTGTTCTGACCAGGCGTGTCGTCATGATCATCGGACCAGACCACCAGGCCGCCGCCGATACCCAGATGCCCGTATGGACTCAGCAGGTCCACACCCGTCACCAGGGGGATGCCGCAGAGCACGTGCCCGGCGTCGTCGGGCAAATCGATATCCAACACCCAACCGCCCTCGTCGCGGTCGTTCCAGCGCACGGTGAGTTTGTAGTCTGTCCCGGCCAGGCTGACTTCCAGGGACTGTGGAACGGACGAAAGAGGGATGCGGTATGTTTTCATGAGAACAACCTTCTGCCCTGCTCCAAAGCGGACACATCCTGGACCTTCTTCTCTTCAAGTTGCTGCTTGCCGCGCTGATCCACGCCACCGGTCTTATGCCCGTTCTTCTGCCGGGAGCGGGGCACAGCCACGGCCTGGACGCTGGCCAGGATGATCTCCTTGAGCTCGGCGGTGACGAGCAGGATATTCTCGGTGTCCTTGTCCGTAGTCACGGACAAGGACTTGATGAGCATGTTTTTGTAGGTCCGTTTGCCGGTGACCAGGTCAAAGGGTTCCCGTGAACCCTGCAGCTTCAGCAGGGCCTCGTAGACCTCCACGGAGCGCTTGTCGCCGCCGTCATTGCCTCCGGCATCGGAGGCTCCGGCGGTGATGGTAACGCTGCTGGGCAGCTTGAAGGCGTGGTCCGTAATGGACGCGCCCTGCTGTACGGGGTGCTCCGTTATCTCCAGCTCGTCGGTGTGGGTTTCCTCCACGGTGACGTCCATGATGACGCCGCCGATGCTGCGCACCGGGCGGACATAGACTGGCTGGGAGCTGCTGGACAGGACGCTCATCGGGCCGCCCCGCGCGCATGACGCACCAGATCGGAGTTTACGCGGTCCTGTGCTCCGGCCACGCGACGGGCCGTGGCCTCGGGGCTGGACGCACCCTCGACCCTGATCACCGTGGAAGCGTTGAGGGTCGTGCCGGACGCTCCGCCTCCAGCGGAGGCCGCCGCCAACGCCGATCCGGGGCCCAAGATGGGCGCGAGGCCGGATTGTACGCGATGCCCGCCGTCGTCGTCATTGCCCAGGCCGAACAGCCCGGCCAATTTGTCAACCATCCCACCCAGCGCACCGGCCATGGTCTCGCCCAGGGACGAAAAGACCTTCAGGATGTATTCACCCACGGCCTGGACGATGGAGAGCAGGTGCCCGAAAGCCTTGCCCAGCCCGTTGATGGCCCCGTCCAGGTCACCCTGGAACAGGCTGATCAGGGCGGACACCAGGCTGGTCACGGCGCTCAGGATGGAGCCGACGATGGAAATGAAAAGCTGCCCCCAGGTTCGCAGGGTTGCGAACAACGGGCCTTTGACCATATCCCAGAGCTGGCCCAGGACGGTCATGACCTGGCCAAGCGCCCCGATGATCGTCTCAATGTCGGCTGCCCAGGGGCCCCAATCGATCAGGCTCTTGCCGCCGCTCTTCCAGACCATAAAGTCGTCTATGAGCGCCAAGAGGGCCAGAAAACCAGTGAGGAGCATTCCGAGCGGCGTCATCAGAAAGCTGAGGTTGAGCCAGCGCCAGGCGGCGGCGAAACCCATAACACCCAGGATCAGATTCTGGGTGGAGGAATCCAGCTTGTTGAACCAGTCGATGAGCATGCCCACCCAAGAAGCCAGCCGGGCGGTCAGGGTGAAGAACACCTTGCCGATCTTGAGCACCCATTCAACGATGGTTTTGATCACGGGGATGATCTTGCCCACGTTCTCCTGGATGAGCTTACGAAAGCGCACCACGTCCTCGCCCATTTGGCCTACGAAGATGGCGGCCAGGCCGTCGCCCACCAATTTGACCATGGTGTAAAGAGCCTTGACTTCGCCCACGAAGGCGCGGCTGTCCTCCGCCGCTTTTTGCGAGTCCACGCCCACGGCCTGGTACATGTCCTGATAGGTCTTGCGCAGGCCGGAGACGTCGCTGGTCAGCATGCGCACCAAGCTGCGATCGATCCCCAGCTGCCCCAGGAACATGGTCGCTTTTGCCGTATCCATGCCGTTGAGTTTTTCGCCGACCTCCAGCAACAGGTCCGCCGAGTTGCGCAGTTCCCCATTGCTGTCACGAACGCTGATGCCCAGACGGTGGAAGGTTTCCAGGCCACCCTGACCGATGGAGGCCTGGCCCAAGGCTTCGGTCAAACCTTCCAGGGACGAGTTCAGGGCTTCGGCGGACGCTCCGGTCTGCTCGGCCACGAACCCCAGCTCCTCCAGCCTGGCCACGGGCACGTCCACGGCGTCTGCCAGGGCCAGCAACTGTGACTTGGACTCCGCGATCTTGTAGATGGCGGCATAGGCGCCCACGGCCATGGCCTGGATGGCCGCCCCAAAGGCGGCGGCGCGGGTGCCCGCGGTGGCCAGGGCGGAGTTGAACTTCTTCGCCCCGGCCTCGTCCACCTCGAACCCCAGTCGGGTCAGGAAATCCTTGAGTACCTCAGCGCCCACGTTCGCGCTCCTTTGCGTCCAGGTATCGCCGTTCGTTCTCGGTTTGCACGTCCAGGGCCTCGTTCATGAGCATCACGTCCTCCAGGCTCAGGGTGCCGTCCACCAGGGATTCGTAGCGGCAGCACCCGGCGATGACCGGTCTGAGCAGCCAGTCCTCGCCATCGGTCATGCCGACAGCCTCGAAGGCTACGTCTGGGCCGCGCCGGGGAACCCGAGGGTCAGGTCGCCGAAAAAACCGGCCAGGTTCTCCTGCAGCACCTTGGCCACCAGGGTCAGCATGGTGGCCATGTCGATATCCTCGAACATGAGCTGGCCATTGACCGCGACCTTGGAGAATCCGCCTCCGGTCTGCTGGCGCTCCACAACGCCCAGGCAACTGAAGATCACGAACTCCGCCGATGCGTCGTCCATCTTGGCCAGGGCATCCGCCAAAGGCTCAAGGATGCTGTCCAGAGAGCCGTCCAAAAGGGCCATCATGTTCGCAACCTGGGGCGAGGGCGGTGGGCTTGCTGCCGATTCCTTGCCTTTTTCCTTGGGCGCTCCTCCCTTGGCAAAGCCCGCCTGGGCGGCACCCGCCATGGCGGCCAGCAACCCGGCTAGACGCCGCATGACATGGAACTGCTTCATGGCCGAGAGTTTGCCGATGACGTAGGCATGACCTTTGATTTCAATCTTCATTTAGCCCTCCGCCTCGGCGGTGCCGGTTCCCAATGTGTAATCAGTCTTTCCGGCGTCCAGGGCCCACTCGTTGAGGCCGCCTTCAGCGGCGTACTTGAGCGCGGGCGGGCGCTTGAAAGCGACCTCGCTCAAGATAACGATGTCGCCGCGCGCGGCGTCGCGCACGGTGATCACGTTCTGGCCGTGGCGGGCGGAGCTGGCAGTCTGGTACTTGAACATCTGCATGAGCTGCGCATTGACCGGCGAGGTCTTGAGCAGGCTCAGGGTCACCGAGCTGGCGCTCCCGGCGGACAGGGAGTGCATGGCGCTCCCGTCGGCACCGGTGGTCATGGTGGACTGATCGCTCACCGGATCGATGCCGATGCCTTCGGTGGCGGTGCCGTCCTTGATGCTGAAGTTGCCGCCCGGCCCGTCGATAACTGCGGAGACGTCCGCAAAGCTGTAGCTACCCATGAGTCATGTCCTCCTAGCGGTTGATGTCGATCTGGATGTCCACGGAATGGATGGCCCCGGCCAGCTTGGCGGCGCACTGGATGGGCGGTGCCTTGCGCTGTTCGCGCTCGCTCTGGGCCTGGTCCACGATGGGCTGTGCATAGATGTAGTAGCCCTTGGTCAGGTAATCGCCCTCGACGAGTTGGCCGAAGCCGTCGGCATTCCAGGTGCCGGGCGCGATGAGGCCGTTGGTCACACCCTGTTCCATGACCTGGGCGATGCGCGCGATGATGCGGCTGACCCCGGCCTCGGTCTGCGGGACCTTGGTTTTGGACTGATAGAGCAGGTTGTAAACCTCGGTCTGAACGGCGTTCTGCAGCCAGTCCGTGCCGTGGATCTCGTCGAAGAAAGCGCCGGAGCTGACCACGCCCTCCTGCAGGATGGCGGTGTCGTTGTCGTAGGCCACGAACACGTTGACGTTCTTGTCGGCCAGGGTCTTGGCCTGGGTTTCGGTCAGGTTCTCGGCGGCGATGCCGGGTTGCTGCTTGAATTTGAGAGTGATGGTGGTCTTGTTGCCGTTAAAGTTGACGGTGAAGGCCCGCCCGAACAGGCTGGCCACGGCAAAGGGGTTGGCGCTGTACTGCACCAAGGTGCGGTCGTAGTCCAACGCCTTCAGGCGCGATCCCAGATCCGTGGTGAACGTGCCGGAGAGGATTCGGGCGTCTGTCACGGTGACGCCGAGGACGCGGCTCTTGCCGGTGCCCTCGACGAAGGCCGCCACGGCCAGCAGCTGGTCATCGCTGATGGCGGCGGTGGTAGCGAACATGAGCCCGTACCATTCGCCGGAGACATCGGCCAACCCGGCGGCGCATTCCGCAGGGGTTTCAGCGGCGTAACCCGGCACCGGGGTATAGGCCAGGGCCTCGGTCAGCCCGGTCATGGCGCTCACGTCCGTACCCGTCGCGGGTGCGGTGGCGTAGCCCATGAAGGCTGCCGCGCCGGTGGCCACGGTGGTCACGATGAACTTGGAGCCATTCCAGGCGCAGGTCGCGCCGGACTGCCCGGCCCCGGCCAGGGCGGCATTGATCACACTGGCCACGCCGTTCAGATTGGACACGCCGGAAAAGTCCAACCCGGTGAGCGCCGCTTCCACCCCGTCCACCTCGATGGCAAAGGCCCCGTCCACGATGGCGGTCCAGGAGCTCAGCTCCGTGGTGGCCACGCCGCCGCGCAGGATGCCTGGCGTGGCTTCCTGAATCCAGCGGCCAACGGCCAGGATGGCGGGCTTGGGAGACTGCGAAAAAAACAGTTCGGCGGCCTTGTACTCCGGAGCGCTCATGCCGAAGTCCTCGGCGATGGCGTCCAGGGAGGAATAGAAGCGAAGGCGCTCTAGCCCGGTGATGACGTCCGAGTCGCCAGCCACGCAGAGCACGCCGAAGTTGCGGCGCGGCACGGCGACGGGCGACATGAAGATGGACACATTGACGACACGATTGACGGAAAGTCCGGTTCCCATGATGTTCTCCTAGATGTCTCTGGTCACGCCGGTGTCGGTCACGATGACCCCATTGGCGGAGGTGAGGTTGAGCACGCCATACGTCTGGCGTGTTTCCCATTGCATGCCGAGCGGCAAGTCCACACGGGCCAGCCAGGCCCCGTGGACAAGCTCCGGCACGTTGCGTGGCGGTTCAATTCCGATCAACGCCAGGCCATGGCCGCGCAGCTCGGCCCGGTTCTGTTCCAGCATCAGGCCGTCCCGCAGCCTGGTGGCCGTCTGCAGGGCGGCAGGGCCGTAAAAGCTGGCCAGCAGCTCCAGGTCCGTCCAGGTGGTCAACACGTCCTGGCCATCGCCCGTACCGTCGTGCTGCACCGACGTGGCGCTGGCCAAGAAATTTGTCACCCCGATGGCGCACCAGGTCTCGCTGCGCTCAGGCTCGTGGGGAGACTTCGGCTGCCAGCGGGGTCGCACCAGCGTCGGGGCCAGGCCGGTCACGCCGACCACCATCGCTTGCAGCACATTCTCCAGGTCATCCTGATTGATGACCCCGCCGGTGGGGGACAAATAACCCGGCGTGGCGGAGGTGTTCATGGAACCTCCCGGCCCTGCATGGAGGTGGAGCGCATCAGGGCCACGCAATATCCGGCTGCCGCCATCCAGTCCTGCACCTGGAAGATCTCGTAGTCACCGCCTTGCCAGATGATCATGTCGGCGGCCAAAGTGGCCGTGCCGGACGTGAGCAGCTGGAGGCAATACACAGCCAGGGTTTCCGCGTTCCTGTCGCCCTCGGGCAGGCGCTCAAGTTGCTTGTCCGTGGCGGGCAGGATCACGCCCCAGGCCTCGCTGCTGGTGGTCGCCAGCACGGTGCGCCCGTGGTCGTCCACGGTCCGCTCGGAACGGATCAGGGTGAAGGGCCTGTAAAAGTCCGGATCGGTGATGACGCCAGCAAGGTCCATGGTCATGACTTCTCCACCACGTAGGTGATGCTTTTGCGCAACTGCGCGGTATCGATGAGCGGGTTCACCGCCCCGCGTTCCTGGCGGCTCTTGCCACGCTTCAGGGCCTTGCCCTTATCGTTGCGCTCCACCGGGGGCCGCTTGTTCAGGGTGGCCTCGGACAAGGGGTCCCAATCGTTATCCACGAACTGGGCGCGCACGCTGTTCTGCCCGACGATTCCGGCACGTTCCAAGGCCTTGTTCACGCCCGCCGCATTCCCAGCCAGGGCCGCCGTGCCCGCCTCGCGCAGTTGCTCCACGATCTGTTTGTGGGCGGCTTTGATGCCCGGCATGAGAAACGGTCTGGCCGGAAGGTTGTTCGCAGGGCTGCCGTATTCGTGGATGTAGCCCAGCTGCGCGTTGGTCACGGGGTCTGAGTCCTCGTCGGCTTTGCGGCCCTTGTCGGCAGGGATGCCCACCAGCACGGACTGACGGGTCAGCAGGCGCATCGCCCCCGCCACGTCCGTCAGTTTGTTCTTCACGACCTTCATGCCGGACTTCATACCTGCAGGCCTCCCACACCGATGAGCTTGATCAGCTCGTACAGCTGCTGGCCGTAGATGGTGGCGTTCCAGTGCCCGGCCCCAGGCTGCGCGGTGGCTGTGCCCGCATAGGCCTTGGAGGTGGCAACCGGCCCAATGGTCTTGGACTCCGACGCCAGCGGCCCGCGCGCGGCCTGGGCCCCGCCGGTGCCGTCCGTGGCTTTGGTGGTCTCGGCTTCCATAGTCAGATTGTGAGCCACGAACAGAGCCACGGCGTCGTCGAACATGTCGCCCCAGCGATCGGGCGGCAGCCGCAAGGCCGCCGCCCGAAGCCAAAACGCCACGCGAACGTCCGGATGCAGGGCCAGGGTGAAGCTGGGGAAGGCCTCGCGGAATCCGGCAACGTCCATGGCTATTCCTTGTCCTGCATCTGCTGGAAGATGGCCCAGGCCTCGGCCACCTGAGCGGCCTTGACGGTCACGCCCAGGGCCTTCTCCATAGCGGCCACAGTGGGGGTGCCGTCTGTTTTCAGATCCGTGTCGACCAGCGAGGGGAACACAGCCAGCATCCTGGCCTGCAGATCGGCTCCCTGGGCGGGCGCTTCGTCCTCGCCGTCCGCAGGAATCCAGCGTTCCTTCTTGCAGCCCTTGATGAACCAGTGCTTTTGTTCCTCGGGGGTCAGGACGGCCTTGCCGGGGCTGAACTCCTTGATGGGGTCGCCGGGCTGGAGCCGGACTTTGAACGGCTTGAGCACTTCAATCTTGATGTTTTCGCTCACGGTATTGTCCTCTTGGTTGATGTCTTCGATGAAGGGCGGCCCGGTCACGGACCGCCCATGTTGTTTGGCTACAGGCCGTCTGCGTAACCCACGGTCTCGGGGTATACGAACTCGACCTGGCCGATGGTGCCGAAGTACGTGGTCACCTGATGGATTCCCCTGTGCTCCAGCGGGGTGCGCTGCAACGGAACCATGGGGAACCGGACGTAGAGCGGGTTCTTGGAATAGGCCACGGCCCGGTTGGCGCTGGCCACGCCGCGCCCGACCAGCCACTTCAGCGGCTTGATGTCCAGGGGACGGCCGTTGATGTTGGCCGACAGGCAGGACCTGGCCACATAGGCCAGCAGCGACTCGCTGCCCGCATCCGTCACCGGGTTGGTCAGCAGGCCGAACTGGGCGGGAGGCAAGCGCAGGCTGTCGGGGCACACGGCGAAGCCGGATTGCGCCCAGGTGGCGTTGATCAGCGCGTTGATGTCGTCCAGGATCTGCTTGGGGGTCAGCCCGGACCAAATGGCGGAGAGACCCAGGGGCGTGATGTTGGCGTTGTTGACCAGGCCGACGCAGCCCTTGTCGGCGTCGCCGATGTAGACCTGCTCGTCCACATCCATGTTGTGTTTCAGGGTCAGGCCCTGATGCTTCTGGGAGTCCACGGGGCGGCCCAGCTGCTGCGAGCGCACCAGCTCCGGGATGGACCAGGCCGCTTCCATGCCCCAGAGGTGCATGGGTTGGGTGGTCTTGTTCATGTTCAGGTTGATTCCGGCGATGGCGGTGGACTTGCTGCCAATCCAGTTCTTGCCGGTGGCCTTGGCCCCGCCCACAGCGCCGAAATCGGAGTTGGTGAAGGCGCTGGCCTCATCGGCGATGGTCACGTCCTCGCGCAGGTCGATGTCCCTGTTCCAGGTCACGCTGACCAGGGGCTCGTGGAGCGTCTTGTCCATGCGCTCCAACTCACCAACCAGGAAGGCCCCGGAGGAATCGATGGTTTGGGAATCGTAGGTAAGCATTGATCCTCCTTAGATGTTGTAGGAGATCTCGACGTTGCCGTCGGCATCCGCTGCGCCCATGAACTGGGCGTTGATGGCCACGTTGCCCGTGGCGGTGCCGGCCTCGATGTCGGAGAGGGCCTTGCCGGTGTCCACCGTGGTGCGCACGTACACGGCGTCGCCCTTGGCGGCGGTGCCAACGGCCAGCGGAACCAGAATGTAGCCGCTGCGCAGCACGTCGCAGACGGACCCCGCAGGGACCACGCCAGGCGTCAGGGTGCCCACGCCGCCTTGGGTCGGGTAGCTCCGGGCCAGGAATCCGTAGAGGTCGGCGGCGGTGTCACCGCTCTCCAGGGCGACGAATTTGTCGCCCGCGAGCTTGACGGGTGCGCCATGGGCGATGTCGGCTGCACCGACGATGCCGGGCTCGAGGATCGCCCCATTGGTACGGGTCACCTCGCCGGGAACACCGGCGGGCATGCGGGTTAAGATGACGCTCATGCTAGCCCTCCTTGTGGTGGAATTTACGGTTGGCGGCGTTGATGTCCGCCGGGGTCACGGCCTTGCCGAAGTCGCGCACGGAGGCCTTGACCAGGCCGTCCGCCGTGGCGGCGTTGCGCCGGATGGTGGCCACCTCGCTGGCGGCCACAAACGCGGCGTCCAGGGTCACGCAGTCGCAGTTGTCCAGGGTGGAACCGTGCAGGGCGGCTTTCACAACCCTGGACACCGCCTCGTCCCGGGTGACGGACCGCAGGGCCACACGCTGCACGGCGCAGCGGTTGTCCGAGTCGGTCACCCGCAGGCCGGGCACCATGGCTTCGGCGCGTTTTTTGGTGTCGGCATCCACCACCCTGGCCACCAAGGCCTTGTCGCGGACGGCAGCTTTGTCGGTGGCCTTGGCAGGCACCTCCGGCTCCACAGGCTGCTCCTCGTCCCCGGCAGTCTCTTCCTTCGGGGGATCGGATTCGTCCTCCATGGCCCCGGCGATGCGCCGCACCTCGATGGTCAGCTCCTCGAGCTTGGCCTCCAGGGCGGCAATGCGATCCTCGCCTTCGTCGCTGGCGGGCGTCTGGGGCTTTTCCTGGGGCTTTTCCTCTTCCACTTCGTCCAGCATCTTGCGGACAGTCGGGTCGTTGAGCTTGCCCAACAGACGGTCCATGAAGCTCAGCTTCTTGCTTTTGGTCATGTTGTCCTCGCTTTGGTCGTTGATTCGGCACCTGGGCCCACACCGGGCGCGATGCACCAGGGCGATGTGGTTGCCCCGGATTTGGCTTTGACGCCCATGGCCAGGAGCGATCTGCTCATAGGCGGCGTCATAGCCGCAGGAAATCTCCCGCAGCCCCCCGCGCACCAGGGTGATGGCCCGCTCGTCCGTAATGACGAGATCGGCCAGCAGCAGATCGGAGTTCTCGCCCGCCCCACGTCGAATGTCCTGGGCATGGCCAACGGCCAGTTCCTTCCATGTCGCTGGGGTCACATCCTCCCCTGGGTGGTCCACGGTCACGGCCTTGCCTTCAAACGAGGCCATGGCCTCGGGCGCAAAGACGTCTTCCTCGGTGCGCTCTATGCGTACCAGAGAGTCGTTCTCGGCGGCCTCGACCGGCACCTGGTCTGGCGCGTATTCCATGACGCCCACACGGGCGATGGGCACAGCAAAACAGACCAGGAACCCTTCGGGGGTTTCGGCGATGTGGTTCGATATTTGGGTCTGGGTGTAAAAGCGCATGGGCCCTGGTTACGCCAGGCGCGCGACCGGGGTCTTGTAAAGACCTTTACTAATTGCTCAGTGGGTCCCCCGCGATCATCTCGCGGAGTAGGGGCAGGTGGGGCGTGTGGTCATGCCCAGGGGTGTTCAAAAGGGTTCATGAACGCCCTGGAAAGGCTTTTTGTCGGGTGTCCCTTGCCTGGGGCCGGATGAAAAAAGAAAACGCCCTGGAGGGCGTTTTCAGGCGGGTTCGATTTGTTGAGGGGTAAGAGTGATCATGTGCCAGACGCCGCCATGCACCACCTCGCCGCAGTCGTCGAACCGGGGCGGGGCGATCATGAACTCCACCTCAAAGGCCCGTCCGCCGCCCAACACGTCCACAATGGTGCCCTCGGTTCCGGTCGCGAGGGTGCGGATCTCGCCATCGAGGATGGTCTGGGCGGTGACGGTCTCCTTCAGGCGGACCGATTCTGTTTCGGCAAAAACGTTCATCTCGTCATCTCACATAGCAGGTGGTCAGGCGCGGCTTGGCGCTCACGCTCCCGGTTTTCTCGTTCCTGTCATATATCCACGCGGTGGTCACGTCAACGGTGCGTCCGTTGGGGCCGGTCACAGGCACAATTACCCGGAATTTCTCGCCGAACTGGTTCACCTGGCGGTTGGTGACGGGATGGTCGGCCAGGGCGGCCATGACCTGGCGCTCCACTTCCCGGGCGTGGCGCTTGTCCATGCCCAAGGCGGTCTTCCAGACGCGGGCCTTGTTCGCGCCTCTTTCACTGTCGGAGTTCATGGAATAGTCCGCCAGCTTGCCCCGATCAAACACGGCGTGCTCCACGTTGTGCAGGGCCGCGCCAGGCTGATGCGGCACAATAGGATTGAAATCCTGTTTCTCCCAGTGACTGCGCGGAGCGATCCGCCCGGCGGCGGTCTCCTGCTCCATTGTGGGCAACGGGCTGCCGGTCACGGCCTGGCCCTTGGAATCAGGCACAACGGGCTCGCAGTAGCAACGGCAGTTGGGGAACTCACCCGCATGCCCGGTCATGCCGTCCAGGGTGGGTGGTTTGTCCCAGTGCACGAACCGGCCCTCCATGGCGGCGTGGCTGCTGCGACGCTGGCCGTCACGGGTGGTGCGCCAGATGTACCCCTCGCTGCCCACGCCTTGGGCTCGGGCCTGGGTGAACGCCGTCTGGGCCTTGCTGACCTCGGTCAGGGCGATGGTCCGCGCCCGGCTCATGGCCACGTTGCCCTGTTCCGCAATCTGCTTGACCAGGGTCTGGGCGCGGGTGCCTTCGGCCACCGCCTGCTGGGCCAGCTCGCCCACACGCTGCGCCGCATGGAAGGGGATGGATTTGATGAGCAGGATGTTCTGCTCCACGCGGGCCTGAACGGCCTCCTGAATGTCCACACCCAGGAAGCTCTTCAGATCGATACCCATGCGCTGGGCGGCGGCGCGCCAGGTCTGCTCGTTTTGGAGCTTGGCTGTGCCTATCATGTTAGCGGCGGCTTGTTCGGCCCACTTATCCAAAGACTCACCGTAGGCCTTGAGGCGGCGCTGGGCTTCCTTGGGGTCAAGTCCTTGTCCCAGCAGCCCAGAGACTTCCCCGGCCACGCTGAGTAATTGCTTGGCATAGCGCCGCTCGGCGGCTTTGGATGGACGCCAAGCTTTGTTCACGGCCTTGGCTTCGGTCATGTCTTGCCACGACCAGAGACGGGACCAGGTCATGATGCATCGGCCTCGGCAGGCCTGAAGCTACGCCCGACCTCACCCATAATCAGTTCGGCTTGTCCGGCGCTGACGGGGAACGCATCCACGAGCATTTGGATGCCGCTGGCTCGCGGCAGAGTGCCGAGGGCGACGTTGGTTACAATCTGCATCATCGACGCCACTTGGGCACCGTTCAAACTGATCTCCTGTGGCGTATGATCACCACCTTCCGAGGAAGTAGACGGGGCAGACTCAGAGACAAGAGTTGGCGCTAACGCGCCGATCTGTTCTGCCGCCTTGATGTCCTCGTCGCGGATGCCGGTGAACCGGCCCGTGACGCGGCCTGCATCGCGCAGCTCGGCCAGGGACTGCTCCTCGGTGATCAAGCCTGCGGAGTACAATCCGGCCACGGCCTGAGCATCCTGCGTGGCGATGGTGGACTTGTCCGTTTCCGTGGGCTGCCACAGCGACTCGAACTCGAATTGTGTCCCCTCCGGCAAGGGGTTGCCCCACAGGCTCATGGCCATCACGGGCAGCAGTTTTTCCAGGGCCGGACGCAGATCGTCGTCCTGGGCCGTGGCGATGGTGTCGTAATAGGTGCGTAGGTCGGACTCACCGGTGGAGAACCCCTTGGGGCTTTGCCCCAGCAGACGCACCAGTGGAATTCCCGAGGCCCCGGAGATTTGCTCGGCAAAGGCCTGGAGCGCATCGTAGACCCCGGCGAAGGTCCAGTTGTGCGTCGTGAACGTGTCTTTGGCGTCCAGCAGCGTGATCCCTTCGTTGGTCTGCATCTGCCGGATCATGGTGAACATCTTGGTCAGGGCCTTCTCGGCCTGCCCACCGGCGGCAAGGATCTCGCGCAGGCCCTCGATTTGGATGACCCTCAAAAATGACTTGAGCATCATGTTGGCCGCGCCATGGGTCGCGCTGTCCAGGGCCAGGATGCGGTCATAGGCCCGCTCCACCACGGACGCGCCCCAACCTTGTTCCGCCTGGCGCTCGTGGTAGGGCAGCTCCACACCCACAAAGCGCATCACGCGGCTATGATGGAATTTGAGTGTGCCAAGACCTTGGGCGTCGTTGACTTCGTAGTATTCGGGATAGCCGAGCATGGGCCCCAAGTCCTTGACCACATGCGAACTCGGAGTGACCTGATGCCTATCCAGAACGAAGAGACCCCGGAAAGAATCCTGCCCCACGTCGGCGAGCTTGAGGGGGGACGCGCTGTCCGCACCGTCTATCAGGATCACGGCCACGGCCCCACCATAGAGCCGGGACCATTTGATGGCGTGGCAGAGCCGAGCCTCAACGCCCATACGCTGCATGTAGCGCAACAGTCCGTCCACTTGGCCGGGCTGCATTTCGGCCTGGATGTCGATGCCGCCACGGACCATGTCCTCGGCCACCACGTCCACCATGCGGCCAACGACCCAGCTGCTGCGATACATGGCGTCCAGGGAGGTGCGGTTGCTGGTCAGGTTCGCACCCTGCCTGTAGCCACCGTGGGCCAGGGC
>Ga0180008_1001371_pt1 | contig 15566 bp, 22 predicted proteins | sample MM_PW_MetaG_FD_121121 | JGI IMG/M metagenome (GOLD analysis project Ga0180008, IMG submission 121121) | Groundwater microbial communities from the Aspo Hard Rock Laboratory (HRL) deep subsurface site, Sweden - MM_PW_MetaG | ecosystem: Environmental > Aquatic > Deep subsurface > Groundwater...
AACCCTAGGCTCATTAGACTCACTAGCCCCAAGTGAACTAGACCCAGCAACTTCGCCTATATTTTATGAGACCAATGATTTAAGTAATCCCGACCCAATATTTGACATAGGCAGAAAACGGTCAGCTCGCTTTATGTGCCACTGGATGAGTAGGGCTAGACTTGAGATTACCGAGCTGAGGGCTGAGAGGTTGTGGGAGATAAGCGCTAGAGATTGTGAACGGGAAGGAATTGATGGGCGAAACATGCTTGACCCGTATATCAAAAATGACTTCCGTATTCTCTGGGACTCAATCAACGGCAAGAGGTATCCATGGTCTGGTAATGTATGGGTTTGGGTCATTTCCTTCAAAGTGATTGACTAAGTAGTGGATATGTGGTATACTACCCATATAAACTATAGGAGGGTAGGATGCAAAAGAACAGACCTAGTTATGAAGATGGAATTGAGCATTGGCTTTGCCCAACTTGTAGACTATGGCAAGTAAGAAGTAATTTTTATAAGGACAAAAGAACGGGCAATGGACTCAAATCTCAATGTAAAAAGTGCCATAACATCACAACCATTGAAAGCCGTGACAAGGAGAACTCTCGTAGAATCAACCGTGAACATATGAGGCGGGCAAGGGTAAGTAACCCCGAAAAGTTTAGGATAAGAGATATATTGCAAAGTAAAAAATAGAGAGATAAGGACAAAATCCAGATTAGATGTAGGTCTAAACTGAATAGAGCTGTTCTCTCGGGTAAAATATTGAAGCCATCAAATTGTTCTGAATGTGGAAAGATGAGGAAAATATCTGCACACCATGCTGATTATAATAAACCCTTAGAAGTCAGGTGGTTATGCTATGCTTGCCATGGCAAGCAAACTGTTAAGGACAATGGCAATGATTAGGCTCTGGGTAATAGGCTTTAAGGTGGTGAAAGAATGAAAAAGCTATGGAACATAATAGCAGACCTAGCAATAATCGTTGCCTACTCGGTCATCGTCTTTGTGGGATTTGTAGTTTGCATTATCGCGGTGACCGGGGCTGGCTTGTGGCACCTGGTTAGGGGTGAGAAGCATGACTGAGTGGAACGAAGTATTATGAAAGAACTATCATTATTTACTGGCGCAGGCGGTGGATTATTAGGAAGTTTACTATTAGAATGGGAGACAATAGGCTATGTTGAATACAATGAATACTGCCAGCGAATCATCAGGGCAAGAATTGACGATGGAATCTTGCACAACGCACCAATCTTTGGTGATATCAAATTATTCATTAGTGAAGGGTACGCCGAAGCATATAAGGGATTGGTTGACGTTATTAGTGGTGGATTCCCATGCCAGCCATTCAGTACAGCCGGAAGCGGGCAAGGTGAAGATGACACAAGAAATATGTGGCCCTATACCATTGAATGCGTCAGAATCATCAAGCCAAGATATTGTTTCTTTGAAAATGTCAGAGGACTACTCAGTGCCGGAGCCAATAGCGATAATCCAGAATGGGAATTGGGTAAAACTCCAGCAGACTTTGTTTCATACTTTGGAACCATTCTCTCAGACCTTTCCAATAGCGGGTATGATGGAAGGTGGAAAGTTATATCGGCGGCCGAAGTTGGAGCGCCGCATAAAAGAGATAGAGTCTGGATTGTTGCCTACTCCCAACAAGACAGTAGTATTATGCACAATGGAACACTGGGAGGAACGCAAACAAAGGTATCACAGAGGGGAGAGCAACTTTCTTCCAGGCCTCAAATTAGAGACGGCGCTTGGTGGTTATCCGAACCCGCTGTATGTCGAGTGGATGATGGGATGGCCAATCGGTTGGACAGAACTGAAGCCATTGGAAATGGACAAGTTCCGGAAGTGGTTAGAGCTGCATGGGAAATCCTAAATGCATAGATGTGGATTTAGACACCTGATAAAAGATAAGCCGTAAAGGGGTTGACAAATGTTACATACATCTGTTATTATAAGGACATTATGAAAACAGAGGATATTAAGGCACTCAGGAAAAAACTAGACATTACTCAAAAGGAACTGGCCGCTAGGATTGGTGTCGATACGCTCACTATAGGCCGGTGGGAACGTGGAGAGCGGCGACCTAGCCAGTTAGCGGTCAGGCAGCTCAACAGATTGGTTAAACGAGTAAAGGCGTGAAATACCCAAGACGTTATATGTATACGTCACACCACCAATATCATCTAGCCTTGAGGATATGGCGTAAATGGAACCGCAAACGTCTTGAAGGAACTGCATTATGATTAGCGACCCAATAGTTACACCACTATTGAACGGCTATAAGTTTCTCTGGTGCCAGGCTGATGAATGGGTAATGAAAATCAGTATAGAAAGGTTATCGGAGAGCAGGGGGTCTATATCAGGTGAGTTAAGTGTTGAACATATATTTGAGAGTAAGCCAACCATCAGCGGAATACGCTTCAACTTATCATCACAGCAGGCCCGCAATACTATCGCTAGAAGGTTAAAGGAAGCTGATTTTCTCCCCGAACTTGACTGGCTCCAGCTCATTGACCAAATCTGTGCCGAGACTATCAATAGGCATCGAGAGGGTGAGCCCTATCAGGAACTCTGGACCAGCGAAGATATACCGCCGCTAGAATACTTAATTGACCCCATTCTTATCAAAGGCATACCCACCGTCATATTCGGCGAGAAAGGTGTAACAAAATCCTACCTGGCGTTGCTGGTTTATATGACGCTCCTCCTACCTTGGCATGATAACCCGCTTGGTTTTACAGCACCGGATAAGGGCATCAAATCAATAATATTAGATTGGGAGACACCCGGCAAAATTGTCCAATGGAACGCCAAGAAATTACAGGAAGGCATGGATATACCGCCATTCCCTGTATACCACCGCCGATGTAACGCCTCATTGAACGATGACATCGAGCCAATTCTGGCAATGATAAACAAGGTTAAGGCCGAGGTAGTTATAATAGATAGCCTAGCCCGGGCCGCCGGTGGGGAGCTGAGCAAGGATACTGAAAACGCCAACAAGTTCTTCTCCGCCGTAGATAAGCTCAAGGTAACTGCCCTGATAATAGCTCAGACGTCAAAGGATACTGAGAGTAAAAAGAAAACCATTTATGGTAACGCTTTGTATACCTATTATGCCAGAAGCATCTTTGAGTTATGCAAATCTCAGGAAGCCGGCGAAGATGATATGAGTGTCGCCTTGTTTCACCGGTGGTCTAATCATACTAGGCTGCATAAGCCGATGGGCTTCCGATTTAGTTTTAACGGGGCGTCAACTAATGTCAAAAGGGAATCTATTGACATCCGTGAGTTTAAGGAAAAGATAAGCGGCAGACAGATAATCTTGGAGAACCTGAAACGTGGTGCCATGACAGTTGGTGAATTAGCAAGTGAAATGGAATGGCAGGAATCTAGTGTTAGTGTTGAGCTTTCCCGGCTGAAGACAAAGGATAAGGTAATAAAACTTGGGGATAGGAAATGGGGACTAAAAACTTAGCGTGTAAACGGGTATTTGCTAAGAAAGTTTTTGCTAAGTTTTTGCTAAGTTTATCCTCTATTTTAGATACGAACCTAGTAAACTTAGCAGCTAAGTTAGCTGGTAGAAACTTAGCAAAGCTACCCCTATTAGTATAATAGGGTAGCTAAGTTTCTGTTAAGTTTTATTAAATAAGGGTTGATTACAGGGGGAAGAAAGTCTAGCCCCTCTAGGGGGAAGGAGAATGAAATGGAATTAACAGAAGCACAGAAGGTGAAGGAATGATTGAGAAAATTAAGGAGATACTGTACCCTGAATGTTACGGAATAGGCTATTACTGTCATTGTCCTAATATTCCTCCTGCTTGGAGTAGTTGTGCGGGTTGCCAGGATAAAGCCCAACATATCCGCCAACTAGCCGAGGTGGAGTGTCAGGCCAGGGTGGATAAGTTATTTACTCAGATTGCGGAGCATATTGACTTAACGGGTAGCTGGTGGGAAAATCTTAAGAAGCGGGAAGGAGTAAGTGATGAAGATTCTGGCGATTGATCCGGGCACGCATTGCGGCTACGCCCTCAGCCCCTTCGAGTCCGGTGTATGGAACCTGTCAGTCGGGCGGCATGAGGGCGGCGGGATGCGGTTTGTTAAGCTGCGTAATTGTCTGATAAGGGTCTGTGCTGGTGTTGATCTGGTAATCTACGAAGAAGTAAGGCGACACCTAGGAACCGACGCGGCCCACATATACGGTGGCATAGTCGCTATCATCCAAGAGCATTGCGAATTGAAAGAGATACCATATCAGGGGGTACCGGTTGGCACTATCAAGAAGTTCGCAACCGGCAAGGGAAACTCCAACAAAGAGGCTATGCTGGCGGCGGCTCGGGACCGGTGGCCCGAGGTTGATATAGTGGATGACAACCAGGCAGATGCCCTCTGGCTGCTGGCCTGGGCACAGAATGAATATTGTGTAGAGGCTTAGGATGTGGTACGAAGACTACGGAATAACACGACCCTACTATGCCGATGATGCGGTGTGTATAGTTCATGGGGATTGTCGGGGGATACTCCCCTTAATACCCGATAAGAGTATTGATTTGGTGCTGACTGACCCGCCGTATGGTAAAGACATAGCTAAAACTGGAAAAGTAGGGGGAGAAAATCTAGCGAGTGTTAAACAGTATATAGCTTCAGATTGGGATAAAGAAAGACCCGATGGGGGGACGTTATATTTAATCAGGAGGATATCATTTAATCAAATCATATTCGGTGGTAACTATATGGCTGACTTATTGCCACCATCAAGTTGTTGGTTAGTGTGGGATAAAGATAACTCCGCTAACTTCGCTGATTGTGAATTGATGTGGACTTCATTTGATAAAGCAGTTAGGAAATATCTGTGGCGGTGGAATGGGATGTTGCAAGAACCCCAAAATAAAGAATATCGTTATCACCCCACCCAAAAACCCACAGGTTTATTAAAAGCTATCTTGGTAGACCATCCTGCAGATACGACATTAGATGCCTATATGGGTAGTGGCTCAACTCTAGTAGCTTGTAAATCATTAAACCGAAAGTGCATAGGCATAGAGATAGAGGAGAAGTATTGCGAGATAGCAGCCAAGCGGTGCAGTCAATCAGTAATGAGGTTAGAGGCTTAGGAGGTATAGTTAGGCGATGAATGTTCAACCGACTATGGAAGTGGATTATAGGCAAGCTGAGAAAACATTAAAGTTATGGCTAAAGTCTAAAGGTATGGGCATAATGAGCTGTCGGGATTGGGCTAGATGGCATTATAATAATCGCCCCTTCTGGTCTGTCTGGGGAATAGTTCACGGGAGCGCAAATAAGGTATTTACTGACTTTTGTGGAATCCATATATATGATGACGGTGAAGTAGCGATTATAGTAAAGAATAGTCCGAGTGAAACTGACTTAGAGGATTAGTAGGTTAGACACCTGAAAGGTAAGCCATGAGAAATAGGGAGATTAAATATCCTTTGTTCTTATGCCTGAAGCCGGAAGCCCAGCTTGCTTTAGCTCAGATGCAATGGGATATATACGGCCTAGTGATTAAAGAGGCTCTGATGCCCGAAGAGCCGATAATTGACACTGAGATTGAGAGCCTGGAAGAGATTGACCATATTATGAGAAAACCTCCGCGACATCATCGAGGGGATGCGTAGTGGCAAGGCCAAATGTCAAAGACTTCTATCCGCCCAGGGAAATATATTTTACCATTGATACCTCATTATGGCTGATACAAAACCTAGGAATACTCGGAGAAGGACATTGGCCGCCTGATACGTCGAGCTATATAGATCCTGGGATAATCAATAAGACCTCCAGCGGCAAGGCTCCCTTCGTCACACCGATAGAGTTTGCGGCAGAGATTGAAGCGAGGCTTGAAAAATGTGGGGTAGATGGCCTGATATTAGAGGCAATCGAATGTTGGGGGAAGAGCGAAGAGTCAATGTCGAAGTACCTTTGTATGCCCCTGTGGTCAATCAGGCGGCGATATAAGACGGCATTATACTATATATCAAGCGGACCAGCCAGAAGATGGCATACCACTAAGAAACGAGAGGGAGAAACTTACCGAGAATTTAAGCGGAGGCCGAAAGATAAAAGTAATAGACTAGCCTCCCCATAGGGGAGAGGAGGAGTATTGAAAAGGATACTTAGTTTTGGTGGCGGATTACAGACAACAGCCTTAGCTATTATGGTAGCCAAAGGTGAGATAGAAGTTGACGAGGTTGTCTTTGCTGATACAGGAGCCGAGAAACCAGAGACTTACTGGTATATGGAGAACTATATTAAACCGATAATTGACATTACAATACTTCCAGTAGAAAACGGGGGTCTTAAAGCATACTGCGAGAAGTATCGTATTGTACCATCTGTTGTGAATAGGTGGTGTACTAGGATATTTAAGGTAGAGCGTTTAGATAAATATGTAAATAGGCAGGGGATGATGATTGGCTTTTCTACTGACGAGATACAGCGTAGCCTAAATCCAATCTTTGAAGGGGACACATTTCCATTGATAGAAATGGGGGTATCGTCTGCTGACTGTTCACGGCTTATATCGGATTATGGCTATCCTGTACCAATTAAATCATCTTGTTACTTTTGCCCGTATCAGCGGTGGCCAGAATGGAACTGGTTGAAACGCAAACACCAAGATTTATTTGAGGATGCCATTAGATTAGAGGCGTTATTATATGAACGGAAGCCAGAATACAGGCACAGAACGGGGTTATTTGGGGGCAAGCCACTCTGGAAGTTAGCAAATGGTGAGCAGTACGAGTTTGGTTTTCCTGAAGAATATTCCTGTTGGAGTGGTCATTGTGGTCATTAGCCTCCCCATAGGGGAGAGGGAGGGAAGTTGCAACTATCCCCCGATATATGATATAATCCCCTTTAGTGGTGTAGCAACTACTAAAGGGGATTAATTTATGTGGGAGCTTAGTGTAATCGGCAGCACTTCCGTCTTTAAAACGGGCGGTACGGATTCAAACTCCGTAGCTCCCACCTATTTGATTGGGGAGTTGGCAGAGCGGCTTATTGCGACTGACTCAAAATCAGTTGGGGTGTGTACGCACCCCCGTCAGTTCGAATCTGACACTCCCCGCCCAATTTTCATTTTAACACATAGAAATTATTTGTACAAGAGGTGTATTTATTTAGTTGCATAAATAGAATACCACTTCTAAAGGTGTTTGTCAACTCCATGATAGGTAAGGTCATGGAGTTTTTGTTTATAAAGGCGATTGGTAGTAGGACGGTGGCGCAGTCTACTCTAATGAAAGGAGGAAACCACTATGTCAAAGATAGTGTGTAGACCAGAAAGAATTGGTAAACCAGGCCCTGATTGCGGTAGGTTGCAGTATAGAAAAGTAAACGAGTGTAAGTGTCATAGATAGGCACAAACCAAAAAACGATTGTAAAACAGGGATATTGACAAGCAATTACGACATGATGTATAGTGTAAAATAGGTGAGAAATATGAAGAAAACAGATTTAGCTTATATAGCAGGTATTATTGACGGAGAAGGTTGTATCCATATTCAACAGCGTAGCGGTAAAAATGGGTACCAGTTGCTTCTTAATGTTCCTAGCACTGATGAATGGTTACCTGCTTGGTTGAATTTTGCATTTGGAGGCAGTGTTTTCTTTCGTAAATCCTGTTTACCAAATAGACAAGATGTTTGGGTATGGCAAACATCCTCTAACCAAGCAAAGGCTTGCTTGGAAGCCATTTATCCTTATTTGAGATTGAAGCAACCGCAAGCTAAAATTGCTATTGAGTTCCAGCAGAATCGGCGCAGAGGTGGTTATAAAACAACTGAAGAGAAGCTTATCGCAGAAGCACAATATATATTAGTCAAAAAGCTGAAGCATAAAAAAGTGGTTTAATGGACTTAGCGATAGCTTATGAGGAGAGGCCGGCAACAACGCCGGTCTTTTCTTATTGGGGTATATGGATATACAGACGCTTGAAATCAACAAGATTAACCCGGCGGCATATAATCCTCGGCTTGACCTGAAGCCTGGTGACCCGGACTATGAGAAGCTCAAGAAGTCAATAGCCGAGTTCGACATGGTGGAGCCGCTTATATGGAATAAGAAAACAGGCAACCTTGTTGGCGGCCACCAGCGGTTAAAGATATTAAAGGATAGGGGCGATACGCAGGTTGAGGTATCAGTGGTTAACCTCGATGAGACAAAAGAAAAAGCCCTTAATCTGGCACTCAATAAGATAAGCGGCGACTGGGACTTCCCGAAGTTAAAGGACTTACTGCAGGAGCTGGACACTGGCGACCTCGACATGGAGATAACAGGCTTCGACCTCAAAGAGATTGAAGACCTGATGACTCAATTTCACCCAACAGAAGCTGATTTACCGACATTGCTTTCAGTTCCTGACTTTGAAGGGGAAGACACCAGGGGGGATTATTTACTCCTGGCTTGTAGTGATAGGACAGGGCGTTCCTTTTGGCTAGAGCGGCTTGGCATAAAGGAATTTCCAGAGGGGAAGCGTATAATAACCACTAAGGATTTAGATGGACTACTATAATTCACCGAGATGGTCTGGTGAGGTAGCTGATTGCTCAATGCCCATGACTTTTGACCAATATAGCAACTGTGCCTATAAATGTCTCTATTGTTTCAGTAATTATCAAAGGGGCATAGGAGCGGGGAAGGAAAACTACTTTGCCAATGAAGTGAAACCAATTAGCGTAAGTCATATAAAAAAGATGTTTCTTGAGCCAGATTCTACACACTTTGGGGAGTATATAAAGAGGCGGATGGTGATGCAGTGGGGAGGACTGAGTGACCCATTTTGCCTATTTGAACAGAAATACGGCGTGGGTTTGGAGTTATTAAAGTTCTTTCGTGAAATTGACTATCCTATATGCTTTTCCACAAAGGGGACGTGGTGGCTGGATGATGAGAGACATACTGAGTTATTCAGGGATAATCCTAACTGGAATGTCAAAGTTACCATTATCACTTTGAATGAGCGATTTGCCAAAGCCATAGAAAAAGGTGCACCATCCTCGGGGGAAAGGTTAGAAGCAATAAGTAAGATAGCCAAATTGAATTGCGGAGGTGCCACACTTAGATTTCGACCTTTCATGTTTGGCATATCTAACCCTAGACACAGAGAGCTCGTGGCGAGGGCTGCTGACATGGGGGCTACGGCGGTGAGTTTGGAATTTTTCTGCCTGGAACAGCGTAGCCCTGAATTACGCCAAAATAGATTGCCTATAATATCCGATTTGGTCGGTTTTGATTATTTCGAATTCTATCGTAAATATTCTGTGCTTGGTGGGTATCTCCGCCTCAATAGAAATATAAAGAGACCATTCGTGGATGACATAGAGGATGAGACGCACAAGCATGGTATGCGGTTTTATGTATCTGATGCCCACTTTAAGGAACGATGTGACAACGGGTCATGCTGTGGGCTGTCCTCTGACTGGAATTACAGCCGGGGGCAATTCTGCGAGGCATTAGTTATATGTAAAAAAGACGGAATGGTTTCATGGTGTGATATATCAGGGAAGATGGAGCACTTGAAATCCGTAGTATTACATAGAGCACTCAATTTGATGACACCCAAGAAGGGAGTTAGGTTTATTGGGTTTACCCTGTTTGATTATATGCGCTGGCTATGGAATAACCCGAAGGCTGGACAATCCCCATATACGATGTTTGAGGGTGTTATGAAGCCCATGGGATTGGATGAAAACGGGGATTTAATATACGAGCTAGACAGGGCAAGGCTCTAATTTGGGCAACCAGTCAGGATTTTGATAACCGACCAAGGCAACTTTCAAAACCTTTTTCTTGGGCTTAGTTTCAAAGTCTACCCTCAGATGTCGGAGAGTCAAGAGTACATTGATTTGCATAGCCTCTGGTAGCTGTGTGAAAACAACATCTGGATGCCATTGCCTAAAAGCTGATATGTGCTGTTTTTGGAGAGCTCGTATTCGGTTCTGCCAATAAAGAACACAGCGCAAACGCCTCTCTGACCATGAGGGATGAGCAGTTTGCATAATTTCAATATATGAGGCAAAATCAAATTCTGTAATCAGGAACCAATGCCTCTTGGTGAGGTCAAAGAAATTATTGGCGACAGGAGCAAATGGTGGGCAATGGCTTTTCTTGCCGTGATTTGGACATCCATTGGGATGATCGGGATAAGGTAATTGACACCAACACCCCACCCGGTCATCAAAACAAAGCCTATCGGTTATATCAAGGGATGAATGTTTAACATTAAGCATAATCACCTCCTTATGTTAAGCTAATTAAAGCTAACTCGGGGGATTTTGTCAAGTGGCACCTCTATACAAGACAAAAGTATTTTTGGCAAACAGGCGGTGAGAATTGCAGCCGCTAATGAAGTGTAATATATGCGGTAAGATATTAGAACCTACTGACACCATTAAACATAAAGAGAAAACAGGGCATAACTCATGGACTATGCTAAAGAGGACAGAGGTGGTGAGGATAGATGACAACTAATGGTACTGGCTACAACGGCAACGGCAGGCCGAAGATAAATATAGACTGGAAACAGTTTGAGGCTTATTGTGCCGTTCAATGTACACTAAGAGAAATAGCTGATTACTTTGACTGCTCCGAGAAGACCATAGAGAGAAAGGTTAAAGAGCAGTATGGTTGTCCTTTTGCCAGTATTTTTAAGCGTAAACGGCAAAAGGGCTTAATGAGCCTTCGTGCTAACCTGTTTAAACTAGCTGAGAAGCAGGGCAATGTGGCTATATTCCTGGCCAAGAACTGGCTGGGGATGGTGGATAAGATGGAGTTAGCTAATCCAGAAGGGGAGAGTTTTAGGGTAGAACATGATGCCAAAGGAAAACTCATTAGCATGTTTGATAGCCTCGCAGCCCGAAGACGAGAGACGCAAGAAACTGAACAAGCTGACGGAGAAGGAAGCTGAGGCTCTTATATATGACTGGACTGTATGGGCAAGGCCAAAGCAATTACCGCCTGACTGGGCATGGTATGTATGGCTATTGCTTAGTGGGCGAGGTGGTGGTAAAACCCGTGCCGGGGCCGAGCTAATTCTAAAATGGGCAAGAGAAGGATATAGCCCGATAGCCCTAGTAGGCCAAACTAAAGCCGATGTTCGGGACACTATGGTGGAGGTCGGCGACTCGGCTATATTGAATATATGTCCACCCTGGTTTAGGCCAGAATATGAACCATCTAAACGGCGATTGACATTCCCCAATGGCGTACTGGCTATTATATATTCCGGGGATGAGCCAGACCAGCTCAGGGGCCCACAAGAGCAGAAGGCTTGGGTAGACGAAATAAGCAAATTCCAATATCCCCAAGATACATGGGATAATCTAATGTTTGGCCTCAGGATAGGTGATAACCCGCAAGCTGTAGTTACCACCACGCCCCGCCCTATCAAAGTAATAAAGGATTTAGTAGCTGATAGTAAGACAGCGGTTACCCGGGGACATACCTTAGAGAATAAAGATAATCTGGCCCCGCCGTTTCTGGCTTATATACTCAGAAAATATGAAGGCACCAGACTCGGCCGGCAGGAGCTGGCCGGCGAGATACTAGATGATAACCCTGCCGCCCTCTGGAAGCGGGACAAGATAGATGAGTTAAGGGTAACAAACTATCCCCCACTATCTAGGGTAGTAGTTGCAATCGACCCACAAGGGGCGGATAACGAAGAGACGGCGGATACTGGTATTATCGTTGCTGGCATAGCTAATGTAAGTGGGATTCTACATGGCTATATACTGGCAGACCTTACGCTTAGCGGTTCACCTGGCAGATGGGCTAGTGCCGCAGTTGCAGGCTATCATAGCTTCAAAGCTGATAGGGTGGTAGCCGAGGTGAACTTTGGCGGTGACATGGTGCAGGCTACAATTAAAACAGTTGACCCATCAGTACCTTTCAAAGCCGTACATGCCAGCCGAGGTAAGCTAATCAGGGCGGAGCCAGTTTCAGCATTATATGAGCAAGGTAGGATTCACCATGTAGGATTCTTTCCAGACCTTGAAGACCAGATGTGCGAATGGGTGCCAGGTATGAAATCACCCGACAGATTAGATGCTCTGGTTTGGGCTATAACCGAACTGATGCTTGTTAATAGCGAATGGAGAGCGCTATAGAAGGAGAATTATGAATAGTAATACCATTGAGATGTATTATTCTGACACCACTGATTTGGATGCCGTGAGGTGTAGGTGTGGAAGTATTGACTTTGAATATACACAGACAAGGAAGTTTTGTGTACGGTGCGGGTTGGTTGCCGAGAAATCATACTTAATAACGGCGAGTACAACGTTTTTATCTGTTGAGTGCTAGGAGTGCTTTATGTCTATATTTACGCCAATTAGAAAAGCATTACAGAATATGATTTTCCCCTCCGGCTATTCCTCATTGCTTACCATGCCCCGTAGTGGTTTTAATTATGCCGATGAAGTTAATGGCTATCAATCGGCTATCATCATGGCCTGCGTCAACTGGATACAACGGACATTCCCCGAAGCCCCTGTATATCTCAGAAAGCGTAATGCTGACGGCTCCTGGGATGATATATTCGACCATGCCATGCTCCAATTACTAGAAACACCAAACCCATATTATGACGGCTTGCTATTGCAGCAGGCCACTGTAGCTGACTTCACCATAGACGGGAATGCGTACTGGCGGAAGATACGGTCGGCTGCTAATAGGGTAGTACAACTATGGTGGATACCCTCGACTCTTATCGAGCCGTACTGGGGTTATAGCACGACCGAATATATTACGTCTTATAAATATTCCCCTGGGGGATTCCCCGAGGATGTTCCAGTTGAGGATATAGTGCATTTCCGTAATGGGCTGGACCCGCAGAATATACGCAAAGGATTATCACCTCTCAAATCATTATTCAGGGAAATCTTTACCGATGATGAGGCAGCCAATATGACCGCTGCCCTGCTGAAGAACCTCGGTGTGCCAGGTGTGGTTATATCGCCAAAAGACGGCCAGGGGTCAATGAACGCAGAAGGGGCTCAGGAGATTAAAGACTGGTTTAAGAAAACCTTTACCGGAGATAGACGGGGTGAGCCACTGGTTATGAGTGCGTCAACTGAGGTGGGTCAATTCGGATTCTCACCTCAGCAGATGGACTTGAAGGCATTACGGAGAATACCCGAAGAGAGAATATCAGGGGTGCTGGGTGTACCGGCTATTGTGGCCGGGTTAGGTGCCGGGCTTGACCGCTCCACGTTTGCCAACTTTGCCGAGGCCAGGGAGATGGCTTACGAGAGCAACATAATACCATCGCAGAGAATATTGGGGGCGGTGATTAAAAAACAACTATTAACTGAATTTGAACAGGACACAACGTTATGGCAGGTATCCTTTGATTTATCAGAGGTCAGGGTATTACAAGAGGACGAAAACAAGAAGGTCGAGCGGGTTGGGAAGATGGTAACCGGTGGATTCCTAACAGTAGCTGATGCACAGCGGGAGACCGGCATGCCGGTGGATGAGACACAGAATGTTTATTTAAGACCAATGATGCTGATGCCGGTGCCTGCAGGAACTAAGTCAGCCAAAACAGACGCACTACAATTGAAATCTGAGGGCTTAACCGAGGAGATGAAGTCAATCCTATGGAAGCGGGTTGACCAGCAGCGTGTAGCATGGTGGGGTGTTGCCAGTAAACAGGTAGAGCCCCTGTATGATGCCGAGGGTGATGCCGTAGTAAGTGCTGTTAAAGGCAAGTCGCCTGCTAAGATGGCCGCTGCCGCTGAGGCGGCTATCAACAGTAATAAGCCTGACTGGCTAAAGATGATGACTAAGCTCCTGACCAATATCATAGATGACTTCGGCGGTGATACGGCTGAGGACTTCGGAGGCACAAAGGTTAGAACTATAGTCTGTTCTAACTGCGGTGGTGACAGGGTAGAGGTGGACGGTAATAAATATATATGCGTAAATTGTCATGAAGAAGCTACGCCGATTTATACCAAGGCTGAAAAGTGGACATTTGACCCGACAACCGCTGCTATCAGGAAGTGGATTAAACAGCATGGGGCTGAGGATGTCGTTACTATACTGGCGACAAACCTTGATGATGTAAAAAGAGTTATCCTGGCCGGGGTAGATGAAAGCCAATCAACCGCCCAGATAGGTCGTAACCTTCGTCAGTTTTATACAGACAGATCGCCATTCAAGGCGATGAGAGTGGCCAGGACTGAGGTAACAAAGGCTTCGTCTTTTGGCACACAAGAAGCCGCCAAGCAATCGGGGGTAGTAGAGACAAAGACCTGGCTGACCAGCAGGGATGATAGAGTTAGAGATGAGCATGAGGCGATGGATGGTGAGTCGGTTAAACTCAATGAAGTATTCAGCAACGGGCTGGAATATCCCAGCGAGCCGATGTGCAGGTGTGTACTGACGTTTCATACAGGGAGGTAAATCATGGGAGCACCGCCAGTTATCATTGACTTGAGGCTTTGTACATGGCCAGAGATGGAGGCTACACCCAAACTAATAGAGAGAGAACATCGAAAATTGCACAATGAACGAGTAAGCCATATTCATATAGATGGTAGCTTAGATAAATACCCAAATTAAAGGGAGATAAACCAATGCTCTGCTACTATTGCCAGAAGTGCGAGAGATTTGTTTTGATTATGATAGGCTGTTTTCTGCATCCTCATCTCGGAGAACAGACTTGCTATATATGCCGTAAATGTGGCGGCATGGTATATGCCAAAGAGCAGGGAGGTAAATATGCCAATACCTAGGCCAGCTTCTGAAGAGCCAGAAAAGGAATTTATAATCCGCTGCATGGGCGATGAAACTATGACAAATGATTATCCTGAAAGCGACCAGCGCCTTGCTGTGTGTAATTCACAATGGGAAAACAGGGAGGGTAAGTCAATGGATATTATAGAACGAAAAACAGTAACGATAGAACTGGATGACGCTACAGAGGGCAGCTTTGTGGCCCGCATTGCCACCTTAAACGTGATAGACAAAGACGGCGATGTCACCCTGCCCGGAGCTTTCCCAAGTGGTAAGGAGATATTGGTTTCTGCTTATATGCATGGTAGCTGGATGGGTACGTTGCCTGTTGGTAAAGCGGTTATCAAAGAATCCGGCGAGGATGTACTAGCTGAGGGCCAGTTCAACCTCAAGTCAGATATAGGCAAAGAGCATTACGAGACTGTCAAGTTCTCCGGAGGTCTGACTGAGTGGAGTTACGGCTTCAAGGTGTTAGCCGAGGGAAGCGAGAAGGAACTTGAAACGTGGGCCACTGACCATGACGGAGCCAGACCAGTTCGTATTCTCAAGAAAAACGAGCCAATTGAAATATCACCTGTATTGCTGGGCGCTGGCATAGATACGGCCACACTTGCAATTAAGAATGATAAGACTACCTATGCTGACCAGGCTGAGGCGGTGCTTGCTGCCGTCGTTGATATGGTCACTCGAACCAAGTCGCTTGCTGACTTGCGTTTGAAAGAGGGTAGAGTCCTATCTTCAGCGAACCGAGACCGCATGAAGAAGTTACTCGAACTGCTCTCGGGGGTAGCATCCGA
>Ga0180008_1001372_pt1 | contig 15563 bp, 13 predicted proteins | sample MM_PW_MetaG_FD_121121 | JGI IMG/M metagenome (GOLD analysis project Ga0180008, IMG submission 121121) | Groundwater microbial communities from the Aspo Hard Rock Laboratory (HRL) deep subsurface site, Sweden - MM_PW_MetaG | ecosystem: Environmental > Aquatic > Deep subsurface > Groundwater...
AAAGACAATAGAATTAGATTCAAGAGCAATAATAAAAGAAGAATTTAATATAAATCTTCCAATAGACACGCAAGAAGGAGATCATACAGCAAATATAATGTTCTACAAAGATAATAATCTTGTTGCAAACCAGACAATAATATTAACAATAGGTTCCTATAGTGGAGTCAGGGAAATTTTAACAAATGATAATTCAATACTAATAAAAAAAGAAATAGTAAAAAAAATTAATGATGGAAATTCAATTGGATTTGAAAAATATGTTAAAACACTTACACTGACAGAAAAATTATTTACAACTACAACTCCAAAACCAGATGATATTACAAAAAGTAATGGTAATTATATACTAACATGGAATATTAAATTAAATCCTGGAGAAGAACAAGATATAGAAATAGAGACTAATTATAGAATTCCATTAATAATTCTTATTTTAGCAATAGGATTAATTATCTTATTATATTTTATGTTAAGAAGAGATGTTATAATAATAAAAAAAGCACTAGTATCTGGAAGACATAAAGGTGTTTCAAAACTAAAAATGATTATTACTTTGTATAATAAAGGAAATAAGAAAATAACTAATATGAAACTAATGGAAAGGATTCCTAATGTTACAGAAGATCCAAATGATTTTTCAGAAAAACCTTTCAAAATAACTAAGGGAAATACACTTAATCTTGTATGGAAGATTGATGAATTAAATCCAAAAGAAGAAAGAACAATCAGTTATAGATATGGTTCAAGATCATTAGTAAAAAAATTACCTGAAACAATGGCACAGTATGTACAAGGTTCAAGAACAGTTGTTTCAAAATCTTCAAGGATAAAATTAAGATGAATTTATATGAACAAATAACTTTAGTTGTATTCATTCTACTAGGAATATTTTTATTAACAAGAAAAAGAACAACTAAATTTGACAAGGAATATTATGAAGTATTGAATTCTAAAAAATATAAGGTTAAGGATCAATATAGTTAAGAATGAAAATAAGATTAATATTTGCCTGGTATGATTTTTGGGTTGGATTTTACTATGATAAAAAGAAAAGGATATTCTATTTCTTTCCAATGCCAATGTTAGGGATAAAATTTATTTTTAAGAAACAATAATTTTAAATATTAACTAAATTCTGGATTATATCCCACCATAGCTCAACGGTAGAGCGCACGGCTGTAGTTAAGAACATTGTTCGATCTTAGGCTAATTGCCAGAAATGAAGAACAATCAGCCGATCCCGTGAGGTTCCCGGTTCAAATCCGGGTGGTGGGACCATTTTTTAACCAAAAACTTTATAATTAAAAGAAAAACAAAAATTTCTATGCCCTGGTTGTGTAGCGGTTAGCACATAGCCCTGTCGAGTAAGCTTTTAAAAGTTAACAAAGAAAGGCTATAGCCCGAGTTCAAATCTCGGCCGGGGCGCTTTTTATTTAAAATTAAAAATTATTTTAAAAAGAAGAGTGAGAGAATATGTCTCTCAAAGCTAAATTAATTCAACATTTTAGAAAATAATCTGGATAAAGAATCATCATCTGCAATTTGAATAAAATCCTCAGAGGGTATAGGGAAAAAAGACTCTCCAGATTTATTTGAAATACGTTCAGTTACTCCAGATTCTATCACTTTCGAAATAGGAATCCATAACCAAGTTTTATAATCAAAATCTTCATTTGAAATTACATACCAAATATGAAGATTAAATTTTCTCTGAAGAGAAGAATAAATCTTTGTTTCTTCAACATCAACAGGATAATTTTTATAATTTGGAGTTATCTTTTTATACTTGACATCAACAAATATTAATCCTAAATTTGGAATTAAAATCATAAAGTCTGGTCTTTTTCCTGAAAATGAATCTTTAAATGAAGCAGAAAAAGAATCTATATCTTGTTTTATATAAAAATAAGGAATTCTATGTTTATCTAACCATTCCTTAAACCTTTTTTCAGTTTCTTCGCCTTTTTGTTTACTCTCACTATCATAATTCATAATAAAATAATATAAAGTATATATTTAAACTTATTGACTTTTAATTATATAAAAATCTATTTAAACTTAGAAGAATTACAAATTTCATGAAACCCTTTAAACCAAAAAAAGTAAAACTATTCATAGGATTAATGTACAAAGATAAAAATATCTTAAACAAAATAATAAAATTATTAGAAAATAAATTTGGATTTATACAAGATTCAATAGAATATGATTTTAATTATACTAATTATTATGAAAATGAATTTGGAAAAGACTTAAAGAAAAGATTTATAGTATTTAAAAATTCAATAAACCCAGAATTACTTGTAAATATTAAATTATTTACTAATAATATAGAAAATAAATTCTCAAAAAATAATAAAAGATTAATTAATATAGATCCAGGTTATTTAAACAAGCAAAAATTAATTTTAGCATCTGCAAAAGAAAGATATAACAGAATATATTTAAAAAAGGGGATATATGCAGATTTAACTTACTTCTTTAATAAAAATAATTGTATACTACTAAGAAATACATTTCCAGATTTTAAAAACAAACAAGTACAAAAATTCTTTATAAAAATAAAAAATTCATGCATAGGTTAAGAAAAATTATTTTTAGGCTTTTAGTAACTGCAGACTAAACATCTCGTTACCTTGATGCGTACATCTCAGTCCTATCAATCTTGTCTTCTACAAGAGCCCTAAATGTGTGTCTCTTTTCGCGGTGGGCTTCGAGCTTAGATGCTTTCAGCTCTTATCCCTTGGGACGTGGCTGCTCTGCATGCCTTGTCAGACAACAGATACACTAGAGGTCCCGGACCATCGTTCCTCTCGTACTAAATGCTCCTTCCACTCAGACACACTACACCTCCGCTAGATATTATACATACTGCTTCACAGCGTATTGAACCCAGCTCACGAGCCTTTTTAATGGGTGAACACCCCCACCCTTGGCCGCTTCTGCACGGCCAGGATAAGGCGAGCCGACATCGTCGTAGCAAACCGCGCCGTCGCTGTGGGCGCTTAGGCGCGACAACTCAGTTACCCCCGGAGTAGCTTTTCTGTTAGCCCTGGCCCCCAACAAAGAGGCACAGGGGTTCGCTAGACCCAAGTTTCCTTTCTGCGTTCTTTATTAGTCAGAACACAGTCAAGCCAGCTTTTGCTCTTGCACTCCACTCAGGATTTCTAAACCTGATGAGCTGACCTTTGGGCTCTGCTGATATATTTTCAGCAGAGTGCCGCCCCAGCCAAACTGTCCATCTAATAGTGTCCTTTCTTTCAAAAGTTAGCAATACAAATTTTAAAGAGTGGTGTTACACATTTTGCCTATGTTCAAACTAGCGCCTGAACCTTAACAGCTCCCACCTACACTATACAACAAAACACGTACCACAATAATAGACTACAGTAAAGCTTCACGGGGTCTTTACTTCCCACTGGAGGACTCCGGCCTTTGCACCGGAATAGTGTGTTCGGGGGGATCAAGTTAGGGACAGTGACAACCTCGTTATGCCATTCATGCAAGTCGTCAATAAAACGACAAGGTATTACGCTACCTTAAGAGAATTATAGTTATTCCCGCCATTCACTAGTCCTTAAATCCCTTGAAAAGGACATTCGGATACTAGCATTGGGCAGACCTCACCTTCCATACTCACCTTTTAAGGGTTGCGGAAAGCTATGTTTTTGTTAAACAGTCGGGCCATCTTTGTCACTTCGTCCTGTAATCGCCTTCAAAGAAGACAATCGCAGGAATCCCTTATTCCAAAGTTACGGGACTAATTTGCCGAGTTCCCTTAACTTGATTACTCCCTCATACCTTAGGCTTTTCACCTAGGGGCACCTGTGCTGGTTCTGGGTACGATTAACTAGATTTCTTATCGATTTCTTTTTCACGGACTCTCGGTATCAACTAAACAAACTCGAGGTTTGCTCATCCTAGATTTAATCAAGTTCTCATTATTACAATACTCCCTTGATTTGTTCTAATTAACATTCCAGACAAGAAATGTTAGCCTAACCCAAAGCATCAGAAATCGATCTTTTGTCACCAAATGTATCTAATTAGTAAAGGAATCTTAACCTTTCTCCCTTTCCCATTTTTCCAATTAGGTAATGGTTAGGATCGACTTACTCTCAGCTGATTTACATTGCTGAGAAACCCTTGCCCTTTCGGTACCAAAGATTCTAACTTTGTTTTGCTCCTTACTACTACCAGGATTCTCATTTCTACTCGGTCCCTTCTTTCTCACGAAAAAAGTTCTACCCAAATAGAACGCCTGCCTACCATAATCTTTTAAGATATCTATAGTATCGGTAACTAGTTTAGCCCCGTCCATTTTCAGGGCACATAATCTTGACAGGTGAGCTATTACGCTTTCTTTAAAGGGTGGCTGCTTCTAAGCCTACCTCCCTGCTGTCTCTGATTATATACACCTTTGAACCTTTAACACTTAACTAGTATTTAGGGACCTTAACTATAGTCTTGGGTTGTTCCCCTCTCGGATTGCAAGTTTACCCCGCAACCCCGTTTCCTAAAATCTTAGACGCTTAAAAATTCTGAGTTTGACGAAGAATCGACCTGTTTCCAGGCCTAAACCCTAAATCAGTATCTCTACCTCTTAAGCTATCTCATTTAAGACTAGACTAAAATCTAATTCGGCAGGAACCAGCTATCACCAGTTTCGATTGGTATTTCGCCCCTAATCCCAAGTCAGAAGAACGCATTCTCACAGAACCTCTTAAGGCCTCCATCTCATTTTAGAGAGATTTCACCTTGCTCAGGATTAGATCAACTGGTTTCGGGTGATATCCAAGTGACTTAAGACATTTTCATATCTTTTTCCTCGCAAGCTGCGAAATATTGTTTTCACTTTGGTTACTTATTAAAATTAACCTCGCCACTCAGACAAACTCCCTGGTCCGTTATTCGAAACGTACGATGCAACTCCTTAAAGCCGCATCATACTATCACCATTAGGTTTCAGGATCTTTTAACTCTCTGTCAAGAGTTCTTTTCAAAATTCCCTCACGGTACTCTTTGCGCTATCAGACTTGAATTATATTTAGAATTAGAAGTTGATGACTCCTAACTTCTGGCCCAAAATCCAATGAGCCATACTCAAGATACTCGTACTTCCTTACAATCTTAAATTACGGGACTATCACCCTCTATGGTATTTCTTTCCAGAAAACTTCATCTCAATGAAGAGGAATAAAAACGAGTCTTTTAACACCACATTTCTTTTATATTTCTACAAAAGATTCGGTTTGTTCTATACTGCTTTCTCTCGCTGATAATAACAGCATCTCTATTGATTTCTTTTCCTGTGGATACTAAGACGCTTCAATTCTCCACGTTAGTTATCTTCTCAGATTTTCTTTCGAATCGAAGTCGAATTCAAGAACCCTTGGTTCTAAGGTTGCATGCACCTCCCCAAGGAATATCGTAGCTTGCCACGCTCTTCTTCACTTTTCAAGCTTAGTCTTCCACCTAATGGTTGAAGCAATTTTTCTTAACCTATGCATGTTTAATGATAAACATTAAACCTAAAATCCAAACTTAACGTTTTGGATCAGCATTATTTCTTGATATTCTTTTATGGACCTGTCGGGATATTCATAACTTTTTATAAAAGTTTATTTTGAACCCGAAACCCCCACCTTTCTAGTTATGAAACTTTTTAAAAAGTTTCTTGCAAGGGTGATGCTCTACCATTGAGCTACAGGCCCACTATTTTATATGAGCATTCTAAGCATTGGCAATTAAAAATATAAGGAGGTGATCCATCCGCAGGTTCCCCTACGGATACCTTGTGACGACTTAGCCCTCCTTGTTGGACCTAAATTCGAGTCAATCCTAAAATTAAATCTCATTTAGATTCTACTCGGATGGCTTGACGGGCGGTGTGTGCAAGGATCAGGGACATATTCACCGTTTACTGATTATAAACGATTACTACGAATTCCGTTGTCATGAGGACGAGTTGCAGCCCTCAATTCAGACTTAGATAGAGGTTCGGGGATTAGCTTCTCTTTTCAGAGTTGCAACCAATTGTCTCTACCATTGTTGCGCGCGTGTAGCCCAGGATATTAAGGGCATACTGACCTATCGTTGCCCACGCCTTCCTCCTATTTTCACAGGCAGTCCTTATATTGTACTCATTCTTCAAGATGAAATGTTAGCAAATATAAGTGTGGGTCTTGCTCGTTACCAGACTTAACTGGACACCTTACGGCACGAGCTGACGACGGCCATGCACCACCTCTCGGCTTGTTAGGTAAAACCTTCAATCTGACCTTCATTCTGCCGTCGACCCTGGTAAGGTTCTCGGTGTAGAATCCAATTGAACCGCACGCCGCACTCGTTGTAGTGATCCCCCGCCAATTCCTTTAAGTTTCAATCTTGCGACCGTACTTCCCAGGTGGTTAGCTTAACGTCTTCACTTAGGCACTGCACAATCTCAAGGAATATGCAACACACAGCTAACAGCGTTTACAGCTAGGACTACTCGGGTATCTAATCCGTTTTGCTCCCCTAGCTTTCATCCCTCATCGTCAAGTCCGTTCTAGACAAGTGCCTTCGCCATTGGTAGTCATCCAAGGATTATAACATTTAACCGCTCCCCTTAGATTACTCTTGTCTCTTCCCGGCTTCAAGTCTGCTAGTATCTTTTGCACGTTGTTAAATTAAGTTCAACAATTTCACAAAAGACTTTTCAAACCGACTACGGATGCTTTAGACCAAATAAACGTGACTACTACTTGTGGCGCTGGTGTTACCGCGGCGGCTGGCACCAGTCTTGCCCACCACTTATTCTTCAAGGTTTTTACCCTTAACAAAAGCCTATACAAAGTATAAGCACTTGGAATTCCCTTATCACACTTTCGTGCATTGTAAAGTTTTCCAGCCTGCTGCATCCCTTAGGACTAGGGCCAGTATCTCAGTGCCCTTCTCGGGGCTATCGCTCTCACGACCCCTACTGATCTAAGGCTTGGTGAGCATTTACCTCACCAACTACCTAATCAGCCGCCAACTCATCCTTAGGCATTGCTTTTAAACAAGAGAACATTCCAGTTTCTTTTGTCTATCAGGTATTAAAGTCAGTTTCCCAACATTATCCCTGACCTAAGGTTAGATTATCGACGTGTTACTGAGCCTTATGCCGGTGTATTGCTACCCCTAACTTGCATGGCTAAGTGGAACTCCAATAGCAGTAGTCTCCCGCAGGATCAACGGGAATTTACGCAAGATATTTTATTATTAAATCACTGCCAATTTGCTCATGCTCATACTCAAATATAACATTCAAGTATTCATTTAATGTTCTAAAAAGAACATCAAGAAATTTTGGAAAATAATTAAATTATCTTCCTCATCGAATAGAAACTTTAAGTCTATAACTGATATATAAACCTTTTGTTCAGAATTATCTTGCTTTTAATCTTCTTTTCTTTTTTCTAATCTTCTTACGCTGCCACTTCCATCTCATCTGCCCTTTTTTTTTCCAGCGCCTACTTGATCTTTTCATATTAAAATAGAAAAAATTTAATTTATAAATCTTTCTGAGATGAATATAATGAAGTATTTTCTAATTTAGACAAAAAATTTTAATTTAAGAAATAATTATTCAATAATTTCTATTGCTATCTGAACACCTTCAGGTATAGGAACACGCATTACTAATTTCAATGCTCTCTCATCAACACCAAGTTCAATTAATCTCTTATGAATTCTCATCTCATAATTATCAAAAGATGCTTTTCCATTTCCACACGGTGATTTTCTTGTTGTCAGTTTTAATTTTTTATTTGGCAATGGTATTGGTCCACTTATACTAGTACCAGTTTTTTCAGCAATACCTTTAATATAATCACAAATCTGATTGATTTTACTTATTTCACTGCTTGCTATATTTATTCTTGCTTTTTGCATAGAAAATTGTTATATAATTAGTTTATAAAGATTATTGTTTAGCTTTGAACTTTTCTTAAAAAGAAAACTTCAGAAAAGAAACTGAACTTTTCTTAAGAAAAAAATTTCAGAAAAAGAATTTATAATACTTTTTTCACGTAATCAATGCACATTCCAGCTGCAACAGTAGTACCTGCATCTCTTACTGCAAATCTTGCCATGTGTGGAATTTCAGATTGCTTTTCAATAATCATTGGTTTTGTTGGTTTTATTTTTACAATAGCTGTATCTCCATTCTTTAACATATCTGGATGTTCTTTTATTGTTTCTCCAGTTGATGGATTAATTTGTTTTACTAATTCAACAAACTGGCATGCTATTTGTGCTGTGTGAATGTGAAATACCGGTGTATAACCAACAGTTAGTACAGTTGGATGATTTAATATTACAATTTGAGCTGTAAATTCTGAAACAACAGTTGGTGGACTGTCTGCATGACCTAAAACATCACCACGTGCAATATCTTTTTTATTAATTCCACGTACATTAAAACCAACATTATCACCTGGAAGTGCTTCTGTTAATTGTTCGTGATGCATTTCAATTGATTTAACATCTCCTATAACACCCTTACCTTCTCTTGCTGGCACAACAATTACTTTATCATTTAATTTCATAATTCCAGTTTCAACTCTTCCAACTGGAACAACACCAATACCCTGGATATTATAAACATCTTGAATAGGTAATCTTAATGGTAATTTTGTTGGCTTTTCAGGCTCCTTGAATAAATCTAATTGTTCTAGTAAAGTTGGACCTGTGTACCAAGTCATATTTTCTGATTTTTTAACAACATTATCTCCTTTTAAAGAAGCAACTGGTATTACATTAACCTCATCAATCTTGTACTGAACACTTTTTAATAAAGCTTGAACATCTTCTTTTACTTTTTCAAATTTAGCCTTGTCATAATTAACCATATCCATCTTGTTAACAAGAACAGCTAACTGATTAACTCCTAAAGTTCTGCATAAAAATACGTGCTCTTTAGTCTGCTCCATGACACCGTCAGAAGCTGCTACAACTAAAACACCAATATCAGCTTGTGATGCTCCTGTAATCATGTTTTTAATAAAATCTCTGTGACCTGGTGCGTCAATAACAGTATAATCATATTTATTAGTTACAAATTTCTTGTGTGACAAGTCTATTGTAACTCCTCTTTCTCTCTCTTCTTTTAAATTATCCATAACAAAAGCGAATTCAAAACCTACTTTTCCTAGTTCTTGAGCCTTATCTTTTAATTTCTTTAATTCTTGCTCTGGCAGATTACCTGAATCATAAACTAGTCTACCTACTGTAGTAGACTTGCCATGGTCTACATGACCTACAAATACAATATTTAAGTGCGGTTTTGCTTTTGCCATTTTTGAATAGATTTTTTATTAATAAGGGATATATAAATGTTTTGGTTGATTACTTTGAAGTTTTGAACTTTTAGGAAAAGTTCGCAAAAATAGGTGACTACAAAAATAGCTTAATGTAGACATAAAAATAGAAACATTTAAATATGTAGTCACATATATACACATATGTATCTAGAAAAAAGAAAATCAAAGGGGAAGATGGTGTATTATCTTAGTCATTCTTTCAGAGAGGGTTCTAAAGTTTATAAATTCAGGAAATATCTTGGTCAGGATTTAAATCCAGAAATACTGATGCAAAGAAAAAAAATAGCTGAAAAGCTTATTCTTGAAGAAATATATAAATATAATATTATAAAAGACCCATTGCATTTCGAGCTTTCAAAAAAAGAATTAAACCTGATAAAAAAATTAGAATCTGAAATTCCTTTAAAAATAACTCATTTATCAGAAAAACAATGGGAAATATTCTCTGAATTATTCACTTATAATACAAATGCAATAGAAGGCAGCAGAATAAACAGCATTGAAGTCAAGGATATTTTAGAAAAAGATAAATGGCCGGACAAGTCAAAAGAGGACATTGCAGAAACATATGGAGTAAATGAAGCAATAGATTTTGTAAGAAAAACAAAAGAGCATATATCCATTGAATTTATAAAAAAGATTCATAAAATTGTATTCAAGAATTCAAAGCCGTTTGCAGGAAAATTCAGGAAAAAAGGAGAAGAGGTTGTAGTAATGGGTAAAGAGGGTGTTGTTCATGAAGGTGCTCCCCAGGCAAGAATAAATCATTTATTAAATGAACTTATAGAATGGTATGAGAATAATAAGCAAAAATATCCTGCATTAATTCTGGGTGCTGTTATTCATAATCAATTTGAAAATATACATCCTTTTGTGGATGGAAATGGAAGGGTTGGAAGAATACTTCTTAATAATATTTTATTGAAACATGGATTGCCTCCAATAAACATTGATTTTAAAAACAGAATGGAATATTATAAGTCGCTTCAGGCATATGAAAAAAAACAGGATTTGAAGCCTACAATAAGTTTATTTGTGAAAGAATACAGATATTTGAAGAAAATACTGGATAAAAAATGATTTTTTTGGATTAGCTTTGAACTTTTGGGAAAAGTTAGCAAAAACTATCATTTATATAATTTTATCTTTTGAAAGAAAATTAAAAAATTTATTTATTCTAGTATCATACCTATTACAAAAATCACAATAATTAACTGGATTAATATTTTCTATGATTCTTTTTCTTGTTTCTCCTTCCCATATATCTTTAAAACTTTGATTATAGATATTACCTAATGGTTGACCTGATATTTTTCCCTTATTATAATAGTAATGAACACAGGGATAAAAATTTCCATCTGCACCAATAACTGCATTAATATTATGAGCATAACATTTAGAAAAATTTGCCTTTGGTTTATTTCCTCTAAGTTCAGAATTTATTTCTTCTTTAGTTTGCATAGGCATAGCTCTAAAATTAGAATCTGAATAACTTGAAGCTTCTTCTAAAATTTTATTAAGCTCTTTAATTTGTTCTTCAGAAAATACTGTTCCTTTTGGTAAATAAGGAATCTTAAACTGAATTATATCTGAACCTGCTTCTTTAACCAATTTAGTGGCAGTTAGTATTTCATGAAAATTATCAGATTGAAGAATATAACCTGTAGTAAATCTCAATTTATTATTATATTTTCTTTTATATGAAGAAAAAAAGTGGATATTGTCAATAATTTTATCAAAAGTTAAATCATTCTTAGGTTTAAGATTATTTTTAAGTTTGTTAAAAGTTTTGTTGGTTCCTGCATCTAAACTTACACTAACATAAGTAGATCCAATTATAGAATCATATATATCCGGAGTTAAACAAATTCCATTAGTTATTAACCCCATTTTTAACCCTTTATCAATTCCGTATTTTATACCTTTAATTACACCCTTATTTATTAGAGGTTCACCAGACATTCCTGCAAATCTTATTATACCTTCAATATTGTAATCTGCAAACTGATCAATAAGGTTTAATATAATACTTTCAGGAAGCATTTTTTCAGAAGACATATAATTTCTATGGCCTCCGCGACACCATACACAATTAAGATTACAGACTTCTCCAGAAAGAACTTCAATATGTAATGGTTTTGTGATATTACCTTTTAGTATATTTTCAAGAAGAGTTTTATTTTCATTTAATAACTGAAATTCATAATTAAAAGGGTACTCATTTCTCTTCAAATAATTTTCAAGTTTTTTTTGTTTCATAAAAAGAAAATGAGAAAAAGCAATAAAAATCTAGGTTTTATCCGACGATATCTGATAAAAATTTTAAAAAAATCGTACTAATTATTACTTAGTAGTATAATTTTTATTTATGTATAACTTACTTTATCCTACCTTAGTAAGATATTTAAATGATTAAATGATTGAATATATATGAAAAATAAAATATCTATAACAATAAATGAAAAAATTCTTAGGGATGTAGATGGAATTGTTGATAATCTTTACATCAGAAATAGATCTCAAGCTTTTGAATATTTGATTAAAAATGCATTAAAAGAAGATAAGGTAGCTGTAATACTAGTGGGTGAAGGAAGAAGTAATGTACCTAAAAGATTAAAAAACAGGTATGCCCTTAAAATAAATCATTTAACTTTAATTGAAAAAGCAATAAAAAAATTAAGTGATTCTGGATTTAGGACAATATATTTAATTGCAAATCACAATATACTTACAGATATATTTAAAATAATAGGAAATGGAACTGATAGAAATATAAAAATAGAATTTATTAATGAAGAGAAGGAAGAAGGTTCTGGTCAGGCGCTAAAATTACTTAAAGGAAAAATAAAAACAACTTTTTTAGTTGTTCAGTGTGATATTGTTTTTGATGAAGTAAATTTATTAGAGCTTTGGCAACAGCATATACATGATAAAAATATAGCAACAATAAGTGTATATAGTTCTATTACTCCAGGTAATCAACTTTTATTTGGTTATGTTAATCTTCAGGGAAATAAGGTTATTTCTTATGTAGAAAAGCCTACACCAAGAAGTTTAAGATCAACAATATTTTCTGGGGGGATATTTGTAGCTGAACCAGAAATACTTAATTATCCTGGAAAAAGTCTGGAATTGGATATTTTTCCGGAATTAGCTAAAAGAAGGCTTCTTGGAGGGCAGATAATGAATACAGAGCATCTACATATACACACTCATGAAGATTTAGTTAGAGTTAGGAAGAAAATTAGTTCATTTTAGCTTTGAGAGACAGATTCTCTCAGCTCTTATTGTTAATTTGGAACTTTTGGGAAAAGTTCGCAAAAACTATATAAACTTCTTTTACTTTATAGATAGATAAATTATAGACTATCATTAACAAAACCATAACTTTTATATATATCATAAATGGATAATATTATCTAAAAATGGATAACAAATTAAAAATTATCAATTATCTGGGAAAGAATCTAAACCAGTCATTTAGCATGCACGAGCTCAGCAAATTAATAAAAATACCTTATGCAACATTTTACAGGACAATCCAGGAGATGAAAGACTTAATAAGAATGCAGAATATTGGGAAATCAAAGATTATATCCCTAAACACAGAAAACCCTGCAGTCAAGTCATACCTGATAATAAGCTCGGATGAAGAAAAAAAAGATTTTCTCAAGAAGCATTCAATCATAAACAAAATTGCTTCAGAATTGCAGACAAAAGATACAGTGATATTATTCGGAAGCTATGCAAAAGAAAATGAAAAAGAGTCTTCAGATATTGATATGTTAATCATAAGTAAAGACGGTAAAAAAACAATTTCTTTCTCAAAGTATGAAATTTTATTCAAAAAGAAGATTAATCCCATTTTTATTACAAAATCTGAATTTAGACAGATGCTTAAGGAAAAAGAAGAGAATGTAGGAAAGCAGGCCTTAAAAAAGCATATAATACTTCAAAATCCAGAAAACTTTTGGGGTTGTGTTTTAAATGGATAATTACAAAGAGCAATTTGATGAATTCGTGAAGAATAAACGCATTACTAAATCAGCAAACACATTCAAGATCAAGTTATTCTTAGATAAGGGAGAAAACAGCCTTCAGATAGCAAAGCATCATAAGGATATTATTCTAAAAGAAGGAGAGCCAAAAAAATTGTACTGGAATTATTGGGCAATAACCATATCATATTATTCCATGCTTTACAGCGCAAAGGCGCTTATTCTCAAAAAAGGCTATGAAGTGCATGACCATGATGCAGCGCAGGTTGCATTGGGGTATCTTTGCGTTCCTGATGAAATTGAAAAAGAAGACCTTGAGATATTAGACCAGTCTTTCAAGATCTTTGAGGATGAATATGTAAAATATTTTGAAGATGCAAAGACAGAGAGTCATATAGCAAGATATTCTGCAATTAAGACTTATACTGAAAGAAGGCTTGAGGAAATATATGAAAATGCAAGGAAATTTGTGGCAAAAATATCATTAATATTAGGGAGGGAAAAATGAAATATAAACAAGTTTGAATCTAATGAAAGAGCGTCTAAGATGTTTAAGCTTTGAACTTTTAGGAAAAGTTCGCAAAAACTATTTAAAGAAAGAAAACAATTATTGAAGATGAATAGTACAATAAAACAAAAGATTTTTAAAATAGTTTTTACTCCTAAATTCAACATACTCCCCAATGATTTGAGAAAGTTATTGGATGATTATACTTTAAGTCCTTGGTATCTTCATATGAACATGCCAGGCTTCACAATCACTAATTCTAGGAGACTTTTATGATAAATTTATTTCAAATTGATAAATCTGGAGGGGATTTATTTGAAAAGGATTATTCTATTGTCCTAGTTGTGAATGCTAAAAAAGTTTATGGTATAAATATTGCCCAAAATATTAAAGAGGATGTAATTTATCAATATAAACAAGGAAATCTAAATATAGATAATCTCTCTGATAAAAAAAGAAAAAATAGATTTAGATTAAGATTTCACACAGCAATTGTAATTAAACTTCTAGAAAAGGCATTAAAAGACCTTGGAAAAATTGATAAAGTAAATATTCAAATTTGTAATGATTTTGATGGGCATTTTCATGAGATTAAAGATATGGTCTTTAAGAATATATCAAAGATTTTACCTAGTCTTAAACAAGAAGATATTGTTCAGACAAAATTCTCAAAGCCCTCTCTAATTGACAGTGCAGGAAAAGCATTTAGAAATAAAAATAAGGAAGAATTAAAGAATTATATCACATTAGAATTAAATATAAAGGAGTTAATTAAAATAATTAAAAAATGATAGTAACCAGAGCTCAAAGAGCTGAAGTCCTTTGTTGCCAGGCAGTAAACTGCGAAGCGCTAAAGCGCATTACTATCAGAACATATAAAGATTTAAGTAATTTAAACCTTTCGGTTTTAAGGAAAAATGGAATATAAACTATCCCCCTCAAGTTTAGGACTTATGAAAGAGTGTCCAAGATGTTTTTGGCTTGACAAGCATAAAGTCTGGAAAAGACCTTCTGGTATATTTCCTAGTCTTCCTTCTGGAATGGATCGTATTCTTAAGGTACATTTTGACAGGTTCATGAAAAAAAATGAATTACCACCTGAATTAAGAAAAAGTGAATGCAGAGATAATTGTAATTTATTTGAGGATGAGGAAAAATTGAAAATTTGGAGAAATAATCTTAAGGGAATACAGTACAAGGATGAAGAAGGGAATATATTGTTTGGTGCTGTGGACAATATACTGGTTAAGGGAGAAAAATTAATTGTTCTTGATTATAAGACAAGAGGATATGATCTTAAGGAAGATACTGCAGATCACTATCAGAATCAGCTGGACATTTATAATTATTTATTAAGGAAGAATGGATATCAGACAGAGGATTATGCTTTTTTATTGTTTTATGTTCCTAAGGAAGTTTTGGAGACAGGAGAGATTATTTTTGATGCTCATCTTGTCAAGAGAAAAATTGATGTCAAGAATGCAGAGAAAATATTTAAAAATGCAGTTGAGCTGCTGAATAATGAGTGTCCGGAAAAAAGTTGTGAATGGTGTGAGGGGAGATAGAATGGTAAATATCGAAATAAATAAAATAGATGTTGATAAAAAAAATATAAAAGATATATTATCAGTTAATTATGTTGTTGATTATTTTCAAAGAGAATATAAATGGGAAATTACTCAATTAAATGAATTATTAAATGATTTA
>Ga0180008_1001374_pt1 | contig 15544 bp, 14 predicted proteins | sample MM_PW_MetaG_FD_121121 | JGI IMG/M metagenome (GOLD analysis project Ga0180008, IMG submission 121121) | Groundwater microbial communities from the Aspo Hard Rock Laboratory (HRL) deep subsurface site, Sweden - MM_PW_MetaG | ecosystem: Environmental > Aquatic > Deep subsurface > Groundwater...
CAGTTTCCCTGCATTCTCTGCAATGACTTCGTCCTGATCACGGAGGGCCAGGAGGTCGGAGACGACCTTGAGGCACAGTGCCAAACCGAAGGCATCGTCCGCTCTGTGGTCTACGCCGTCCTCGGCAGCGATGCCGGGCAGCCCATCCACATCGGCGATACCTACGCCGCTGAGGACGTACGGGAAGTTGTACGGCGCCTGACTTTTGAGACCGGCTTCTACAGCCGATGCTGGGAAATCAGCACGGCGCACATCACCGAAGAAGCTGGTTGCTACCTGACAGAGCTTGCAGACATCGCCACGCCAATCGGCTTTCTGTTCGTTGTTTTCCGGATCCCATACAGCCCGGCGATCGGCGTCAAGGTGATTGCCACGCCCTGGACCGATGCCAACCTGCAGTACGTCGAAGGCATCACCGCCGAGCAGTTGCGGCAGGAACAATGCGACAAAGGCATGCCAGAGTCGTTGGTGAATGTTCTTCATCTGGCCGCGCTGGCTGATGTCCGCATCCTGATCTTCGACGCCGACGCACCGGTACTCGACGGCTTGCCGTTGTACGAAGAATGACTCTTGCCACGACATACCTTCTAGCCCCTCAACCGAGGGGCTTTTTTCTGCCCGGATGAAACAACCAATGCGGGGCATCCCGGTTGCCGATTGACGCGGGCCTGCCGCCGCATGGCGATGTCATTCTGCGCACAGGTTTGCTGGCGTAGCCGGCACCATCCCAGGTAGTCGAGACCTTCAAGACTTCGGTGCGGCTTTGCGCGCTGGTCACTGTGCTCTCTGATGCACGCAGCATCTATTTACCCACTCCCCAAGGGATACCCTCCCTTGCGGGCAGGAGTCCCTTGTTTTCCTCAAAGGAGTCTCCCCATGGATCACTCATCCATTCGCACGCAGATACCAGCGTTGGTGTCGGCCCATGTTCCGCGCAATGTTCGCAGCTTCAAGTTCCGCATCTACGAAGACCTTCCGCAGGAATCCTCGCTCGGCTTCCGTATGGACCCGCAGCCCTTCGAGGGCAAAGTTGTCGCCAAGACCGATCAGGTCATTGTGATCAAGACCGGTCGTGCCGAATTCGCCGTACTGGATCGCCACCAGGTGAGCCAGGAGCCCGACGAAGGTACCAAGGTACAAGTCCAACCCTATGTCCGTCGCCGCTTCGACGGTCTTCGCGCGGATACGCCCGAAGAGCGCACAGAAGTGGCCTCGGACGGCACGCCCTACACGGTGAAGACACACATTCTCGGATCAGCACCGGCCAAACTGCCGGCCCCTGAACTGCGTTGCTCGGAGTTGCAAGACTTGGTTCATCAACTGGAGCAGTTGCCCGCTCCCGATGGTTTCCGGCGCATCACCCACCTCCTGGTGGATGCCGAGGCCAGGGATTTCACCTGGGTCGACCCGTTGCCCAACAACATCATCGAGACGCCACCCGCGATCAACTTCACGGTCTCCACGCAGAAATTCCAGGGCCGCGTCACGGTGCTCTATGACCGTGCCGGCGACCATTACGCCGTGGAGTTGCGCCACGCTGATGAACTCATCCTGCGCGTGGACGAGGTGTACTTCGACATGCTCGGCGAAACGCTGGAACACCTGATCGACGACGGGCATTGGCGGCAGATCCAGGTGGAAATCCTGTCGGACGGGCGCAAGCCGATCCGGCATTGATCAGTCGACCAACACCACTCCATACCTGTCCAGCTTCCTGCCTTCCTGTCGGGAAGCATTTTCCTCAAGCAATGGAGATCACCATGTTGCGATTCAAAGGTACAAATTTGCGTCCCGTGCTGGCCGAGGCCATCGCTCACAAGGGCCGCCTCATCCTCGCCAAGGATCATGGGGTGTATTTCCTGGCCGAGTTCGGCGAGCGTACACCCGATGGGCAGCAAAAAACTGCTGGCCTACGCCGTCGGCTGCGATCCCGACATCGATCCATTCGATGACTGGTGGGAACTCGCCCGCACCGAGCTTGGCGGGGATGACTTCGGGGAGTTTCTTGATCCTCACGATGCTGTCTTCACCCGCACCCTCAACAGTGAAGACGATCTTGAATTGTCGGCCACGCCGACACAGCTTTCGCTGCAAGCCGTTGCGTCCAAGCCTGGTAAAGGCTAGCTCACAACCTGATCACAAAGCCTCCATCCGGGGGCCTTTTTCTGGACAACGGCCATGTGACCGCATGCCTGTCTCTCGGTCCTTTCACAAGGAGCGCCCTCTGCCGTCGGTGCCCGCCGTCACGCCAGCCTGGAGACAGCTCACATGCGCGACCCGTTAAAGATCGACCAGCCCACCTGTATCAGTTTCAGCGCTGGTCGCACCAGCGCCTACATGCTGTGGCGAGTGTTGCAAGCCAATGCGGGCCTGCCTGCGGATACCGTGGTCTGCTTCGCCAACACCGGCAAGGAAGTGGAGGCCACACTGCGTTTCGTGCGCGAGTGCAGCGTACGGTGGCAGGTGCCAATCCAATGGCTCGAGTACCGCAACGCATTGCCCGGCTTCGCGGTGGTCGATTTCGCAAGCTCCAGCCGGCAAGGCGAACCCTTCGAGGCGCTAATCCGCAAGCGCCAGTACCTGCCCAACCCGGTAGCTCGGGGCTGCACCACTTCCCTGAAAATCCGTGCAATGCACAAGTTCGTACGCAGTTTGGGCTGGACCGATTGGGATCAGTTCATCGGCATCCGGGCTGACGAGCAGCGCCGTGTGGCGAAGATCAGGACGCGCGGTCATTCCACAGAGTCCAGCAGAGAGACGATGTGCATGCCGTTGGCCGAGGCTGGCGTGAGCGTGCGCGAGGTGACCGCCTTCTGGCAGGACCAGCCCTTCGATCTGGAATTGCTGACCGTGAACGGCCGCACGCTCGAAGGCAACTGCGACCTGTGCTTTCTCAAGCCACAGGGACAGCGGCTGGCACTGATCAAGGCCAAACCGGGGTCCGCCGTCTGGTGGATACGTATGGAGTCTTTGAATCTTGCCAGCAAACCCAGCGGCGCGCGCTTTCGCAACGATGGCCCGACCTATGCCGACTTGGCCCGATTCGCCGCCCACCAGCGCGACATGTTCGATTCCGACAAAGAGTCCATCGCCTGTTTTTGTGGTGACTGAACAATGGGGATGCGCGCCAGTACCGATTTCCGGTAGCGGGCACATCGCACGGGTGCCACGTTACAGCCATGTTCCGCTGACGTTGTCAGCAACATGCCCAGGTGGTCACGATCTTCAAGACTACGGCGCGGTTCCGTCCGCGTTGATCAATCCAGTTCGCACTCGGCATCCCAGATGCGAACGCCCATCGAGTCTTCGATGGTGATGCCAATCTAGTTGTACCGGATCCCAGGATCCATCAACCCACGCGGGGGTTACACACCTCCCGTCCGGGTCGGTGTGTCTCCGCACTCTTGTCCTTCAAGTCTGGAGATTCACCATGACCACTTCATCCGAAAAAACCTTTTTCGATCTTCACATCACCGGCCTCGGTTATCTCAATCGTGTTCGCGAAGTGAAGCCAAAGAAAGGTGATCCGTTCCTGGCCTGCGATATCGCAGCGCTCAATGGTCCGAGCGACGACGTCTCGTACGTGCGTTTTGATACGCGCGTTTCGGGCTCGGAAGCACAACACCTGGTTCGCCGCTGCATCGAGGCTGTTGAGGCTGAGAAGAAAGTGATGATCGGGTTCCGACTCAGCGACCTGTGGGCCGACACGTTCACCTATTCCAAAGGTAAGCGTGCAGGCGAACAGGGCGTGAGCTTCAAGGCGCGTCTGTTGTTCATCAGTTGGATCAAGGTCGACGGCGCTTTGGTTTACAAGGCCGAGCCGAAATCGACCAAGGCCGATGAAAGCGAATCGCAAGCCCCTGTGGCTTCCGAAACGACTGTCATCCAGGAAGCACCCGCTTCGGAAACTTCCGATGCACAAGCACCGGCACTGGCCGAGTCGTTCTGATCCGTAACGCCGGGGTGGCCCTTCGATTCAACCCTCGTGGGATTGACTTCGGGCTGAAATAAGCCCCGGTCGTCCTTCATTGCCTGAGTGGGCTATTACGCCAATGGCGTAACCATCCGCATCGGTACTACCGACATGCAGATGGGTTTCTCCCTTCCATTTTTCGTCCAGACCCTGCATCGCAGGGCTTTTTGTCCTATGCGCTCGTGCTCGCCTGGCTCCTAGCCAGTCGTTGTCGGCTGCTCAATTTTCAAGGAGTTTGTCATGCAACTTGCCTCTCGCTTCGCATCACGTTCCCCAGTGCTACGTGCTGATCATCCTCTGTCGGATGACCAGATCCGCGCAGTCGCCCCTTCCATCTTCGCGGAAAACCCGCATGAAAGCCGTTCCGAGCGATATAGCTACATACCGACCTGCGCTGTACTGGCGAAACTACGCGATGAAGGGTTCGAGCCCTTCATGGTGTGCCAGACCCGCGTGCGTCACGAAGACCGTCATGAATTCACCAAGCACATGCTCCGACTTCGTCATGCGAGCCAGATCAATGGCAAAGAGGCCAATGAAATTATCTTGCTCAATAGTCACGACGGCACGAGCAGCTATCAGATGCTGGCTGGCATGTTCCGCTTCGTCTGCCAAAACGGTCTGGTGTGCGGCAACATCCTCGGCGACGTTCGTGTGCCTCACAAGGGCAACGTGACGGAACATGTCATCGAGGGCGCCTATGAAGTCCTGCGTGGCTTTGACCAGGTACAGGACTCCCGTGAAGCCATGCGAGCTATCACGCTCGACGATGGCGAAGCAGAGGTCTTTGCACGCTCGGCACTGATGCTCAAGTACGACAGCCCGGACAAGGTGCTGCCGATCACTGAAAGCCAGGTGTTGGCGACACGCCGGTTCGATGACCAGCGCACGGATCTGTGGTCGGTGTTTAACCGAGTACAGGAAAATCTGGTCAAAGGAGGTCTGTCCGGCCGGACTGCCAACGGCCGTCATCAACGCACACGCCCGGTGCAAGGCATCGATCAAAACGTACGCCTCAATCGGGCATTGTGGTTGCTGGCCGAAGGTTTGCGACAGCTCAAAGCTTGACCGCTCGCTGACTTTGCCCACTCCGGGCAGAGTCAGCGATTCTCCCACATCGCTCCTGCCAGAGCGCTCTTCAATCCCCAAGGGGCTGTACTGGCCTCGCGGGCTGGTGCCGTCCCTGCTACGTCGAAAGGACATCACCATGCCCCATGCATCCGCTATCCAACCGCTACTGCGCATCCACGGACCGACTTCTTCATCCCAAAGGAGCTTTACCATGAACCTTCGATACCTCCCACATCTGCGCTCCGCGCAGCCCTCCTCCGCCCCAGGAGCACCGTGCCATCAGTGGTGATTTAGCGTTGGTGGTTATCACTGACGAGCAACGCAGTCTCACGACCATTCAATTACTCGTCGAGGCAGCTGCACCCTGAAGGCCGAGATTGTCGGTTTATCCACCTGTTGGGCCCCATCCCCCCAAGGGTGCTGTGGTCCTCAACAAGGAGACTTCCATGGCACATTCATCCAGATACCACCGCCGCCACTCCAAGCTGCTGTTTCCGGTTGGCGCGTTGATCTTTAGCAAGGGCGTCGATCGCCTGATGCGTGAAGGTCGCCTCGATCCAATGCCGTTCTTTCAACGTCATGCGCGTGGCGACTGGGGCCAGGTTTCCGACGAGACCTGGTACGCCAACAACGCCGCGCTGAAGATCGATGGGCAGCTCAATTCATTCTACGTGGTCACCCGCGAAATCAGCCTTAGCATCATCTCCGAGGCCGACCGCAGTGCCACCATGATCCGGCTACCGTCGGAACGCTGAGGCCGCTCTTGCCATTACCTACCGACTTCCGGTCGCCAGTACCGGTCAGTCACCTGTGTCACCGCCCCAGGGCCGAACTCGTCCCCGCCCACCCTTGGCCTAAGGCAGAGTTTCCGAGCGCGGCCAAGGCCGTGATCAATCTGGTGACCTGGCGAATCCTATTGTTTGCTGATACACCGGCCTTGTGAGGCGATGGTGTCGGTTCCACGCTCCAGAGAACCGACCGATGCCAGCATTCAGCAAAAATCACCCCAGCAAGGTCTTACTCTGCCTGCTGATGACCGCCGCTCTGGCCAGTTGCACGACGGCATCCGCTCCGACTCCACCCACTCCGGTTGAACCCGCAGAGAAAGGTCCCAGCGCGTCCGCGCGCGGGGTGCCGGAGTTCATCTCAGTGGTGCGTTATGGCCGGTACACCCTGGTCGAGTTGGCTCCGGTATCAGCGCAACAGGACCTGCTGCTTCAGGTCGTCGGCGTGACCGTTCCCGGCACACGCACAGCCACCGTTGGGGACGCCCTGCGTCATGTCCTGCTCCGTTCTGGCTACCAGTTGTGTTCCAGCAGTGATATCGCAGCGCTGAATGCGCTCCCGCTACCGGCTTCGCACTACCAACTGGGCCCGCTGTTATTGCGTGATGCCCTGCTCACGCTGGCCGGTCCTGCCTGGGATCTGGAGGTCGACGACGGCGCACGCCGGATCTGCTTCACACGCGCAGTGCAGCCCACCACCGGTGGTGCACTTCCCCAATCCGGACCGGTCTCCCCTGTCGACATAGCGCGGCCTCCATTGAAAACGGAGGCCAGGCCATGAGGGGATTTCAATCCACCCCAGGCGACTCCCGCAGCATGCTGTTGCGAGCGGCCAGCATCGCATGGCTGATCCTGATTAGCGCAGCAACGATCATCAACCACGTCTCGCTGTCGAGTCTGGCCACCCAGACCAGCGCCAGCGCTCAGGGCAGCCAGGTTGTTACCTTGGAAGCCCGGCTGACTGATCTGAGCCAGCGCCTCGACGCCCTGCTAAAACTGCCTGTTGCCTTGACCCAAGCCCGTTATGAGACTGATAGCAAAACACTTGAGCAACGAATGACCGCCATCGAAATCGGACTCGAGCAGCGTCTGACAGCAGCCAGCCTGTCTTCCCTGGAAACACGTATCGACCAGTTGACCACCCGTCTGGACAAACCCAACCAGACGACTCCAGTACCGGTGCGCACCCGTGTGACACACCCCACAAAGCCGACCCAAGCAGCGAGCCTACCTTTTACGGTTATGGGGATCGAGCTTCGCGGCGGCGAACGATTTCTGTCGATCCTGCCAACCGGCAATGCCGCCTTTTCCGAGATGCGCGTCCTGCGTCCCGGTGAGACCGACAGCGGCTGGCGCCTGCAAGCCATCGATGGCCAGACCGCCGTGTTCCAGCGCGAGAACGACGGTCAGACGCATCGATTGACGCTGCCATAGGGGCTCCCGATGAACAGCAATCTTGTTTTCCGCGCTTTAACGCTGAGCCTGATCGCCTTCTTTAACTCTCCGGTGATCGCACAGAACGCTCTCACGATTGCCTCCACCGTCGCGCCCAGCGAGGAACAAACAGCGACCTCACGCGTCAGCGACGAACAACAGGCCCGTGACTGGTGGTTGCACACGGAAGAATGGGTTCGCTATCGCCAATTAATGCAGGGACCGCTGGGCATCTTTTCGCCCAACCTCGACCCATTGACCGCACTCGGCATCGAAGCGCGCTCCGAGGAAGAACGCGACCGCTATGCCGAGTTGCAGGTTCAGGTTGAAGCCCGCCGCGTCGAAAAGACGCTGGCATACCAGCGGGCCTACGACACCGCCTGGCAACGTCTACACCCGGGCATGCAACGTGTCACCCTGCCCGGCCATACTCCAGGCAATTCCTCCACCACCGCCAACAGCACCGACCGCATCGCCGTGTTCATCAAGGACGGCTGCGCGCCCTGTGGCCTGGCGGTTCAGCAGTTGCAGGTATCCGATGTCGGCTTCGACCTCTACATGGTTGGCAGCCGCGCCAACGACGCGCTCATTCGCGACTGGGCAAAACGCGCCAGTATCAATCCAGATCGCGTACGCAACGGTTCAATCACGCTCAACCACGATGCCGGTCGCTGGCTGTCTTTGGGCCTGCCGGGGGACCTGCCTGCCGTTGTGCGGCAGGTCAGTGGCCAATGGCAACGGCAGTGACCCGCTGGCGTCATCGGCTCGTGGTACTGGGGTGGATGGCCATCATCGTCCCCGTCAGCGCGCAGGACGTACCGCCTCCGGCGTATCAGATCGCCGCTCACCGGGCTGGCATTCCCTCAACGGTGCTGTATGCAGTGGCGTTGCAGGAGAGCGGGCTGCAACGCGATGGCCGGCTGGTGCCGTGGCCCTGGACCCTGAATGTGGCGGGCGCGCCGCACCGTTTCAGTTCCCGCGCCAAAGCCTGTGCGGGTCTGCAAAAGGCGCTGCGGGAGGTTCCCCCCACACGGGTCGACGCCGGCCTCGGCCAGGTCAATCTGGGTTATCAGAAGCACCGCTACCCGCAGCCCTGCGATCTGCTCGACCCGTATCGCAACCTCGCTATCGCAGCGGAAATTCTGCGCGAACAGCACACCGACGGCGAGGACTGGCTGCTCGCCATTGGACGCTATCACCGTCCGGCAGGAGGGGTAGCTGCCGCCCGCTACCGCTCGAGTGTGCACAAGCACCTGCAGCGCGTGCTCGGCGGCGCCCTCGCTGAAAACTCCCTCAGGAGAAAACCACTATGAAGCGCCATCCTCCTCTGAGAATCGCCGCCCCATCGCTGTTCGGCCTGCTATGCCTGGCCACCGGGGGAGCGCTCGCAGACGCCGCCTCGTTGATCGTGGTCGAAGACCGTGGCAGTGTTTCGGCATGGCCCTACTACCAATCACTGAATCTGCGACCACGCCAGGACCAGCCGTTAGCCCCTTCCCTTGCCGCACCTCATCCGTCACAGCAACGTTTCAGCGAAACAGACATGCTGCCGGTTCGTTCCGGACGCCTGTCGCCGGGGGAGGAGCCGCGCAGGGTCATCCAGGCCCCCGGGCTGCGGCCAATGTTTCTGATCGGCGATGACGACCGCTCGCGCCAATGGTTACGCGAGCGTGCAGTAATCCTGGGCGAATTGAAGGCGGTCGGCCTGGTCGTCAATGTGGCATCTGCCGACGCGCTTGCCACCTTGCGCGGGCTGGTCCCGGGCCTGACACTGTCGCCGGTATCGGGCGACGATCTTGCTGAACGCCTGGGGTTGCGCCATTACCCCGTACTGGTCACTGCCACCGGCATTGAGCAGTGAGCCACTCGCCATGGCCCAGCCTCATGCGGTGGAAGTCCTACTACGGCCAGCGGTGGAGCTGTACACCGTGGCCGTCTGCGCCGCTGCCGCGCTTCTGTGCCTGGTGGCGCCATGGTCGCTCGCGTTAAATCCACTGCTGGGCCTGGGATCAGCCCTGGCGTTCCTGGTGTTTGGCATTATTCGGCTCCGTGAGGCACGGTTCATCCTGCGCTATCGGCGCAACATCCGCCGTCTGCCGAAGTACGTGATGACCAGCCGCGCTGTGCCGGTCAGTCAGCAGCGTCTGTTCATCGGTCGGGGGTTTCGCTGGGATCAACGGCACACGCATCGGCTGATGCAAACGTACCGCCCCGAGTTTCGTCGCTATGTGGAACCCACGGCTGCCTACCGCATCGCCCGCTGCCTGGAAGAGCGGCTGGAATTCGCACCCTTTCCACTCTCAAAGCTTGCCCGACTGACGGCCTGGGACAGCCCATTTAATCCGGCGCGGCCGCTACCTCCAGTCGGTGGCATGCCGCGCCTGCATGGCATTGAACCGCATGAGGTGGACGTCACGCTGCCGCTGGGGGAACGGGTTGGGCATTCACTCGTCCTGGGCACCACGCGGGTGGGCAAAACAAGACTCGCCGAGCTGTTCATCACCCAGGACATCCGGCGGCGTAACGCAGTTGGCGAGCACGAAGTGGTCATCGTCTTCGACCCCAAAGGCGATGCAGACCTGCTCAAACGCATGTATGTCGAGGCCCAACGCGCCGGGCGCGGGGGCGAGTTCTATGTTTTTCACCTCGGCTGGCCAGATATTTCTGCCCGTTACAACGCCGTGGGACGGTTTGGTCGCATCAGCGAGGTGGCCACGCGCATTGCCGGCCAACTCTCCGGCGAGGGTAATTCCGCGGCGTTTCGCGAGTTCGCCTGGCGCTTCGTCAACATCATCGCCCGTGCACTCGTCGAGCTGGGGCAGCGGCCCGACTACCTGCTGATCCAGCGGCATGTAGTGAACATCGATGCCTTGTTCATCGAGTACGCCCAGCACTACTTCGCGAGCAACGAACCGAAGGCGTGGGAAGTCATCGTGCAGATCGAGGCCAGGCTCAACGACAAGAACACTCCCCGCAACATGATCGGCCGCGAGAAGCGCGTCATTGCGCTCGAACAATACCTGTCACAGGTCAGGGTCTACGATCCGGTGCTGGACGGGCTCAGGTCTGCCGTGCGCTACGACCGCACCTACTTCGACAAGATCGTCGCCTCGTTGCTGCCCCTGCTGGAAAAACTCACGACCGGCAAGATTTCTCAGTTGCTGGCCCCGGACTATGCCGATCTGGCCGACCCCCGTCCCATCTTCGACTGGATGCAGATTATCCGGAAGAAGGCCGTGGTGTATGTGGGCCTTGATGCGCTCTCGGATGCCGAGGTTTCAGCCGCCGTGGGCAACAGCATGTTCAGCGACTTGGTGTCGGTCGCTGGACACATCTACAAGTTCGGTATTGACGATGGTCTACCCGGCACGGCGTCTGGGGTCAAAGTACCGATCAACGTGCACGCCGACGAGTTCAACGAACTGATGGGTGATGAGTTCATCCCCATGGTCAACAAAGGCGGCGGTGCCGGTCTCCAGGTCACCGCCTACACGCAAACGCTCAGTGACATCGAAGCGCGTATCGGCAACCGCGCCAAAGCCGGTCAGGTGGTCGGTAACTTCAACAATCTGTTTATGTTGAGGGTGCGGGAAACTGCGACCGCCGAATTACTCACGAAACAGTTACCGAAGGTTGAGGTGTACACCACCTCACTGATGAGCGGCGCCACCGACAGCTCCGACATTCACGGCAAGACCGATTTCACCAGCAACACCCAGGACCGCATCACGACGACAAGTGTACCCCTGATCGAACCCGCCCATGTCGTCGGTCTGCCCAAGGGCCAGTGCTTTGCACTGATCGAAGGCGGCAACCTCTGGAAGGTCCGCATGCCGCTGCCGGCACCCGACTCTGACGAGGTGATGCCCAGGGATCTGCAACAACTTGCTGGGTACATGCGCCAGCACTACGTCGAGGCGGGTGACTGGTGGGACAGCAAGGCATTGCCGGGCCTGCAGGATGAGCCCCTGCCTGATGACCTGCTTGACGGGTTCCGGCATATGACGACCGCCGAAATGGGTGCTGAAGAGGCGCAACCGTGAGTGACCCGGCCAACACAGCGCAGCGCCAGCAGACCCAACAGCAGGGTTTGATCACCGGCATCATCACGCTGCCGTTCCGGTTTGTGGGCGTGCTGTTGGGGTCTCTGTTTCTGTCCATCGTGATCGAATGTGTGGGTATGCACCTGTTCTGGGCCGATCAAGGCTGGCGGCACGCGCAAGGCATGCTGGACTACGAACTGACGCAACTCTCACAACACTTCACACGCAGCGCCGTGGTGCAGGAACCGGGACAAACGGCGTCCTGGTTGGTAGAAACGGCTTACCAATGGGTGTTCGTCAAAAGCGGGCTCATCGACTGGATGCGCGATACATCCGCCAAGGCCAGTTCACCCAGCCAGGGAGCGGGTCGGAATTTCCGTTTTTATCTGAGTCAGGTTTATGTGTACCTGGAGAACTATCTGATCGCCAGTGCGTACACGCTACTGGTGTTCCTCGTCCGGCTGCTGGTGCTGGTACTGACCATCCCACTATTCCTGATGGCAGCTTTCGTCGGACTGGTCGATGGCCTGGTGCGGCGGGACATCAGGCGCTTTGGTGCGGGCCGTGAGTCAGGCTTTGTCTACCACCGGGCAAAGGCCAGTCTGATGCCTCTCGCCGTCATGCCTTGGGTCCTTTACCTGACCCTGCCCGTCAGCGCACACCCGCTTCTTATCTTGCTTCCCTGCGCAATTCTGTTAGGTGCCGCAACAGACCTCGCAGCAGGCAGCTTCAAAAAATACCTATAAGTGCGACACGTAGCTGCTTATTTATCGTCATATATCAACATGATAGGAGATTTTAAGAGAAGATAAGCTAGAAGCTTTGACCTTCATTGTCAAACACCCGAAGGCCGTTTTCTCGGGTGGAAATTGACCTGCTGTACGACCAGCAGTAGCCCAAGAAGACAGGCATTTCTGGTAACGGATTTGTCTGAAGCTCTTCCGGAATGTAGCCAACCGCAAGGTATCCACTGCGGCCGTGAAGCAGTGGTGGCGATCCTCGAAGCTGAATCGGGGTGAGGCGCTAGGCTGGCTGGCATGGGCAACGCAAGTGAACTGTTGATAAACGTCGTTAATTTTGAGGTGCCAAAGCAGCTGATAGGCATTGACCAAACGGTATGTGGCCGGATGCCCCTGTTTATAGTGGGGGCACGTCGTCAACGAGGCCACCGGCGAAGAGACAGGCCCTAACCCAGTCGTGTGATGGTCAAGGAACGTGGTAAGCCCGTATCGCTGCCTTCTGGGCAGGCAACCCGCAAGGGGCGCTGTTGGCGGTGCGGGTATGGGATGGTGGAGAAAGCGAAGGCCTGGCTGTAATCGCTGGGATACGGGTTGGAACATCACCTGGCGCGAAAGCGAGCCCACTTCCGCCTGGTCTTTCATCGCATGAAGGCTGAGATATGCCCTGATCCTCGGAGAGGAAGGCAGCATGGTAGAGCATCGGGAACATTCGGTGTCTGCGCTTTCCCACCGTCCGCAGAACTGGCACCAGATCAACTGGTGCCGCGTGCAACGGACGGTGCGGGCGATGCAGATTCGGATTGCGAAGGCTTGCAAGAACGGCAACTGGCGGAAGGTGAAAAACCTTCAACGGATGCTGACACGCTCGACCTCGGCCAGACTTCTGGCCGTTCGACGCGTGACGGAAAATCGAGGCAACAAAACCGCTGGTGTGGATGGCAAGCGCTGGACCACGCCACAGTCAAAGTGGAATGCCGCGCATGAGCTGAAGCGCCGGGGATATCGGGCATCACCGCTTCGGCGGGTGTTCATCCCCAAAACCAATAGCAAGCAACGCCCGCTGGGAATTCCAACCATGCGGGATCGTGCCATGCAAGCGCTCTACCTGATGGCGCTGTCACCTGTAGCAGAAACTATGGGTGACCCCAATAGCTATGGTTTCAGGCCGGAACGATCGACTGCCGATGCCATGGGGCAGCTTTACTGCTGTCTGTGCCGGAAGCGCTCATCGCGCTGGGTCCTGGAAGCGGACATCAGAGGCTGTTTCGATCATATCAATCACGCATGGTTACTGCGTCATGTACCCATGGACAAGGATGTGTTGAAGAAGTGGTTGAACGCTGGGGTCGTGAATAAGGGAATTTTCCAGGCAACAAAAGAAGGGACACCACAAGGAGGAGTCATTTCCCCGACACTGGCCAATCTAGCCCTGGACGGACTGGAATCGCAGCTCAAGAAACATTTGGGCATCACGCGATCAGGTCGGTTGAAGGTCAACGTGGTTCGGTACGCCGATGACTTCGTCATCACCGCGGACTCTCCAGATATATTGGAGAAGGAAGTGCGCCCGTGGGTCGAGCAATTTCTGGCCCTTCGGGGCCTGGAACTGGCTAAGGAAAAGACTCGCATCGTATCGATCGACCAGGGTTTCGATTTCCTTGGATGGAATTTTCGCAAGTACGGCGAAAAGCTCCTGATCAAACCGAGCCAGAAGAACGTGCGAGCGTTCTACAGCAAGGTCCGCGAAATCATCCAGGGTCACCATGGGGACAGCCAGGATCGTTTGATCCATCGGCTAAGACCAGTGTTGAGAGGATGGGCGCAGTATCACCAGCCTGTCGTGGCCAAAGCGACGTTCCATCACCTGGACGCGAAGATCTGGTACCTGCTGTGGCGCTGGGCAAGGCGACGTCACCAGAAGAAGGGCGCGCGATGGGTACGGGAGCGGTATTTCCATACCCTGGGTGCCCGACGCTGGGAGTTCGCCTATGGACAACGTGACATGATCTCGGGTCACCTGGAATATGTCAGGCTTGACCCACTGTCGGTCACCCCCATACAGCGGCATGCGAAGATCAAGGGTAACTACAACCCTTTCGATCCAGCATGGGAACAAGAAGGTGAAATGCTTCGTTCGCGGAGAATGATGAACTCATTGCAATACCGCCGGGAAGTGGCTCGCCTCTACCAACAACAGCGGGGCCAATGTGCCCACTGCCGGCTTCAAATCACCAGAGAGTCTGGATGGCAGGATCACTACCTCCTCCCACGCACGCAGGACGGCAGAAAAAGCACGAGCAATCGCGTGCTCTTGCATCCCGAGTGTCACGATCAAGTCCACAACCTCGGTATTACCGTCTGCAAACCGGCCCGCGAAGCGGGTTTAGTAAAGGCTTGAGCCGTATGCGGTGAAAGTCGCACGTACGGTTCTTAGGGGGCCCCGAACCAGTAATGGTTCGGGGCTACCCGACGTGCTGACCGGTATTTCAGGCCAGTAATGCCTGCGCCGCCTCCATTTGCTCGTGCTCAAACGCTGGAGCAAAATCGTCCAACTCGCTCGCTTGCAACCCCACCACTGCACTGAGCGCAATCTGCCGCCAGTCCAGCACGGCGTCATACACTTCTGCCAGCACGGCCAACGCATCCTCCCGACTCAACGAAAAATAGGTGCTCCGCGCCAGCAGCATCTCAAGATCGGTGATCGGTCCATCCTCCTCCGACAGCCAGGTTTTCGACTCTCGCTCTTTGTCCGGGAAGGGATTGACGTCGAATGCCGGTGCCAGCCGCCAGAGCCCCTTTTCCACATGAAGAAAGCCATGGTTCTGCAGGTGGTCATCCACATTGGTGATCAGTAGGTTAAAAACCAGTCGCCGCCACAGCTGCTGCACATCTGCGGTCGGTGCATGCCCCACGGAACGGATAGCATCGGCAATTTCGGTATAGCTTCGATCCTCTTCGCGCGACGCCTGCAGCAAAGACGCGGCGGACTGGTATGGAATACGCCCATCAGCACCATCGCGATCGAAACGGCGGATGATAGCGACCGGTACGCCATCCAGCTCTATGATACGGGCCGGCGCGGCATTGATACCTGCTTGTTTTGCCAAGCATAAGGCCAGCACTTCGCCGCGCGTCACGCTACGGGTGTCGCCCACGCTTGGGAATTTTCCAATGGCGAGTGCGCCATCCTCATCGACCACCGTGCTCTTGGGGCGCATCCCGCCGAGCGATGTGCCTTTGCCCTGAAGGTAACGCAAATCTTCAGTGCTTTCCTGACCTTTCTCAACTGCCCGGCTGGCCTGGTAGATGCGCTGCAATTCCAGCAGTGGCGGTGTAGCGCGCCGTCCATCTTCAATCGTCCGGCAATAATGTCCGTTCTGATCGCGCAGTCTCAGCGCGCCGATCCGGCTGAAATCGTCAACCGCCAGCAGGTAGTCCATCTCTGTCAGCGACGCGAGCGATGGATTACCCTTACGACGCTTGGCATGGTCACGTGCG